>Ga0247664_1000250_pt1 | contig 13876 bp, 5 predicted proteins | sample CNK05_metaG_FD_182715 | JGI IMG/M metagenome (GOLD analysis project Ga0247664, IMG submission 182715) | Soil microbial communities from Purdue University Martell Research Forest, Indiana, United States - CNK05 | ecosystem: Environmental > Terrestrial > Soil > Temperate forest > Bulk soil | place...
GTATTGGGTGGCGCCCAAAGTTTTTGTGGTGTCGTCGTCCGGGCCGCGTGTTTGCCTGCTGGAGGCTAGTGCCGTTCAGGTCACGGTCGAAAAGCACGTGCTGGCAACAGGCGTCGTGATTTGCTATGCCTTCTGCCTCGATTGACAGGGAGCTGCGGACTTCCGTGGGTTGACTGGGCGTCCTCGAAACCGACGAGTCGAGCAGCTTAAGCCCTCTGTTTGTTCCCCGCGGCGGGCCTTCGATTCACGGCACGCGCTGTCCAAGTGTCCAAGTGCCGCATCACCAGGGGACTGGCCAGCCGGTCGGCCGTCCAAAAGCCAAGCCAAGCGTGCCCTGGCTTCTTGCCCTGGCTTTCTTCTGTCTTGCTTCGCGTCTGTATTCTGGGGAGGATGCAGGACGCTCGTCGCATAAGTTACCAGGTACCCGGGTGAGGCAGCGCGGGGCAGCGCGGGTCGAAAACCCTGGATCGTCCGGCGAGCCAAAAACTCGTAGCTTGCACGTCGAAACCGACAGCCTTCTATTCCTCTATGAGCAACGCGGCTGACTCCTTCCCTTACCCTGGCATTCCCACCACCTCCGACGGAGCCGGCGGCGTCGTCTGGGTCGAAACCAACATCACCCACGGGGCGTGCGCCTATCCCATCACCTCCTCCACCACGATGGGTACCGGGTACGAGACCGAAGTAGCCAACGGGAAGCAGAACCTCTGGGGCGACACCCTCACCTTCATCCAGCCCGAATCGGAACACTCCGCAGCCTCCACGTGCGAAGGCTTTGCCCTGGCGGGTGGCCGGGTCACCAATTTCACCTCCGGCCAGGGCCTCGTCCTGATGAAGGAAGTGCTCTACACCATCTCCGGCAAACGCCTCCCCGTGGTCTTCCATATCGGCGCCCGCGCCCTGACCAGCCATTCGCTCAACGTCCATGCCGGCCACGACGACGTGATGAGCGTGGCGGATTGCGGGTGGGGCATCTTGTTTGGCCGCAATGCCCAGGAAGCCTGCGACCTGGCCATGATCGCGCGGCGGGCGGCCGAAGCCAGCGAGACGCCGTTCATGAATGTGCAAGATGGCTTTCTTACTACGCACACCATTGAGAACATCCGGCTGCCCGAGCTGGAGTTCCTCAAAGCCTTCGTTGGCGATCCAAACGACAAACTCCGCTGCCTCTTCGACCCGCGGAATCCCATCATGTCCGGCGTGGTCCAGAACCAGGACTCCTACATGAAGGGCAAGATCGCGCAACGCGCCCTCTACGACAAGGTCCAGGGCGCAGTGCAAGAGGCGATGGACGAATATTTCCGCCAGACCGGGCGGCGTTATGAGATGGTGGAGCCCTATCGGATGGAAGACGCCGAGTATGCGCTGGTGGGAATGGGCGGTATGATGGAGACGGCTCAGGTGGCGGTCGATTATATCCGGGCCGAGTTGGGAGTGAAGGTGGGAGTGGTTCATGTCACTTGCTTCGCGCCCTTCCCTGCCACTCAACTGGTGGAAGCCCTTAAGAATGTCAAAGCCGTCACGGTGCTCGAGCGTATGGATAATCCCCTGGCTCAATCCAACCCGCTGGCGCAAGGCATCCGCGCTTCCTTTGCCGATGCCCTCGCCGGCTTGGGCTACGGCTCAAACGCGGAATTCAAGTATCCCAAGATCACCCGCATCCCCCCGATCTATGGTTGTTCGGCCGGTTTGGGATCCCGCGATGTGCGCGGAGGCCATTTCATTTCCATTGTTCGCAACATGATGGCCGCAGAACCCCGCCAGTATTGCGTGGTCGGCATCAAGCATTCGCTGGCGCTGCCCGAGGGCGAGGATCCGGATCTGCGTCCCGAAGGGGCCTTCTCTATGCGCGGCCATTCTGTGGGCGGCTTTGGTTCGGTGACCACCAACAAGCTGATTGCGTCCTTCGTAGGCGAATTGTTCAACGTCCACGTGCAGGCTTATCCCAAGTACGGCTCGGAGAAGAAAGGGTTGCCCACCACGTACTACCTGACCGTCGCCAACGAACACATCCGCACTCACAGCGAATTAAACTACGTCGAGTTCATCCCGCTCAACGATGTCAACGCCTTTAACCTGGGCAATCCCTTGGAGGGCATCGCCCGCGAGGGCTGTATCTTTATCCAAAGCCCCGAGCTGGACCCGCAAAAAGTCTGGGATGGCATCCCTGCCTACGGCCAAAAGATCATCCGGACCAAGCAACTGAAAGTGTATTATCTCGATACGGTCAAGATCGCGCGGGAAATCGCCACCGATCCTGACCTCCAACAGCGTATGCAAGGCGTGACGCTGGTGGGGATTTTCATCAAGGTCACCCCCTTCGCTGCGCGTTCGGGCATGAGCGAAGATCAAGTGCTCGGCGCCGTTGAAAAATACGTTCGCAAATACTTCGGCAAACGGGGCGAAAAAGTCGTCCAGGAAAATCTCCGCTGCGTTCAGGAGGGCTTGAAGAATGTCCGGGCCATTCCGTGGGAGATCATCGCCGCTCCGGCCGGACCTCGTGGGCTCACGCCCGCGTCTGCTGAACCGATCCTTGCCAAATAAACTGAAAAACTGACTTACCCCGGGCGCGCGGGCGTCCGGGACTGCTTAACCCACTGACTTATGCCTCAAGTTCTCGAAGCCACTTCGGATCGCGTCAACCGTGTTCCCATCACCCAGGACGTCCTGGATGTGCAGGATTTTAATGAGCGCGTGGTCGGCGCCTACAATGACGGCACGGCCGAGCTGGAACTGCCGGCCGATCATAGCACGCTCCGCTCGTTTATCCCCGCCGGCACCGGCATCCTGCGCGACTTCTCCTACATCGCACCCGAGATTCCGCTGCTTAACAGCGAGAATTGCGTCGGCTGTATGGAATGCGTGACCGAGTGCCCTGACACGGCCATCCTCGGCAAAGTCGTGCCCAAGGCCAAACTAGAGGCGGAATTGGCCAAGATCGAGGACCCCGTGGCCCGCGAGCATTACGCCAAGCAGTTCGGCAAAACCACTAAGTATTGGTCCGTCTACGAAAAGAAAGGCCAGGAGCCCGGTTATTTCGGAATCTTCATCGACCCGACCAAATGCAAGGGCTGCGCCGAGTGCGTGGATGCGTGTGGCAATCACGGAGCCCTGTCCATGCTGAAGAAGGACGACAATGAGCTCAAACGTTACCAGCGCACGTGGGGTTTTTACGGGAGCCTGCCGGAAACGCCCAAGGAGTTTATTAACGAGAAACTGCTGAGCGACATGATGCTGGCCGAGCGCTCGCTGTTGTATGTAGGCGGCGCCGGGTCCTGCATGGGCTGTGGGGAAGGCACCGCCTTGCGCATGATGCTGGCCGCCACCGGCTTCGTCTACGGCAAGGAAAACATCGGCATCGTCAATTCCACCGGCTGTTCGACAGTCTACGCTTCGACTTATCCCTATAATCCTTACCTGGTGCCCTGGACCAACTCGCTCTTCGAAAATGCGCCAGCTGATGCCATGGGGGTGCGGGGCCGCTGGGATCAAATGGGGTGGAAGGACAAGAGACTTTGGGTGATCGGCGGGGACGGCGCCATGCTCGACATTGGCTTCCAGTCGCTGAGCCGGATGCTGGCGTCAGGCATGAACATCAAGGTGCTGGTGCTCGACACGCAGGTTTACTCCAATACCGGCGGGCAATCGTCCACCGCGAGTTACATGGGACAAAACACGAAGTTCTCCGTGCACGGCAAGGTTCTCCAGGGCAAAACGGAGCGGCGCAAGGAACTGGCCCAGATCTGCATGATGCATCCGAGCACGTTCGTCGCGCAGACCAGTTGCGCCATGCCCAACCATTTCTACAAGGCCATCATGGCTGCCAACGAATATGAAGGGCCCGCCGTGGTAAGCGTGTATACCACCTGTCAACCGGAACACGGCGTGGGCGATAACATGGCCATGGCCCAATCCAAGCTGGCCGTCGATACGCGCACTTTCCCCGTGCTCATGTACGATCCCCGCAAAGGATCCAAGATCAGCGAACGGCTCACCCTGCAGGGCAACCCCGCCTCCAAAGACGATTGGTATAAAGACCCCAAAACCGGCGAGCTGTTTGATTTCATCATGTTCGCCCGCAGCGAAGGGCGGTTCGCCAAACACTTCGATAAAGACGGTAATCCCAGCGAAGCGTTGCTCGCTGGCAAACAAGATCGCCTGGAAAACTGGCACGTGCTCCAGGAACTCGCCGGGCTCATCTAGAGCTGCTCCGGTGGCGAATCTCCTCGTCGGACGTGTCAGACGCGTCTGACCTTTAGCTTGGTCTCGCCCAGCTCCAGCAGGCGTTCGAATTCTTTCGCGCCAAGCGCACTGACCGACAGCCTCGATTGTCGCACGAGCGGAATGCGCGACAGAAGCTTGTCGGCTTTGATCGAATCGAGCGTGACGGGCGTGCTCAGGCTCTGCAAGGGAACCAGGTCAACACACGACCATTCACCTTCGGTGGCGGTCGGGTCCGGATAAGCCTCGCGCTCCACTTCGGCGATGCCCACGACCTGTTTTTCGCTCACGCTATGATAGTAAGCGACGCGATCGCCCTTTTTCATGCCGCGAAGGTTGTTGCGTGCTTGAAAATTGCGTACGCCCGTCCAGGCCGTGCGACCCTCCTTAAGGAAGGTGGCCCACGCATAAGACTCGGGTTCTTGTTTGACCAGCCAGTAGTTGATTGCCATGAGCTTGCTTGAGAGGTTGACGAGAGTTTACAGCGCGTCCCAGTAGCTAAGGCAAGCCCACAACGTTACAACGCCGGGAATTTCCAGACCCGCCCAACACGCCGTCGGAAATTATTCCTTGGCAAGTCCGGGGTGTTTAGTAGATTCGCCCCACAAACGCAGGGTGTGCCTACGCACCCGGCAACACTAAAATAAGATAAACGATACCTATGAAACTGTTCGCACTCATGGTCGTTGCGGTTTCGCTTGTGCTCGTCGGTTGCGAGAAATCGGGCGACACACCCGCGGCTCCGAATACGAATGCCGCTCCGGCCAAGCCATAACCCTTCAAACCGGTCATTCATCTATGAAGAGAAATATTTGGGTTCTCTTGGGGGTGGCCGGTTTGCTTTCTTTTGGTTGTTCCAAGCAGGGTTCAACCGATAAACCGGCCGGCACCTCCTCTTCATCCTCCTCGGGTAATCCTCTGACGGCTCCGGTGGATTACCTGGGCGCCGCGGCACGAGCGCAGCAGAATGCGGCCAAAACTGTCGCGGGCGTGAGTTTGGATCAGGCCATCAAAATGTTCTACGCCCAGGAAGGCCGTTTTCCTAAAGAACTCAAGGAGTTGGCTCCCGGCCTGATCCCCAATATCCCGGCGCCTCCGCGGGGCATGAAGTACCAGTACAATGCGCAGTCCGGAGAGGTAAAGATCGTCCCGGAATAGCCTCGGAATGGCCCGTGTTCCGCGGCGCCCTGTCGGGTATGGCGGAGTTTTCTCTGGCTTCCCGCCCCTTGGGAGGCGCGCGTCGAGCCAAATGAGATCTGTTGCTTCCCGACCGCCGTCACTTCTCAGCCTGTCCTCCGCCATCGACTTGCAGCGCGATGCGGTAAAATCCAGTGCGCGCGGCCGCGCCTGCGTCGATGACCTCCAGGCTCTGTCCGTCACCCCGCAGACCATCCTGGAGCGTGGTCCAGCGTTGAGCTGGAAATGAGTCGCTGCGTTCGATTCGGTAGGTTTTGCCGCTCACCGGCCGAAATCGAACGACCACGTCGCCGTCGCGGACAAACAGCGCGTCGATGCGGGTCACACTGGCCGGATCATTCGGAGCGGTGCCTGCGTTGAACTCGTTCAGGTTATTCACGCCGTCTCCGTCGGGATCTTCGTCAGGCTTGGCTTCAATGGATCCGAAGTAACGCAGTTCCCAGCTGTCGGGCAACCCGTCCGCATCGAGATCGACGGTGGATTCGACGGTGAAACGATTTCCGCTCGTGATGTGGCCCTGGCGATCGCTGGCGCGCAAGAACACATTCGCTTTGCTCTCCTGGACCGTGACCAAGCCGCTCCACACGCCCTGGATGAGTTGGATGGGGCCGCTGGGCTCCAGGTCGACCGGCAGTTCCGCGAGAAAACGCACGTTGGGGATCTGCGCGACTGACGCGGGCGGCGGGGCCGTCCGTGCCGACCATTGCAAAGGATCTCCAAATGCACTGTCAGTCTGAAAAATCAGCGCCCGCGAGGCTGGAGTCGCGGTGGACCGGGCGAGGCCGTTGTCGGTGTAGGTGGAGTTATTGAAGCTGAAATCGGCCAATAAAGCGTTGGTCCCATCGTAAAGGAAGGGCTGATCGAAAAGGAACGTGACCCAGCCGGCGCCGGATATCGTTTCGTTATTCTGATAGACGATCGTCCAGCCGTCGTTTTCCCAGGCGGGTTCACGGTACTCACGCAGCGGCGTATGCCGCAAACGGATCGTCCAATTGGTCAACACCTGTCCCGGCGACATCACCAGCTCAAGCGCCAAAGCCGTTATCCGGGCCGCGCCGCCCATCTCCTCCGGCAGATAAATCACCTGCGTCCGCGCATCATGATAATGGGTTGCGATGGGAAACTCCCAAACATTGGTTTCAGCCCCGATGACAATGTCACGGCTCTCTGCCACGCCCCGCAGCGTAACCGTTCCTGTATAATCCGTGGCCGGTTGATTGCGTCCGTTCAACGCTGTCAACGTCGCCAGGAACGGCTGATCCTGATATTGTGGCGACGCGATCGGACTCCAGACAAACCGGCTCAGCTCATCTTCATCGTCGTCCACGATGGTGGCGGTGGCGGTGAAATGAGCCAGGGTCGCCCCCAGCGGGTTCGACAATATCACCACGAAGGATTCATCTCCTTCATAACGGTTGTCACCCAGCACTGGCACGCGCACGGTTTGATGCGTTGTGCCCGGCGGGAACACCAGCCGACCGAAAGTGGTCAAGTAATCGGTCGGCGCGATGGCAGTGCGATCCTCGGTTGTGAAATCGATGGAGGCCTGGAGTCCGCTGGCCGCTGAAAGCGACACGTCAAAGATCATCTGGTTAGTGCTTCCGGCAGGCCCCTCCGTGAGACGAACATCGCCGATGGAAACTCCGGGCGTCGGGTCATCATCCTGAATCCGAATCCGCGCTTGATCGACAATCAGCACACCATTGGTCGGATCACTCAGGCGCACCAGCACCGTCTCCAACCCTTCATCCAGGAAATCTCCCACGATGGGAACGCCGATGAACAAATTGGTGACTCCCGGCGGAAAGGTGAGGGTGCCTGAGATCGGGAGGTAATCCTGGCCGGCGATGGCCGTGCCATTGCTGGTGGAGTAGTGGACGGATACCGGCAACGCAGAAGGCGCAGAAAGGCGAACGCTTAGGTTGGCGAGGTTGGTGCCGCCACTGCCTTCCACAAACACCAGGTTGGTGGTGGAGATGGCAGGCCCGGTCAGTGCGCTAACGATGAGCGCGCGGTTGTTGGGAAGATAGCCGTCGGCTTCGGCGCGCGTCACCGACACGCGGTTGGTGGCCAGCCCGGGTTCGAGCGCGCGGGTCGTGATGGTCAGGCGGATGCTCTCGCTCATGGCCATTTTACCCAACTGGCAGATCACTTGGTCATCCGAATTCGCGCAATCCCCTTGCGACACTTCTGCATGAACAAAACGCGCGTTGTGAGGCAGGTCATCGATCACGGTCACGCCTGTGGCCTGGTGAGGGCCGGTATTGGTCACGATGACCTCATAAACCAACGCGTCGCCCAACAACACTACATTGGGGAAATCGTTTACGGTCACCATGAGATCATCGGCCGCGCCGACTGCGAATTCGTTGCCCATGCCGACGTGGTTGGTTCCGTCCGACGCGTGCAAGGTCAGGCCAAGGCTTGGCACCGAGACCGCCAGCGCGCCCGTCCAAACGCCGTGTATAAAATTGGTCAGCAACACGGTGTCTAAAGGAACGTCGAGCGGCGGCAGGAAAGGCAGGGTTAACTGCGGGTTTAATTGGCCGTAGGTGACCGGGGCGGCCACCCAATCGGCTGCGGTCTGGCCATCCGCTTGACCGATACGCTGCAGCGAAAGATTGAAAAGCATCAGGGCGGCGACAACCGGCGGGCCGCGCCATTCCGGCGTGGGGATCGGAATCGGATGCTCGATCTGAGCAGGCGACGCGTTGCCGGCGCACACAAAATCCACCACGTGGCCGGCGGTGTCCTGCAACAGCACCGCGATGGGGTTGCCCGAGTCGGCAATGCTCCAGTTGATGTTAGTGCCGGCGTTGAAGTTCGGATATTGCCCCGGAGCTTCGCCATTGTCATTCAGCTGAAACAAATCGAGGGGCGGACAGATCGTGCGCGAAGGCAGCGTGACGCTGGTGAGCGGTTCGGGCCAGGAGACGGCGTCGTAGACGGAAATGCGCCAGCCGGAAATGTCGATCGATTCCCTGGTGACGTTCATGAATTCAACGCGATCGTTGTTGCTGATCTCCAACTCGGTGATGAGGACCGTCGAGCCGGTCCCGCTCCCGGGGCGGCCGCTCACCGACACACTGCCGTTAAAGTGATCGACCGTATTGCCGACGTCGTCCTGTGCCGTGATCGTGACCGGAAACGGTTCGTCGATCGTTTGCGGCGAGGCGATCGGGCTCCAGGCAAAATGATGAAGCGATCCCGGGCCGCGCGTGGTGAAGCTCCAGACGGAACTTCGCGCGGAGGCGGCGCCCCGCCGCGCCAGGACCTGCCAGTAATAAGTCGTGCCGACGCGCGGATGCGCCAGGTTCCACTGCGCGTTGGTCGTGTTGCCCAGCAACTCCGCTGGGCCCAAGGCAGGAGTGGTCCCCAGATAAACATCGTAGCTCGTGGGGACCTCCGGTTCGGTCAGAACAACGCTCACTTCGTCCAGCCCGACGTTCAGATAACCAATGTGGTCTACTTCCGTGAAACTGATCCGAATGGTTTGTCCGCGGAACCCGGACAGGTCGAAGGCGCGGCTGGTCCACTCGTTGAGGACGGGATCCTCGGTGCGAGTGGCGTAGGCCACGGCCAGCAGGAGATTGTTGGTCGTGCGAATCTCCACCTGGAACGCCTGATTGCTGGTGAAATAGTCGGCGTGATTACGAATGCGATCTGTCCAGCGCAACGTGGCGCCCAGCGCGTCCGGCGGGACAAAGACATCCTGATACAACTGATGACTACCGCTGCCAAATTGCGTGACCAACGCGCCGAACCGGCCCTGACGCGGCAGCGAGACATCCTCAGGGCCGTCCGGGTCAAGCTTGCCGTCGTTGATGGCCCAGGAGCCGAAGCCCGTGTTGATCTGGGACCAGCCGGCGAAATCTCCGGTTTCGAAGCCGCCATTCACTAGAATGTTCCCCACCCCCGGGTTCCAGCTTAAACGGACCGGGGCCGTCACATTGGTCGCGCCCTGGACCGGGCTGGGCTGAGTGGGGACGGGCGGAGTTTCGTCGTCGGCCAGGTCAATCTCAGCGGTGGCCGGCGCGAATCCTGGCGCCTGCGCAGTGATCAAAACATGGCGCCGGCCGTCGATCATCGAGTTATTGATCGGTTCCAAATCAAACAAAGCTTCCCGCCGGTTCGCCGGCACCTGCACCGCCACCGGCACTCGCAGTTCGGCCGGGTTGCTGGAGAACAACCTCACCAACATATTGGTCGGGACCCGGCCGGATAACCGAATTGATCCAGCATCGCTCCGGACGCCGCTGTTCTCGCCCAGCGCGGCCGGGAGGGTTAGCGACAAGGCCGGGTGATCGTTGTCCAGGATCCGCATATGATCGCTGCCATCGCTCCAGTTCTCGACCTGGGCAGTGACGGTGACCTCATGATCTCCGTCGAGCCGATCGTCGTCCCCAACAACCAAATCGAAGGTTGCGGTCAGCGCTCCAGCTGGAACGGTCACCTGAGGCGGCACCAGGAGATGTTCGGGATCACTGGAACGCAAGGCCACGTCCACTGGTCGGGCCGGTCGCCGGCTCAGACGCAGTGTGCCTTGCCGAACCAGACGGCCGTCACCTTCACGAGCTCGCGGCGGCAGGCTCACCTTGAGGGCAACTTGTTCATGATCGATCACTCGAATTTCTGCCTGATTCTCCACAAACCCGGAGATCTCAGCGCGGATGCCCACCGGGACCGTCCCTTCGACTTCCGTATCATCCAGGAGTGTCACCGGGAACGTCACTTGATCGGTCCCCGCCGGAATGGTGAGGGATGCGGGCACTTTGACCTTGTCGGGGCGCGTGGACACGAGGCGCACCTGGAGCGCAGTGGGGGCGATGGAACCGATCCGCACCACGCCTGGCTCGGCCAAGGTGCCAGAGCCCTCGACGCCTGTCGCAGGGACGTTCATCGTGATGCGCTGCCGGCCGACTCCTTCGAGGCTGATGTCATCGAGCGCCAGGCCATCGAACGGGATTTGATAATCATCCACTTGATTAAAGCGGATGCGCACTGTGCGATTGTATTGCAGGCCATGCTCCGCCATGGCGCGGTCCAGATCGACGATGAACTCCTGATACGTCGCCGGGACCGCACGCAGGCTTTGCACTTCGTACCAAGTCACCCCGTCGGTGCTCACCGCCACGCCGTCAAAATCCGCTCCGCCAATGAAGGGGCTGGGCGGCGGGCCGTCCGGTTCGTCACTAAAGGACTTGGCCCAAAAACGCAGGATCACATTGGTGTAGCCGGCGAGATCGACCCCCAGCGTCAATTCGTTGCGCCCCTTTCGGCCATCCGCGGAATCGAGCGTTAAATGATAGCCGCCGGCGTGCGGCCCGTTCAGGGCGGTGACCTGGACCCGATGCGGCCCGGTTCCAGAGATCGACCATCCGGACTGAAGCGTGCCGGACTCGAACGTCTCTCGAAATGGCATGCCGACGAACTCCATCACGGTCAACTCCGCGCCGCGGGTCTGGAGAATGCCCGTGAGGGCGTTGGAGAACGTAATGGACCCTGAGTAAGTGCCGGCCGGCAGCGCCTGGGCATTGGTCGTTAAGCAAACTGTCACGTTGATGGCGCCACCGGCCGGGAGCAATCCCTCCGCCGGCGTGAGCCTCAGCCAGGAACCCGGCGTGGACCCCTTCCAAGCCAGCGGTTGGCTCGATAAATTGGTGATTGGATAAGTCTGGCATGGGGCTGAGAACGGGCCGCCTGGCGCTCCGCTGGAAACCCATTTCGCGCCGCTGGTGATGACCAGCGTGTCCGGCAAGTCAAAGGCTTCGCGAACCTGCAGGGTGGTGCCCGGATCGGGTGTCGAGGCGCTGAACCCAAGCCCGCGCCGCGCAAAAGCGGTCCAGAGCTCGGCATAATTGGTCCCTTGCTGATCGAGTTGGTCCGCCAACAGGATAGCATCCCGCGCCTGGGTGAAGGTCGGGTTGGGCGGCGACAGCTTCATGCCATCCGTCACCAGACGCAGCATCAGCTCATTGCCGGCGAAACCATATTTTCGGATCAAATTGGCGCGCGCTTCCCACAAGAGGGAGCACCAAACCTCGCCTTGGGAATGGACCTCGCCGGCGTAGAGCGGAGCAAACCCAAAGAGCGGGCTGATGGGAACACCGTTGTGCGGATTGATCTGCAGCGGATCGATGTCCCGCAAGGTCAGCGGATTCCGGTTCAGATCCGTGGAGTAAGGATATCGGCGGATACCGAAATAATAATTGGCCTCCAGCGCCCCGAGATGCTGAACGGCATAAGCCCCGAAGGCGTAGCTGCCATCCACATCGTCGCCCGCCTCGCTCAGGAGCGATAACGCGTAAAAATCTGACCAGCCCTCCCCCATCCCGGCGCTTTGCAACGCGCTGATCCCCACTCCGCCTCCCACCAGCCGCGTGCTGAGTCCATGCACATATTCGTGCAGCACCACCTCAGCGTCGAAATCTCCGTCGACATGCGGATCCGGGCCATCCCATAAGAACATCTGAATGCGGCCCGATTCGCCATCCGGTGTGGGCGTGAAATTGGCGTTGTTCACCCCCGAACCATCCTGCGCATCGGCCTGGATCGCGTCGTTGCCCAGACCGCCGCGGCCGAAGTTATCCTTCTGAAAATTCCCCGCGGCTTCTGTGAAACCCAGATCATAAAGGCGATCATGCGCCCAATTGCACCAATAGAAGAGCTGCACGACGGCCGCATCTCCCGAGGCCTCCGGGTCCCGCCCTAAATCCAACGGCGGCTGAAACACCCGGAACGGCGAACCTTGGGGACGCGGCAAATCCGGAACATCATCGCCATTGCGATCCAGATGGGCATCGACATTGTTGCCCCGCGTTTCGTTCTCCCCGTCGCTGATCCAGCCGATCAGCGACGCATTGGTCCGCAACGCGCTGAGGGTGACCAGCGACCGCGCCGCCGGCGGCGGTTGATTCGTATTCGGCGTAGACCAACCGGGGGAAAACGGACGCGGACTGTCGGATGTGAACACTGCAAAAGTTGCGTCGCTGAGGTCCAAGGTCAGACGCTGCCGGACCAACACCTCACCGTTCAGGGCATCCACCAAAACACGGTACCGTTCGTTCCGTTCCTGACGCGTCAGCTCGGTTTCCCAGCAAAGACGCAGGCTGTAGGCCGACAGCGGCAACCAGACCAACCGCGCCCGCGCTTCGCTGGGCAGCGTGCCGAGCTTGAACCGCTGACGTTGTTCGCGGCCCTCAGGCCTCGGATTCAATGCCACGATTTGCGCCGGGTCCACCGCCTCGTCCAAGGTCTCCGCGGCGGCCAACAGAGCGTCGGCTGCCGCAACCGGCGGCGCCGCCAGGATCGCGGCCCGGCCGGGCGTCCCGGCTTCCGCGGCCCGCGCCGGTTGCGGCACGAACTGACTGGACAAACTGATCAGCTCATCTCGAGCAGACAGATTCCCGATCAGCACTCCTTCGTAGACGGCGATGTCATCCAGGCGCTGTTCCCAAACCACCGTGTGCAAACCATTGTGCGCCGTGACCGCTTCACGCATAAGCTGGGCTTGCTCGAGCACCTCAGCCCCGTGACCAAAAAGTGGTTGATAGGCGTTTAGGAAGCCTTTGATGGCCCGGTGCGGGCCGTCGCCCGGGCGTCGATCCAGCGAACGCGCCGGCGGCAGAGCGCCTCCTTCCGCATTGGCCCCGCTTAGGAAGCCGGAGAGGGAAGCCACATGCTTGGGGGTTCCCAAAATCGTGTGCCGCTCAACCTTCACATCCGGCACACGTTTTCGCAGATCATCCAGGGCCGCAGCTTGAGGCCCTGACCAGAGACGATCCGGTCGTTCCTTGCCCTTGCCCTCCCGCTTGTCGAAGTTTGGCAGCTTCGGATCGTGGCCTGGAGGCGCACTTCGCCCAGGGAAGGCCATCAGGAGAATACAAATGGCGGCGCAGAATGCGCCAAAGAGGCTCAGGGGGCCCGGTTCCCGGTTCAGGGTTCCAGGTTCACGGTACGAAGCGTCCATTCCATTGAAACAACTGTTACGTGCGAATCGCGCCTATCATAGCGCAAGGAAGCCAAGAGTTCCAGAGGCGCGGTGGCGCCTAGCCTGGGACTATGGAGGTAGCCCTTCGACGCGGCCCGCTGCGGGGGCTTGCTCAGGGCAGGTCCTTGGGCAAGCTCAGGGCATGGCCACGCAACCTGAAGGGTTGCCAGTTAGTAGCCGGGGGTTGAGGAGTGAAGCGTCAGCGGAACGACGATACCCCCGGAAAAAGGCGAAACGGTCCCGACCCCGAAGGGGTCGCAGGGTCGCTGAAGAAAGTTAGACGTGGAACGTGCGCCAGTGAATTGAGGTGCGGTTCTACTCCGGGAAGAATGCTTGAATGCGATGGTTCATGGAGAGCCGGGACCTCCGAATTTCGGACGCACATTGGACCCATGAACCCAAATCTAACGTAGCAGCCGAGGTAACGAGGCTCTGATCTCTTTCCCGACGAACGCGCCCGGATAGAGT
>Ga0247664_1000251_pt1 | contig 13834 bp, 19 predicted proteins | sample CNK05_metaG_FD_182715 | JGI IMG/M metagenome (GOLD analysis project Ga0247664, IMG submission 182715) | Soil microbial communities from Purdue University Martell Research Forest, Indiana, United States - CNK05 | ecosystem: Environmental > Terrestrial > Soil > Temperate forest > Bulk soil...
CATCGCTGATGCCACGCCAGCGCGCCGCGAAGATCGCTTCGAGCAGATGGCTATAGGTGACGCCGCTCGTCGGCGTCTCGATACGTTCAAGCGGCTTGCCCTGGTAGGTCGCTCGGAAACGTGGCCACCTGTTCTTGGATCGCCTCCTCGGTCGGCTGGCCCACCGCGCGTAGCGCATCGGCGAGCTGCTGCCCCTCGACTTGGATATCGAACATGCAGCAGTATTTAACGTAGGCGACCTTGTCGCTGATCTCACAGAGCGGTGTGCCGAGCAAGTCCATAACCCGCACGATCTCATCTAGCGCACCCTGGTCGACCTCGAGATCCACGCCAAGCTCAATCATGCCGTCCATGACCTTGCTCGAAATGAATACTTGATAGTCTTGCAGCGCCTGCTGATAGGCTGGGTCAGATGGGTTCGGCTCAAACTGGGGGCCGTTGCCCATATCGACCGTTGCGAGCGGTGGCACCGGCGCTGGGGTGCGCTTGCGTGTCGTGATCTCGATATGCGCCTGGGTGAACTGCGAGACCCGCCGCAAGTGCGCGACCACACCGTTGGCGAACGTGTATTCAGGCAGATCGGGCACGGCGCGGCCCCTGGCGTGCCCGTTGGTTGCTTCGCTCATAGCACTCCTACAGTTGCGGCGTCTGGCCGATCAGAATAATGCCATCGGTGAGTCCACCGCTGAGGCCGGCTACCGCGAGGTTGCCCGCCGTGATACCGAGGTTCGGTACGCCCGGTACCGCCAGCCGATTGGGGCGGCCATAGGTCGGCGCGCTGGGCAGCGCCGACGCCGGGGCCTCGCTCCACTGCTGGCCGCCGAAGGTGGTACGAAACACTACCGCAGTCGGGCCGGCGCGCGTCGCCGCGATGTAGCCGACCTCAGCGGTGGCGAACACGATGTCATGCACGGCGATCAGCGCTGCACCAGGCAGCGTGAGCGCTGTCCAGGTCTCGCCCGCATCTTCCGTGTAGGACACGCCGCCGGTGGATGTGCCAACCATCCAGTCGTAGTCGTTCTGGACGGAGACGGCCTGAAGCGTGCCGGTTACGCTCGTCGTGGTCGCCGCCCAGCCTTGACCCTGGTTGGTCGATTTGATGATCGTGTTGTTCGCGCCGACCGCGAGGAGTGTGCGACCATTACCGGTGATGCGCAACAGGTTTTGTGTGGTGGTACCACCGGCACTGAGGAAACTCACGCCCGCTGTGATGTCGGTGCTCACATACACATAACCGCCGTCGCCGACGAAATAGGTGCGGTTGGGACTCTGGACATAAATATCATTCGGTGTCTTGGCAGCGACAAAGCCGGTTGTGATCTTGGTCCACGCCCCTGGCGCGCCCGTCAGGGTATTGATCGGCGCGTAGTAGTAGGCGTTTTCCGACTTTGCGACCACCACGAGGTAGTTGCCGACGACCGCGATCGCCGTCACCAGCACGCCCACACCCAGCCCAGTGATCGCTGATGCGGTCCAGGTTACGCCGTAGTTGGTCGAATACAACACTTTGCCGTTGACCGCCGAACTACCGCCAGCGGTCTGCTGAAGCGCATACAACCATTTCGTGCCGTCGTTGGTCGGCCCGCAGTCACCACACGAGCTGGTATTGTAGTAGACGATGTCGATCACTTCAGTGGTCACGTCGGTCGCCGCGAACTCGCCCAGCACGATCCCGCCGACTGGATACACGCCGCCCATCCACTCAAAGCTTATCTCAGTAGTCGCGGCGTCACTGCCGTCGAATGGTGTGCGACCTTTGTGCGTGCGGTCGGTCGCATAGCCATTCGACAAAATCAGCATGGATGTCCAGCCATTTTTCGGGTCGGAGGGATCACCGCATTGGCCCTCGCTCTCGTAGATGTTGATCGCGCAGTCGAGCGCGAAGGCGTACCAGGGCGGCCCGTTGATGCGTTGCTTGAACGTCACTTTATTGGCGGGGATATTCGGAGCCTCGATCATCGTGCCGATGCGCCGAAACAGGCCGCGTGTAAACGGGTCGTTGACGTTGATCGGCTTGATCCCGCCGCGCACCGGGTCGTCAATGTCGCCGACCTCCAGATACTGCTCATCCATGCCGGCGTAGCGCAGCGCATTCGTCACGCCTGGCCCGCCGCGCTGGGTGAACGATCTTATATAATTTTGTGTAAGCACCTCATTCGTCTGCGGTGTGGGCATGATTGATACCTCCTGTTATTGCGAACGTTGGTTCGGTATGGTACAATTCATGGCATACAGAAGCCCACGCGCTGCGCTAACAGCCGTGGGCGTAGCCGATAACTGTAAGGAGTTACCGACATGCCTCAGTATACCACGAATGATGTTGCCCGCTTCTGGTCGAAAGTTGATTGCTCTGGTGTATGCTGGTTGTGGACCGATCACACTATCTCTAGTGGATATGGTCAGTTTTATGCGCAACGCCGAAACATAAGCGCCCACCGCTTTGCATATGAACTCACCCATGGCCCCATCCCCACTGGTTTGATGGTTTGCCACACCTGCGATGTACGTACGTGTGTCAACCCTGCGCATTTGTTTCTGGGCACAGCCGCCGATAACTTGCGCGACATGGCCGAAAAAGGCCGCGCCGCATCGGGTGATCGCCACTGGACACACACCGACCCCGATAAACGAGCCTACGGTGATCGAAATAGTTCGCGAAAACATCCTGAGTGCTTGCTGCGCGGTGAGCAAAGCAACCTCTCTGTGCTTACTGCTGATGCGGTGCGCGATATCCGCAAGCGCGCCGCTGGCGGGGAATACCAGAAATCGATCGCGGCAAGTTACGGCGTCAATCGAGCGACCATCTCGTATATTGTTGCGCGTAAAACATGGAAACATATTGAATAAGCCTCTATGCGGTCGTGCCGCGTCGTAGAATGTGGTAGCGCGCTTCGCGCCACGCCTGGACATGGCCTTTGCGGGTGCCAAACGGGTTCGAGAGGTCTTCCGGCGCGGTCTGGTAGCGCTCGGTTTCGGTCGCCTGCAAGGTCAGATCGATCTGTAAATCGTGCAGGCGCTCGTTGGTGTCACGACAGGCGCAGATGCGCCGCTTCAGCTCGGCGGCCGCAAGCCGTGCAGTCACCTGTTGCCAGCGCCGATCCATGCGGCCATTCGTCAGCGGATAGCCGGCAAGATAGCGCACACTGACGCGGTCGGGATCGCAGAAGCTGCTACAGCAGTTCGCAGTCCAGGTGCCTGACGCGGCATCGAAGGCCGCCGCGCCGGGAGTGACCAGCCCCAGCGTGCTATCGCGGATGCCCGCGCGAGCAATCACGAGCCCGGTCGCAGCCGGGTCGGTGCTACTCGGCACACCGCTACACCAGCACGGCCCCCAGCACGATGCGCAGTCGCTCGACTCGTAGATCAGCGTGGCTTGGCTCGTGAACGGCGTCGTTCCGTTGCCGTTGGTCGTGCGCTGATAGACCCCCAGGCTCGTCACAAAATTACCCGCGTTCGTCGGGTCGATCGCGTTCAGATTCGGTGCCTGATACAGGATCGGCCTGACGAGCAACCAGCGCCGGCCAACGATCGTGACCGTGCCAGCACTGATGCTGATCTGGATTGGCTCAATCCGCCAGCGCTCACCCGTCGCGGTGTCGTCGAAGCGATCAGTAGCAGCGAAGTACAGCGCGATCTGATCCGGGTCGGTGACGCTCGTCGGCAGCGTGATCGTGAAGGTGTCCGCAAAGCCAGTACTGAATTGGTCGGAGTAGACCAGCTCACCACCGAGCACCGTCGCCGTGCCGACGAATGTTAATTGCTCAACCCCCAGCGCCTGCACGTAGCCGCAGCCTTCTGGTAGCTCGACGGCGACACGTCGCCCGGTCGCGTCGCGATTACGCAGCCGGATGAGATCGGCCTGATAGTAGCGCGGCCAATCGACGAGCGCAGTGCCATACTCTGGCATCACGTTGTAGCCGAGGTAGCCGGCCAGCTTCGTCTCCGCATCACGGATCGCCTGACGAATATCGTCGCGCCCGGCCATGTCGCTGCCCTGCCAGGAGTATTCGCGCACGAGCCCAGAGCACTTCGAGTCGTTGACCACGATCGTGCCATCAGCCAGCCCATGAAAGAGCCAAGGATTTAGCCCCATCTCCTGACGCCAGATGTCGAGCGGAAGTGTCATAGGTCCTGCACCGCAATGTAATCGACCGTAGCGGAGATACCGACTGCCACGTTGACCGTGAAGCCGCTGGCGGTCTTGCTTGTTGCCCACACCGCCGTACCGAGGTTGACCCCCGCACCAAAGGTGATGCGGTAGTTGGCGTTCGGCATCGGCGACGAGAACGTGACCGCCTTGGTGAGGTTCAGCGTGGTCATCGTGATCGCTGCTGCGCGCATCCCGATCGCTGTTATGAGCGACGAGACGCGATCAAAGAACACAGTGTCGAAGGCCGGGTCGATCGCGGCCTGGTTGCGATACACGAGCAGCCAATCGGTCGAGAGCATACTCATCGTCGTTTCCCCCACACCTGCACGAACCACGCGCCGTGTTGCGTGCCCAGCCCAACGAGTGCAGACACCGCCAGCCCCTCAGTGAGCACGCGCCCGATGCGCGTGCGCTGCACGGCGACGAGCAGCGGCCCAAGCCAGAAGCTGAGGCACCAGGGGCAATTCAGGCCGCGACCCAGCCACGTACGCTGATCGGGGTCAAGCCGCCCGCGCAGCTTCAGCATGAGGCTGAACGGGCCTTCCTCAGCAATGATCAGCCGCACCAAACGGAAGATTGCAAGGGCTGCTATAATGGTGTCAGAACTATTTCGCATAAGGAGATACACCTATGCCTGATTATGGCTGTGAACTAGAGCTGGACACCAAGAAGATCGAGCTTCAACCGGGACTGAAGCGCCGGGGAATTGCCGACTTGTTTTATCTTGCTGCTGAACACATTGTCCCCGGCTGCACTATCGAGTATGTAGAGCGTCAGGCGCTCAATAAAACATATCTGCGAATCTATATCAAGCCGCCCCGTATGCCGCTGTATCTTCAGCGCACTGACGATCTGCGCTTTGATGATCGCTGAAGGAGGTTCATATGCCCCGATCTATTAGCATCCGACGAATATCACCAAATGGTCCATCCGTGCCCGGCGAACTGCTCACCACATGTCCGATCCTCCACGCTGATGGCCTCTGCGTTGACATCACGTTCCCGCCCGATTTTGCGTTACCTGACGAACCGATCAGCGTCGTTTTGTATATGGATGACGAGAAGTACCTCGGTTATCAGGTGCTTGGTCCTGATGGCTTCGTAGCAGAACCGGACGCCGATAATCCAGTGTCACCTTATTTCACGATCGAGATCGATAGAGGCGCATCATGATCACTGCTGAGAATGTCCGCGATCTTTACCGCCAGATGCAACAGTCAGGACAGACGACCGGCAACGAGGCGGTCTACCTCAGACCGGAGCTGAAAACCATCCTCTTTGGTGAGCAGACGCACCTTGACGTTGATTCCTTTTCGCTTCCGATCATCGCCGACTCAGCCATCGAGGAAGTATCCGTAGGAACACGCTTTGAATCGATCGTCTACATCCTCGATCAAGAAGCCTTTGCCGAAGCAGCATGCGATCTCCTTGTCTGATTCTTCCGTGCGGGTTTCAGCGCCGTCGCGTAGGCATCGCCGGGCGGGAAGCGATAGTCGAGATCGTTGATCTGCCAGCCCTTCAGCAGCGCGCGCAGTTCGTCGGGCTCGATATTGCGATAGAACTCCCCTTCGTGCGGATGCTCACTGCCGTCTGCCGAGTGCGGCTTGCGATTGGTCGAGGCGCACGTCAGAATCAGCGCGCCGCCGGCTTTGAGCGCACGCCATGCGCAGTTGATGATCGCTAGTGGCTCGGATTCATGTTCGAGCACCTCACAGCACACCACCACGGCGAACTGCTGCTCACCGTCATAATCGCGCGCATCAGTCACTACATCAACACCCGGCCCTGCGATGCGATCGATACCGACGTAGCGCGCAGCATCGGCGAACAGAGAGCGCACGTTGCCGTTGATGTCGATACTGCCGATCTCCAACACGGCTTCGCCAGCGTGTGGCACCTGTGCGGCGGCTTTGGTCACGTACTCGTAGGCTTCAGCGTGCATGTGCTACCATCCTAGCTCTTGTACGGTGTTTTCGAGGATCGCCGCTAACTGATCTGAGATACCGAAGCGCTCTTTGTTGTGCGCCAGACTCGCTGCGATACTGCCTTGTTTTGTGCGCTCCGATGCTCCCTTCCAGTCGGCGAGCATTTCGACAATATCGATCAATGACATGTCATTGATCCCGTTCGGCCAATGCTCAGGATGATGCGTATTCAGCGCATGCTGATAGTGATGTGTAATTGTCGGCTCGCCTGCCTTGAGCGCCGCACGGTACTCGTCGCTACCATAGACGAGCGACGCAAGCTGGAATGTGAGCACATCAAAACCGCTCTTTTCCGGCTCAACGAGCTTGCTTTCGTCGTGATGCGCCGCGCGGATCATTAGCCGATTGCGTATCTCCTCAATCCGCGCCTGCACTTTATGGATATGATCTAGCGTGTCATGGGTTGAGTCGGCCATCCCTGCAACCTCCACTGATCTGAGATACCGGGAAAACTGCTATAATGATTGAAAGCCAATCCATAAGGAGCGCTCTATGCCCAATCCTTGGCCAAAACACATCACCCTCACACCTCGTCAGGCTGAAAAGTGGCGTGCTATCTATGCCCCGGAAGAGCCACCTTTTGAAATGCGTGTGGCTTGGACAAAACCAGAATTACATTACAAACCCTCACTCCTTGTGCATAGCAGCAAGAAACCCCGCTAGTGAACTCTCGGCCATCCTTGTGCTCTCCTCTGCTGATACAGCGCCTGATCGCGCTCGACGCTGGCGCGGCCTTCGGCATACACCGCATCGTCTTGCCCGCCCCAGTAGGGATGATCGTGGTAGAGCAACGCCCACGGTGCTTTCGCGTAGCAGCCGTCCGTGATCGCGCGCTGACAGATCTCTGTATCACCAAAATTATGGTCGTACCACACCGGCCAGCCGCCATAACGGGTGAGCAGCCCGCGCGAGATCAGAAAGTGGCAGCTGTGGTCCACTTCGTGCGAATCGCCGTTGAAGCCGATCATGCCATCGCCACTGCCGAACGTCTGCTGATAGGCGTCGGCGGCACGCTTGAGCCAATGCATGCCAGGGAGTAAGTCGTTGGCGAGATTGACGAGGTGCGAAAACTCAGGCCAGTGATCCGTTGCTTGCTGCAACGCGGGCCAATAGCCCCGCTGCGCTGTGTCCATACGCCAGATAGGGAGATCGGCATTTGCCAACGCCCCCATCACGGCTACATCGCCATCGACAACACAGATCAACTGCCACTCCACATCGCCCGCCGTCGCCAACAGCCGCCGCACGTTCGCGACGGTCTGTTCGGCGCGCCCCCGGCACGGCATGATTGCAGCGATGCTCATTCGATGGCCTCATATGTCGCCTCGAAGATGTCAGGTTTGCAGGGATACGCGCGGTATTCACCGCGCGGCTCCAAAATGACCCAATCACCTGGTTCCAGGTTTGCCTGTTCGCCATGGATCGTTATTACGTAAAATTGATCCCCTTCGGACATGACAACCGGACCCCGTTCCCGAAATGGCAGTGGCCAGTCGGGGAAGAAGCGTTCGGCCTCAACAACGATCGGCCTCTTTCGATACCTCATGTCACCTCCACCTTGCGCCCGCGCGCGGGTCGGAGTGCGACGGCGCTCTGTGTCGGCAGCAGCGCCTCAGCGACCGGCAGCGGCGCGGGCGCTTGCGGCCCATCGAACAGCGGCACGACCCGCACCGGAATGCCGTGCGCCTTCAGCCACTCCGCCTGATCGGGCGTCACATCGTCGTAGCGATGCACGGTGTTGTCACCGAGCCGGATCGGGTGGTGTGGGTCGGGATACTCCCACGTTTGGGTTCCGCGCTCATCGCCGATGTACTGCACGCGCACCTTGCCATCACTCATCGGCGCAGCGGGTGGCAGTGGCGCATCCTGAAGAGCCGCACCAGCAGTAGCCGCAAGATTGGCGTCGCCGCCACAACAGCCTGACATCGGAATACCTCCTGTATCGTCGCGGTAGCGCACCAGCACCCGTTCCATCAGCTCAGGCGCTCCGCCGTAGAATTGCGTCATCCGCTCGCCTTCATGCACACGATAGGTAAACACCGGCAGCGGTAGCCGATAGCCGCACACGCCCGCCATCGCGAGTCGCAGGTGGAAGCTCCAATCTTCCCAGGCGTCGACTCCTTCGTCGTAGCCGCCGACTGCGCGGGCGTGGTGCGTCGGGATCAGCGCGGTGACAACGTGCAGGTTGTAGGCGTCCATGCCGCCGTACTTCTGCCCATGCTCGCTGTAGGTCCGTTGGGTGTAATCCGGTGCGCTGCGCAGAATGTAGTTGCCGTCGCGCTCCTGGGTGTAGCAATCGCCGTAGATGTAGCCGTGTGATCCGGCGCTGTACTCGCGCAAAAGATATTCGACCGCGTGCGGAAGCAGGTAATCATCGGCGTCCAATGGCAGGATGAACGCCCCGCGCGCGGCGGCGAGTGCCCGGTTGCGGATGTGGGCCGGACCGCGTCGCTCGCCATCGCTGGGGAAGACTTTCACCCGGTCATCGTCACGGATGAACGTCTCGCCAGAGAGCGCATCCATCGTTTGGTCAGGCAGCGGCGCAACCACCGCGCCGCCATCGCAGACGATGATCGTCTCACACAGCGGCGCGAGGCTCTGCCAGGCGACCGAGGCCGCTGCGGTGCGGACGTGCTCAACGTGGCGCGGCCCGCACGGGATGAGGATACTGACAAGCGGTGGGGTCATTCGGGTTCTTCTGTTAAGATGCGAATGTCATGAGAGATGGTATAGTCAGCGAAATGTGCAGTGATTGAAATGGTGTGTGGTGCGTCCCTCTGCCTTGCGATCTTTTCGACCCGCTCTAGGACATGCTGAATCTCGTCGTAAAAGCGATCCCATAGCGGGATCGCTTTTAGAGCCGCCGGCGGCTTATAAAAGCTTGTCCCCGATCCGTGATAGTTCAGCGGGATACCCATGGCATTGACTGGTATCGGCAGAATCCCATCTCGCCGGATGCCGGTCATCTTCTCACGCCAACAGTCGCCTTGCCTGTCCCACACAAACTCAACCGACTTTGTAATATCCGGCTCCACACTGACCTCCTATCAGCCTCCGAAAGTAAGCGCAGGGCAAGCGGTCGGAGTACCCGCTGTTCGGTTGCAAGCCTAGCCCCGCGCTGTGTTGTCCTAGTTACCGTCCGAGATGTTCACCATCCGCCGATCAATGACGTACTCGACCTTCACGCCAAGCAGCTCGCGATCAAGGATCGCTGCGAGCTTGGCGATGATCCGTAGATGGAGATGACCGGGCTCGCCGTGGTCATACTGCGCAAGGTAGAGCCGTGCGTTATCAATGCTCTTCTGCTCGCGCGCGTCGAACTCTTCCAGCCACGTCGGGTTGGTCTGTTGTGGACTAGTTGGCTCCATTGGTTGTTCCTCCCTTTGGATTGCGGGGCGCGAATGCCGCGCCCCTAGCTACTACAGAAGAATTCCTACACTCCGCCGTTCGGATAGAAGTACGGCAGCGGTGTGGTTGACGAACCGCCGTTGACGAAGTACGGGCTGGCCGGATCCCACTCGCGCTCATGAATCGAGTAGGTGTAGCGCAGATTGAGGAACCGCGCCGCCAGGAAGGGCGTCAGCAGAATCAGCCGGGGCCGCTCGATAATCTCCACCTGCACGCATGTGTGCGTCGGGTTGAGCCGCACGAACAGAAAGCGCCCGCCGTCCAACACGCTGAACGCGCCCGGCAGCGACATCGCACCAGCGGCGGCGATCGCCTCGGCGTTCATGTCGAAGTACTCGAAGAAGAGCGACGGTTGCCCGTTGACGGTCAGCGGCAACATGTAGATGTCGCTCTCATAGGTACCGACGACACCACCCGCCGCGTTCTCCTCCGTGATCGTGTCATCCACAATCACCTCGTAGCGCTTGCCTTCGACCAGCAGATATCTGTTCTGGCGCATGTCGTCGCGCATCGCCGTCGCCTCATCCATCGACTGCGTGCGGATGATCGTGTTGACTGAGCAGCCGGTCGTTGCGTAGATGCACGGCCACTGATTGGTCAGGGTCAGCCAAGCCCCGTAGCGCATCGTCAGCGCCCACTTGACCTCCATGCCCAACTGCTCGGCCAGTCGCTCCATGTTATTGATCGCGTTGGCGATCAGCGCGTAGATCGTTGCGGCGGCGCTGTTGATCGACGCGCCCGCGAAGTCGAGGATCATGCTATCGACGGCCGGGCAAGCGACGCCAGTGATCGCGTCGCGCTTGTTCTGCTGAATCTGGCGATCCAGACCGTTGTACTGCTGATAGCCTTGGCTACCCGCCGTGGTAATTGCGTTACCGGTGTAGATGTTCCTGGCATAGTCTCTGGCATAGCCCGTGAACAACTCACCGATCTTGTACTCGTATTCGCTCTGGAAGATGCGCTGCCAATTGACCGGCCCCGGCGTCGGCAGATCGCCGCCGGGCTGCCCCAAGAGCACGTTGTCACGAAACTCGCCCCGGTTGGTGAGCTGGCCCGCGTATTTGATATTCAGCACCTGACTCTGACGGCCCTGCTGACCAAACGGAAACGTCTGCTTACAGGTTTTGAACGATCCAACGGTTGGCCATGTCGCGCACGCCTCGGTCGGCTCGCTGCCGGATGAGGCAAGTTGACCCGTGAACACCGGGTAGATCTCGTTGGTGTAGATGCTCTTCATGACCGGGATGCGGCCCGCGAGTCCTTTGGGCAGGATCATCGCGTTGACCATCGTGCGGTTCATCCCCGGCGTGGCCAGTAGGCCGCCAGGGCCATGCAGGGCAGAGCCGGCGGTCGTGCCGGCATCCTTGAACGACGCCAACGTGTTCATCAGCTGTATGGCGTCGGGTGATAGGGTTGGCGTCAGTCCATCCATCGGATGATCTCCTCTATGCTAACTTACGGTTTCTGCGGCTGTTGCCCCCAGCCATTCCAGGGGCCGGCGGCTGGGGCACCGCCATAGAGCGCCGGGAAGGTCTGCGCAGCGACGGCGGCCAGCGGGCGGCTGGGGTCATTCGGCACGACGGGCGCACCCTCGACGGGCGTCTCGCGCGGAGCGCCTTTCAGCGCGGCGGCAATGTCACCATCGGCGTTGCTTGGCGGGGCCTGCTGCGCGGGGAGGTCACCTTCGAGCGCGGCCAGTTGCTCTTTGAGTGCGGCGATCTCGGCAGCGCGGGCGTTGTCCTTGGTCGCGACGCCGCCCATCATGCCCTTCAATTCACCGTGCATATCACCCATCTGCTTCAGCATGTCCTGCACTTTAAGCACAGGCGCGAGCACTTCGGCCAGCAGGGCCTTGAACTCATCAGGCGACATGTCACCGATGTATTGCCCGTCGCCCGCGCTTGCGTCGAGCGGCGGCTCACCCTCAGCCGCCTCATCCACGCCGCTATCACCACCCAATGCCGGATCATCTTCGGTGTCCATCGGCGGTACGGGGGCAGCGGCCTTGAGTGCGACGAAGCGCCCTTCGACGATCAGGCCCGGCGTGCCATCGGGCGCGGCGTAGACCAGCGGCGCATCGGTGCTCTTGTAGGCGATCTGCTGATCGGTCGCCGACTTCTCAGCGGTCGCAATATCCCCGGCGACCGCAACGAGCTGATCGGGTGTCAGGCCCAGCGTCTCTTGCATCGCCTTCAGTCGGCGTGTTACCTCGTCTGCATTCATACTATGTGACTCCTTCACAGCTACACCAGTAAAGAAATTGCTCGCGCCTCCGTAAGAGATCGGCACCAGCGAGCGTTCAAAGCGGCGCGTCTGGTGGAACACACCCTGCGAGTCGGGATCGGATGATGGGTAGAAAAATCCCGGCGATACCTCGTGCTGATCAGCAGTCGCTGCAACCACCCGGCCTAGCGCCGCACTCTTGAAGGTGCCGCTTTCGACCGATGTACGACCAATGACTGTCGAGAAGTCGCACATACCCAAATCAACCCCCGGTCCCCATGGTCGCACCGGGTCAAAGCGGTTGGGCTGCCCGATATGCCAGTAGCGCAACGGCCCGTACAGCCCGGTGCGGGTCATACGATCGGCGTCGTTGATCAGCGTCTCCGTGCTGAGTATCTCGTCGTCTCTATCGCGATAGGCCGTTGTCGTGCGTGTAATCCAGCGCAGCTTGCCCGCCGAGTCCTTGAAGACGGTGAAAGACTTCGCTGCGCTGCCCGGCTTCCGGCGTGCCTGCCGATGTCCGGCAGGAGTCATCGTTAGGCTATTGCCGTTGCGCTGCGCAAAGCCGCTTGTCACCATGCGCTGAAGCTCGGTTGTGGTCAGCTTGTTACCGGCTTCCAGACGCTGTGACAAATCAGTCAGCTCGCGCTGCTGCTGCTCGCTGCGTTGGCTATCACGCGCTTGGCGGCGCTGCTCAACCGCCTGTCGGCGCGCATCGGTCGCCGCCTGGCGTTGGGTGCGAGCGGTCGCGGCGGCCTGCTGTGCTGGCGTCGGCTGCTTTGCGGCGGGCGCTTTCTTGCCCTTGCCGCCCCCGCCCTTGCCAGCCTTCGGCGGCTTGGCGGCACTGGCGGCTGCCCGGTCACTGCCCCGGCCAATCGCGTCAAGCGCCCCGCGCACATCGCCGCGGTTCATCGCCGTTGCCGCCATGCGCCCGGCCTGGCTGAGGCGTGGCTGGCCATCGCCGCCCACCTCAACCATGCCGACGCTCGCGAGCCCCCGCGCAATCGCTGGGTCAAGCTGCCCGCCGTCTGCGAAGCCCAGCATGGCGTTGGCGATGTTCGGCGCGAGGCCCTGATCGCCGTTGGCCATCGCATCGATCACGCTCTGGCGCTTGGCGTCGCGCGCCTGGTCGCGGGCCGACTGGCGAACTGCGGGCGTCTGCTTCGGTGCGCGGCCCCGGCCCGTGCGCGCCTTGGGTGCTGGCGCGCCGCCGCCACCGCTGAACTTGCCGTCGTTGCCGCGCACGAGATTGCCCGCGATCGTCTCGCCCGCGCGGGCGGCATAGTTCGCAGCCTTCGTGCGCATGCCCCACTTGCGGCCCTTGCGCTTGCGTGGGCTGCCCATGCCGGGCGTCGCGAGCAAGCCGCCTGGACCATGGAGTGTCGGGCCGGCCTCGACACCAGCGTCCTTCTTGGCGGGCAGCGACGAGAAATCGGTCTCAGCCGCCCAGCGCTTCGCCCATGGCTGACCCGACGAGAAGGCCCATTTTTGTTGTGCGGTGGATTGAAACGGCATAAGAATCACAAAACGGTGCTGACAACCCCGAAGGATTGTGAGCACCGTCAGCTTTGCAGCGTTGGGCGTTGGTTGTGAGTCTACGGGAGCAACCAGCGGCAATCACCGCTGCTTGGACTAGGATCGGAGCTGCGTAGCGGTCAAACCAGATGCACGGCTATTGCAGCAGTTCCCGTGCGCACACCCATCGCGATCGTTCGTGTTGCTCCCAACATTGTGTTGTGGGTATCGATCATATGCCGGTTACGCCTTCCGGCGTCTGTCACCGCCGCGTGTGCGACGTTGCCGTGGAGGTTCAGACCGTTCGGCCTATGGTAGCAGGGATCAGAGTTGAACTGATCTAGCTGAGGTTATGAGCCTCTGCCCATCCCGGATGCCCTGCGATAGCGGAGATGCCCAGGCTTGCGCCTGTTTACCGTATGCCCTTTTATCAAGAGGGTGGCAGTCGCTCACTCTTAGTCTACCACGATCCCCCGCGCTTGTCTACGGCTTTCGCGGGTCTGCACGGGACATTCTTTGCCCAGTGCCTTGGCGAGCTGCACCACAGCGGATAG
>Ga0247664_1000252_pt1 | contig 13830 bp, 5 predicted proteins | sample CNK05_metaG_FD_182715 | JGI IMG/M metagenome (GOLD analysis project Ga0247664, IMG submission 182715) | Soil microbial communities from Purdue University Martell Research Forest, Indiana, United States - CNK05 | ecosystem: Environmental > Terrestrial > Soil > Temperate forest > Bulk soil | place...
TTCGATGGGGCCTCTTGGGGTCGTATCTCGGCATTGGCATTCGATGTTTTGTCGGAGTCGCAGCTGCCGTTGGACAGAACAGGGCTGAAAAACGAATGAACTCGGGACTTTGGCCAGCGCGCTTGCCGCGTTCTAAACTCGCTTGTGTTGGCCTGTTGCGCCGCCGCTCGAAGGGCGAAGGCGAAAGCCAGTGGGGGGGATCGAACCCACGACCTACGGTTTACGAAACCGTTGCTCTACCACTGAGCTACACTGGCAGCCCGAGTGAGGAGGTTATCGGCGGGGCGGAGAGGCAGGCAAGGAATATTTGGGGGACGAGCGACGGCCGAAGGCTTCAGGTTCGTTCCTCATCTGTGTTAATCTGCGTGAATCTGCGGGCCATTCCAGGGCGGAGGGTGGAGCGAGCCCCTTCGACAAGCTCAGGGCAGGCTTCCTGACATCGGCTGCCGCGGGGCTCCAATCTGAAAAGGAACGTGCAGCGATCCCATCTGCGTGAATCTGCGGACACAATCCCCATCTGCGCGAATCTGCGGCCCTCCCCCGCGTGCGGCAAGGAGGCGTGCTTGACTGCGCGCGGGGCTCTTTCTAAGCTCAATGTCGTGTCCCACCCCGCTTCCGGTGTCTCTTTCCATGCCCGCGCGATCCGCCGCTGGCTCTGTTTAACGGTGATCGGCCTGTTGCTTGCGCAGGCCGCGCGGCCGATCCAAGCGGCGATTCGCTACGATGCACCCGCCGCGTTACTCGCGGACGAGACACTGCCCGGCGCACAAAACGGGCACACCGGGGTATGGACGTATGGCGGCTATGATCCGAGTTTTCGCGTATTCACGCCCTTCACCGCGGCGCAGCATATCGACAATTGGCCGCTCAACCTCCCCAATCCCCCGCCGCTGGGCACTTTTCAGGGCTACGGCACGGTCGCGGGCGATCAAACGCCCAGCCTGACGGTGAATACCGACACGAACAATGCCCGCGTGCCATGTTGCGACATGACGGCGGTGTCGCCCGGCAAATTCGAAATGCATCCCAGTTCACCTGGCGGAAATAATTTTGGCGATGTCTATGATGTGCCGGTGGTCCGCTGGACGGCCCCCGAGGCGGGCCTCATCACGCTGACGGCGCGGTGGGTGCAGCGGCACTCCAACCCGCAGCAGGCCATGGTATTCACCAACGGGGTCACGATGTTCGTGGGGCTGGCGTCAACCGGTGCCGGCACCACGTTTGTCGTTCCGAATCTGGCGGTGACGTCGGGTGAAACACTGGATGTCGGCGTCGCGCCGGGCCCCGGGCAGTATTTCGCTGGCACGACCGAAGTGGACATGTTGATCGATTTTACGGCCTTGACGCCGCGGCCGATTCTGATCACCTCACAACCAACAAACCTGGTGGTCGCCGAATCGATGCCGGCCGGCTTTGCCGTCGCGGTCACTAACTTCGACGTGGTCCAGTACCAGTGGCAGCGCAATGATTTGGATATTCCTCAAGCCACCAATGCCACATGGACGATTCCCGTCACGCCGGTGACCGAGGATGGGGCCTCGTTCCGCTGCGTGATCACCAATGCGGTGAGCACGAACGTCTCCGCCGCTGCGATCCTGACGGTGCTGGCGGACAGGACACCGCCCGCGTTGGTGTCGGTGCAGAACGACAACGCCACGGCGCTGGCCGTGCTGTTCTCCGAGCCGCTCGCTGCCGTCAGCGCGACGAATCAGTTGAATTACGCACTGAACCTGGGCGTGACCATCACCACGGCAGCGCTCGAGGCAGATGGGCGCACCGTGCGCCTGTCCGTCACGCCGCTTGCTTTGGGAGCGGCGCACACTTTGACCGTGAACAACGTGCGCGACCGGGCGGCGGCCGCAAACGTCATCGCAACCAATTCCCAAATTGTGTTTATCCCCACCGAGTATCGTGCTCGGGACATCGGGAACCCACCTCAGGCCACCGTCATCAGCTTGGAATCAAATGGGCAGACCATGACGGTCGGCGGACAAGACATTGGCGGGACCGCAGATCAATTTCATTTCAGTTCACAACAGCGCTCCGGTGATTTCGATGTGCGCGTGCGAATCGAGGGGTTGAGTTTGTCTGACGCCTGGGCCAAAGCCGGGTTGATGGCCCGCGAGACGTTGGCTCCAGAGAGCCGGTTCGCCGCCGCGCTGGCCACGCCCAGCATCGGAGGCGCGTTTTTCCTGGCTCGCACCAGCACGGCCACTGCAGCCGTTCCGGCCGGATTTTTCCCGGTCAACTACCCAGAGACCTGGCTGCGCTTGCGACGGGCTGGCAACGTGTTCACAGGCTACGCCAGTTTCGACGGGGAACTTTGGACGCAGCTGGGCACGGCGGTGATCGCGCTCTCCAACTCGCTTTACTTCGGCATGGCGGCCGCCAGCCATGATGCCGACCGCACGACGGTGGTGTCGTTCCGCGACCTGGCGCCCGTCAGCGGCGGCAAGATCGAGGCGAGCGCCTGGCCTTTTGAGCCGCTGGCGGCGTGCAGCCGCCGCAGCGGTCTGGTGATTTCCGAGATCATGTATCATCCCGCACCACGAGGCGACGGCAAGAGCCTGGAGTTCATCGAACTATTCAACACGCAGGCCTTCGATGAAGATCTCACCGGCCATCGGCTTTCCGGCGATATCGACTTCGCCTTTCCGACGGGGACGATCATGAAAGCAGGGGCGTTCCTGGTGGTGGCGGGAGCCCCCGCTGACCTCCAGAGCACCTATGGCCTCAGCGGGGTGCTCGGACCGTTTGAAGGCAAACTGCCCAATGATTCCGGCACCATCCGCTTGCGCAACGAGCAGGACGCCGTGCTGCTGGAGGTGAATTACGGCAGCCGGGCGCCGTGGCCACGAGCCGCGGATGGCGCGGGCCACTCGCTGGTCCTGGCGCAGCCTTCGTATGGGGAGCACAACCCAAAGGCCTGGGCCATGAGCGAGCGCATCGGCGGCACGCCTGGCCTCGCGGAAACGGTTCGGCTGGAGCCCTTGCGCAACGTGGTCATCAACGAGATTCTCGCGCGCTCGGCCGGCACGATCCCGGCCTTCATCGAACTGCACAACCACGGCCTTCAGGCGGTCGATTTGTCCGGGAGCTTCCTGAGCGACGAGCCGGCCACTAACAAATTCCGCATCAGTCCCGGGACGATGCTCGCCCCGCGCGGGTTTGTGTCTTTTACGGCCGAACAACTCGGCTTTGTTCCGAGCGCGGAGGGCGGAACGGTTTATCTGGTAAACTCCAACGGGACACGCGTGCTCGACGCGGTTGGGTTTCGCGGCCAGGCGGAGGGCATTGCCATCGGCTGTTTCCCGGATGGCTCGCCGAGATTTGAAGCCTTGTCTCGGCCCACGCCTGGGTCGACGAACAGCGAGTGGCTCATCGGCGACGTCGTCATCAACGAGATCATGTATCACCCGATCTCCGATCGGAGCGAGGACGAGTTTGTTGAATTGCACAATCGCAGCACCAACGCAGTGAGCCTGGACGGCTGGGAGTTCACCGACGGGATCGACTTTGCGTTTCCTCCCAACGCCGCGATTCCAGCCGGCGGTTACCTGGTGGTGGCGAAGAGTCAGACGAACCTGCTGGCTCGGTATCCCCATTTGGACTCCGTGAACGTATTCGGCGATTTCGGCGGGACTCTATCCGGACGGGGCGAACGTTTGCGGCTCTCGAGGCCCGACGCGGTTTTGATCACCAACACCGCCGCTCAGCGAGTCACGAACATTCTCTCGATCACCGCCGATGAGGTCACCTGGAGCGATGGAGGACGCTGGGGACGTTGGGCGGACGGCGGGGGGAGCAGCCTGGAATTAATTGACGCGCGCGGCGACCATGGCCTCGCCCCTAACTGGGCAGACAGTGACGAGAGCAGCCGGGCCACCAACTGGACGACCATTGAGCACACCGGCCGGCTGGATCTGGGCAATGCCAATTATGCGGCGAACGCAGTCCAGGTCTTGTTGCTCGGCGAAGGCGAATGCCTCATCGATGACATCGAAGTCATCAGTGGCGGGAACAATCTCCTGGCCAACGGCACCTTCGAGAGCGGGACCGGCGGCTGGTTATTTGAAGGCAACCACGACGCCACCGTGCTGGAAACAAACGGCGGTTTCAATAGCGCCCGTTCGCTGAGGGTTCGCGCCAGCGGCGACGGCGATTGCAGCGCCAACCGCCTGCGAGCCAGCCTCACCGCCACCATTGCCGGTGGCAGTACCGCCACGCTCCGGGCGCGCGTTCGCTGGTTGCGCGGTCATCCGGAAATTCTGCTGCGTTTACGCGGCAACTGGTTGGAAGCAACCGGTTCACTCGTTGTTCCGACGAACCTGGGCACGCCTGGCCTGCCCAATAGCCGCGCCGCGGCCAATGTCGGCCCCGCCATCTACAACGTCACGCACAACCCCGTGCTGCCGGCCGCCAACCAAGCCGTGGTCGTTACCGCGCGTGTCCACGATCCCGACGGCATCAGTTTGGCGCGGCTTCAGTACCGCGTGGATCCTTCGCCGACCTTCATCACCATTCCCATGGTCGATGACGGAACTGCGGGCGACGCACTGGCTGGCGATGGCATTCTGAGCGCGTCGATTCCTCCACAACCGGCCGGCGCACTCGTGGCCTTCTACGTCATCGCCGCCGACGGTTTTTCGCCTCCGGCCACCGCACGATTCCCGGACGACGCTCCCGCGCGCCAATGCCTGATCCGTTTCGGCGAGTCGACGCCCTTTGGCAGCTTCGGCACGTATCGGCTGTGGATGACGCAGGCCACGCGGGATCGGTGGTCTAGCCGCGGCCCGGCCAGCAACCAGCCGTTGGATTGCACGTTCGTCAACGGCAGTCAACGCGTGGTCTATAACGTCGGCGCCTACTACACGGGTAGCCCGTTCAAAACCCGCAATTTCGACACCCCGATGGGCAACCCATGCGACTATAACATCCGCTTTCCGCCCGATGATCGCCTGCTGGGCGCGACTATTTTTGAAGTGGTTTATCCGGGCAATGTGGCTGGCGATGACCCGACCGCCCAGCGTGAGCAACTGGCCTATTGGCTGGCCCGGAAACTTGGCTTGCCCTTCAACGCGCGCCGTTACGTGAACCTGTTCGTCAATGGCATCCGCCGTGGGACGATTATCGAGGACACCCAGGTGCCCAACCGCGACGTTCTGGAGGAAGTCTTCCCCGATGACGCCGAGGGTGAACTGTTCAAGACGGCCATCTGGTACGAGGTCGACGACGTGCGCACGGACGATTTCAACGCCAGCCGCGTCGATGCGCGCATGGCCAACTTCGTCACCACGGGCGGCGAGAAGAAAACCGCGCGTTACCGTTGGAATTTCCAACCTCACGCGGTCCGTGGCTCGGCCAACGACTTCACGAATTGGTTCCGCCTGGTCGACGCGCTGAATGGGCCGACCGCTGGCTACGCCGAAGCGATCGAGGCGCAAGTGGACGCCGAGCAGTGGATGCGCGTTTTCGCTCTCGAACACCTGGCCGGGCAATGGGACAGCTTCGGTTTTGTGACCGGGGCCAACATGTTTCCATACTTGGGCCGGCGCGGGCGCTGGACTTTGCTGCCCTGGGACCTGGACATTGCGTTCGCCTTCTCGTACTCGTCGCCGGGAGGCGACCCATTCGCTTGCGATGACCCCGTGCTGCGGCGCATGAACAGTCATCCGGCGTTTCGACGTGCCTACTGGCGTGCCTTACAGGACGCGGTGAACGGACCGTTGGCCTCTGCTTCCGTAAACACCTGGTTGGATGCGCGCGCAGCCATCCTCCGTGCCAACGGCCTGGCCGTGTCCGCGCCCGACAGCCTCAAGGATTATATCAACCAGGAACGCGGTTTCATTCAGCAACAACTCGCCTCCGTCGCGGCCAGTTTCACGGTCGCGGGACCTGCGCTGTTCAGCACCACGGGAACAGTCGCGACGCTGACCGGAACGGCGCCCGTGGGCGTCGCGACCATTCAAGTCAATGGCGCCTCGCGATCGGTGACTTGGACGAGCCTGAGCACCTGGACTCTGCAAGTATCGATTGGCGATGGAACCAATCTGCTCTCCATCGTGGGGCTTGATTTCAGACGCCAGCCGGTGGCGGGGACAAGCAACCTTGTCACCGTTGTCTACACAGGCCCGCCGCAGAGTCCGCCGGTCGTGTTCATCAACGAATGGATGGCAGCCAACACCTCAGGCAGCGGATTGGCTGACCCGGCCGACGGGAAGTTCGATGATTGGTTCGAGTTATATAACCCGGGCTCAACGCCGGCCGATTTGGCCGGGTGTTTTCTCACCGATAATCTGGCCCAACGATTTCAATTTGCGGTGCCGGCCGGCTATGCTGTCGCGGCGCGGGGCTTTCTGCTCGTGTGGGCGGATGGAGAGACCAACCAAAACCGTGCGGAGTGGCCTGATCTCCATACGAACTTCAAGCTCAACAAAGCAGGCGATGCCATTGGCCTTTTCGCGCCCGACGGCACACTCATCGACTCCGTGACGTTCGGTCCGCAGTTCAGCAACTGGAGTCAGGGTCGTGTGCCCGACGGTGCGCCGGCCCTACACTTCCTGGTTACCCCTTCGCCTCGAGCGACCAACTCGCTGCCGCCTGCCCCGCCGCCGCGTTTCACCCACATCGACCGGTTGCCCACTGGCGCGATCACGATCACGTGGCAGGCCACTCCCGGACGGCTCTACCGCGTTGAAGCCAAGGACAGCCTGGCTGACGGGACCTGGACCGCCCTGACCGTAGCCGCCCCCGCCACGACCGACACCGTTTCCGTCATCGCTCCCGCTGGCGCCCAACGACAGCGCTTTTATCGGATCGCGCAAGCTGATTAAAGGGAGAGGTGATCGCGCAAATGGCTGCAGCGTTCCAATTGTCGCGGCTCCGGCGGGCTCTGATTAGGGTTTGATGGCCTTCGTGAAGTTGTTCATCCAGCATGGCGACACACCCTATTATCGGATCGTTGAACGCCATGGGGGTCGCCGCCTTCGTATTGAAGTATCGACTCGTGTACAGTGGTCCCGGTGCCCCAACGAATGCCCCGTAAGATCCCGCCGCTGGAAAATAGAGCCGAAGACCACCGGATAGGCTCCGACAACCGACAATTGTGCTCCGCGAGTTCAAAATAAGGCGATGCCATCAGTACCGGCCACGGCGCCGCCCAGGTCGCCCCAGTTCGGGAAGTTAGCGTGACATGACGTATGTGAGTCTGGCCCGTCCTATTTCGGGCGGCGGAAAACGATCCGGCGCGAATCCAAGTTGACCGGTTCCCAGCCTTCCTTCGCCATATGATTGGAGGCATAGGCGAGGCACCACTCTTCGGACTGCGCTTCACGCGGAACCTGCACGCCGGTTTTGTTCAGGTAAACCAGCTCGAATTTGTCCGGCAAGTTGTAGTAAAGGCGATCCGGGCCGTCCCATTTGACGACCGCATACTCGTACTTCGTGCCCGCGGCTTTTTCCTGAGTGCGCGCGGGAGAGACGGGCCAGAGCAAGGCGGCGGCCAGCAACAGCAGACAAGGCAGGAGAATTTTGGCTTTGTTCATGCACGGATCCTTTCGAGTAACCGATGGAGTTTGAGTTTTTGTGCTTAGTTTGCCGGCGTCAGCGCCGGGAACCGGAGCTTAGCGGTTGAGCCCGGCGGGGCAAGACTTGCGTGAGCGGGCGCATCTTGTCGACACTGCCAATCGGGCACGTTGGCTGGTGTCGCCTAAGGATCTCGGAAACGCTATCGGCGTCACGGTCCGGAACCTAGGAATACTTCGCCGCTCCGCCTTGCGCCGAGAAAATAGCCAAACCCCGCGTTCTGCTTTTGCAAGACGGCTCCGCGAAAGGGAATGGTTTGGCCGCTGGCCGGCTCGTGGACTTTCCCTTTAAATAGACCCGATTTTGGCGAGATGGTCAGAGTGACCGAGTCGTTGCTCGGAGTGCCGACTCCACCTCTTGCTTCCAACGTCACGGAATTGGTGAAGGGCGAACTCAACCGTCCGCCTTGGAGAACGACGATCCCGTTGGTTAGCTCGAGCACGGGGTCCGTTTGCGCGTAACGCGATGCGCTCACTATCATCGCATTCGTAAATCCCGCCGGATAAAGTTGTGCCCTCGGCCGGGCGGGTTTGATCCACATCACCGTTCCCGCCAGATCTGTATCCGGCAAATTCGTGAAAGTCATCCAAGCCAGAAGCATCCCTCGGCCGTTGTGCAGCGGGACAAATAACGGCCAGATGCCATCCTTGGACAGCACCGCACTCTGACTGATGATTGCGCCATCGGCCAGGACACCGTTCACAACCACCCGGCCGGATGTATCGACGGTGAGCGTGCCGTTCCCGTGGCCGTTCGGACTGTTCGTGGTTCCAGAGTCTGCATTGCCTGGAAGGATAAACGTATATCGTCCGGCCTGTGGTGCCGGGTTGGTCCGATCAAAGCCGGCGCGGTCCCCGGCCAGGACGGCGATCCAACGCTCGCCGCCACGATGAAAAACCTGCCCGGTCATCTGTTCGCGGTCATTGACCAATTGCAAGCTGAGGGTCCAGGTCAGAATCCAATTGGTCTTACTGACGGTCGGGTAATCACAGAAAATGCAATTGACGTCGGTGTGTACCCGCGGAAGCCGGACGTTTGCGGTCGCTTCACCCTGGGCGTCGAATTTTCCGTGGAATGATCCGTGGCGCGATCCGACCAACACTTTGCCGGTGAAATGTCCGCTGGCAGTCACTTTAATGACAAAATACCCGGATTGTTCGGGAGCCGGTTCGCCATCCGCATAGATTAGTCCATTGTAGGTGCCCTTGAAGTTCGTTTCTGTGGCGGCTTTGGCACAGGGTTCGGCAAAACTCACGAGAACCGCCCCCAAAAGAGTCAGCGCTCGCCAGATTCGGTTGGATCTCATACGGGGCCAGTTTGAACCGCGGGCGAAGCAGGTGTTAATCGAAAAACCTGGGCACAACATTGACTGACATGATTGCATAGAGGCGCGCATTATGGCCACCGATAAATCAGGAAAATGGTTCCCGACTCTGCGCCACGAAACAAGCCTCGCCTGCCGGGACCGCCTCCTCGCAGTCCCGGCCGCCAAGCTCCAGGCGTTACGGTGCGGGTATGACCGTGATTTGATAGGTAGCGTCCTTGACGAAGAATGGATTGGGCAACGGCCCGGCCGCGCCAACGACCCGGATCGTGTGCTGGCCAACTGGCAGCGGTTTCACCATCAAGCACGCGCCGACCGCCACTTGATCGATCGTGCCGCCGTCGGGAAAACAGGGCGTCCCTGTCGCAGCGATGTGGTCAAGCGCGTGCTGGGGCGTGGCGGTTCGGTCTCGCGGATGATGCGGCACATGTGCTCCAGGCCGGAGGCGAAGAGTTCCTTCGGCTCGAACGGCGGGCGGCCGGTGAGCAGTTGATAGAGCAGCACGCCCAGGCTGTAGATGTCGCTGCGCGTGTCAATGTCCAGCCCGCTTAACACACCGCAGGCACCACGACAGCCTCGTCGTGCTCGGAGGAGAAACGATGCGAGTCAATGATGGCTTGGCGGGCGCGGCGATGGGCGAAGCAATGGCCGATAGCCAAGAGCCAATGGCCAACGCTAGAATTTTCTGGTGCGTCTCTCGAGCCCGGCCTATGCAGGGGAGGTGATCCAGCCACGATCCGCGCGGTTGATGGCGAGCCTTGCAATTTCTGTCGTGTTTCTCACGACGACAACGCAGGCCGCGGAGGTGCCACCAGACGCGGGCGCCGTCAGTTTCAGCAAGGATATTGCCCCGATTCTGCAACAGAAGTGTGTGACCTGCCATGGGCCGGATAAAAGCAAAGGTCACTTTCAGCTGCATACCTTTGAGGCCATGAACAAGCCCGGCGAAAGCAAGGAAGCGCCACTGATCTCTGGGCAAGCTCAGGCAAGTAAGATCTACCGCTTGTTGATCGCGAAAGATCCCGATGATCGGATGCCGCAAAAGGATGATCCATTGCCGGCGCCTCAAATCGCGTTGATCGAACGGTGGATCACCGAAGGCGCGCGGTTCGACGGCGCCGATCCGAAAAGTGCGCTGGCGTCGCTGACCACGGATGTCAAACACCCGGAGCCACCCGAGGTTTATTCGCGTCCAGTGCCGATCGCCGCGCTGGCATTCCAGCCGGACGGCCAGCTCCTGGCCGCGGGCGGTTATCACGAGGTGACATTATGGAACCCGACCAATGGAACGCTCGTCCAACGCTTGAAGAACATGGAGCAACAGACTTCGGCGCTGGCTTACAGTCCGGATGGACAATGGCTGGCCACCGCCGGCGGCACGCCCGGTCGCTCCGGGGAAACGAAGTTGGTGGATGTCCGAAATGGGTTTGTCGCCAGGTTGGTGGCGCGCACCAGTGATGTTCTGCTGGCCCTGGCGTTTAGCCCGGATGGCCAGACGCTGGCGGTGGGGGGGGCGGACAACGTGATCCGCATTCTGGCCGTGCCCAGCGGTCAGGAAGAACGCCGCATCGAACAACACGCCGATTGGGTCACCTCATTGGCCTACAGCCCGGACGCCACGAAGTTGGCCTCGGCCAGTCGGGACAAGACGGCGCGTCTGTTTGATCCAGGCACGGGCGAATTGGAGGAGACGTATACGGGACATACGCAGCCGCTGTTCGGCGTGGGATTCGCGTCGGGGGGCACGGTGTTGGTGAGTGGCGGCCGGGACAAGACATTGCACGTCTGGCAGGCCAAAGAAGCAAAAAAGAGTTTTGAAATCTCCGGGTTCGACCTTGGGGTCTGGCGTCTTTTGATGCACAGCAACGATGTCTTTACGGCGTCAACGGATCGGTTGGTGCGCCAGCATCGTTTGGGGGCGAAACAAGCGGAGTTGATCCGGACGTTCCAAGGACATCGCGATGTAGTCTATGCATTGGCCTATCACGTATCCTCACAACGGTTGGCCAGCGCCGGCTATGATGGCGAGGTCCGGATTTGGAATATGGCCGATGGCAGGTTGCTGACGGAATTCATCGCGGCACCTGGGCGGTGAGGAACCGGGATCGGGATCAAGGCGTAGCGGAAAAGCGATAAAAGTTCATCCTGGTTAACGGCGTATCGACGTGTTCGATGATGCCACTGACAGGTGCAGTCGCCTGAACGATGGTATCCCATGGGCCACTGATGGCTGGGGCACGCTGGATGTCATAGTGGCTGCCGGGGTTCCCGGTGAAACGGAGGCGCACGCCCTCAGTAACGAGGGTAATGGAGAGTGAGGACGGCAGCTCCTGGTGAGGTGGACTGAACAAGGCACAGATGCTGGCATTGGCCTTGGTGACGAGATAGTCCAGCTGGCTCTCAGAGCCGCTGGCGTCGTTACCCCAGGAGGTAAACAACACACCGGGTTGCGGCGTCGCGGTTAGCCGCACCGTTGAACCGTAAGCGTAGGAAGATTGGGAGGGGCTGACTGCGACCGAACCGGGTCCGACGACATTCACGCTGACCGGCGTTCCGAGGATCGCTTGCACGTTTTTGGCTCGGTCCATGGTCACGGCGATACTGGACACCGGGCCACTCGCATCGCCTTCCCACTGGATGAAACTCCAGCCTGGTGTGGATTGTACAGTCAGATTCACGACGGTGCCTTCCGGATACGGGCTTCCGACGTTTCCGTAAATGGCGCCTCCTCCCGCAGTTGTGGCGGTGAGAGTGTAAGTCGGCAGGATCTGGAAGACGGCGGTGGCTGTCTTGCTCGTATCCAGAACAACCGTGGTGTTGCTGGAAGTGCCGCTGAGGGCACCGCGCCACTGAACAAATTGCCAACCGGGCGCCGGTATGGCGGTCAGGGTTACGGAAGATCCCGGTGAGTAGGACGGCGGATCAGGCGATAACGCCACCATGCCTTGACCGTCGACATCGACATACATGTTCACAGCATTGGCTGGCAGCGGCGCGAACAGCGCGGAGATGGTGAGATTGGGTTTGGTGACAAGGAACTCCAGTGGATTCGCCCTCAAGCTGGCATCGCCTCCCCAGGTGGCGAAGTAATAACCGGCGGACGGACGCGCCGCGATCCGCAATCTGGAACCGTATAGGTAAGGCCCTGTCGATGGATAGAGAGCCACCTGGCCGGACCCGCCGACCGCGGTGGTGACCATCGTTCCGAAGATGGCTTGAACGTTCTTGGGTCGATCCATCTTCACAACGATATCCGGGTTGTTTCCGGTCGCGTCGCCCTGCCAACGCAGGAACTGCCACCCTGACGCCGGGTGGGCGCTTATGTTCCAGAGAGTCCCTTCGTAATGCAGGCCGCTGGCGTCGGTAACCGTACCTCCGCCTGGCGTGTTCGCGACCAATTGATAGAGCGGAAGTGGTTCGAAGACGGCGGTGGCGGTCTTGTTCGCATCCATGAGGATGGTGGTGTCGGACAAAGGCCCGCACGCGTCACCTTCCCAGCGCACGAAGCGCCAATTTATTCCCGGATAAGCCAGGAGTTCCACCGTGGTTTGAGGAAAGTATTTCGTCGAATTCAGACTCGATGCGATGGCCCCGGAGCCCCGGACCGTTTTGGTCAGCTCGAACGTGGGGGCGATTGTGACCTGCCAGGGGCCGTCCTCGACGGATTGACTGAAGTCCAAGCTATAGGCGATGGCCCTGAGGGTGGTCGTTTGTGTGATGACGAATGGCTCCCGGTAAGGCGTGGAAGCGAAGGTCGGGGCCGAACCGTCCGTGGTGTAGAAGACGCTGCCATTTGGGAAAAGGGTGGACATTGAAATCGTGCTTGGAGCGGCGCGAGTCACGTTCCCGATCAGGGTCTCTCCGTCGGCTTGAATTTCCGGCGTGCCGCGGGCCACGATGCGCACCGTGGCGGTCGGACTCGTAACGGCGCCGAAGGAGCCGCCCAGCACGACGGAGTAATCGCCAGCATCCGCAGCCTGCAGATTGGTGATGGTTAAGACGGAATTGGTTTGATCCGCCAGGGCAGCGCCGGCTTTCCGCCATTGGTAGCTTGTCGGCTTCGAGCCCTTGTACAGCACTGGCATAAACACTGTTCCCCCGCTGTAGGCTCTCATGCCGAATGGACCGATGACGAAAGGATTTGCCGCGGGGCCGTCCTTGATCGCGGCTAAGAAAAAGCTTTCGCCGCCCGCGAGTGTCACCACGTTGGTCAGCGGGGCAAAATAAGGGGCGGAGTAAGTGCCCACGACGGTGCCATCGCGTCTCAAGGCCAGGGTATAATTGTTGCCTGCTGTGATCTCCACGACGTTGGCGAGCCAAGGTGGGATGCTGGTTTGATCCAGATAACCCCAAGACACCACTGTCCCATCCGCTTTTAAGGCCGCGCTGTGCTCGTAGCCTGCTTGGGAGTAGCCCCCTGCAATCGCCACGACGTTGTTCAGATCCGCCGGCACCTTGTACTGCTTCATCGAACCCCAGGAAACCACCGTGCCATCTGACTTCAGCGCGAGGCTGTGCGAGTAGCCGGCAGCGATGGCCACCACCGAATCGAGATTCGTTGGCACCGTGGCTTCTTCATACAGATTATATCCCCAGGCGACGACCTTGCCGCTGCTGGTGAGTGCCAGGTTATGGTGTCCTCCGGCCGCGATCGCGACCACGTTGGAGAGCCCAGGCGGGACGGACGTCTGGCCGTAATCGGTCTGGCCCCAGGCGACCACTCGTCCATCACCCTTGAGCGCGAGACTATGCCAGGCCCCGGCGCTAATGGCGATCACCGAGACTAGACCTGGGCTGGCGGTGGCTTTGCCATAGGTGTTATCGCCCCAACCCACCACTCGCCCATCGGCCAGCAGCGCCAGACCATGCGATTGCCCGGCCGCCAACGACACCGCGTTAGTCAAACCGGGCGGAACACCGCT
>Ga0247664_1000253_pt1 | contig 13821 bp, 13 predicted proteins | sample CNK05_metaG_FD_182715 | JGI IMG/M metagenome (GOLD analysis project Ga0247664, IMG submission 182715) | Soil microbial communities from Purdue University Martell Research Forest, Indiana, United States - CNK05 | ecosystem: Environmental > Terrestrial > Soil > Temperate forest > Bulk soil...
ACGCGATCTATCCTTCCGGCCGGGCGTCCTGAATGGGTCGGTGCGCGCTATCGCCTTGGTGCAGGACGGGCGAATCCTAATCGGCGGCGATTTCGCAGGCGCCTATCCGTTCGAGGGGTTCACGAACGGAGAAGCACTGTTGCGTTTGCTTCCCGACGGGACGCTCGATCCGGCGTTTCGGGCGCCGTCCTTTCAAAGCGACAGGTCTTTTTTCTCCTTCCGCTCCGTGGTTCGCAGCGTGGCGCGGCAGACGGACGGCCGCATTGTGGCGGGCGGGAGCTTCCACACCGTGAATGGAGTTCCCCGGTCCAATCTCGCTCGGCTCAGCGCCGATGGCGTTCTGGAAGCCACGTTCTTTAGTCCGAGTCCGAACGGGCCCAGCCTCCTTGATGGGCCTCTCAACGCCGTGACGGTCCAAGCCGACGCAAAGATCCTGATTGGCGGCTCCTTCGGTACGGTCCGCGGCGTGGCCAGGCCGGGCCTGGCACGTTTGCTTCCGAGTGGCGAAGTGGATTTAACGTTCGTGCCGTCGCTGGCCTCCGGCAGCCATTCCGCGGTCGTGAAGGTGCAACCTGACGGACGGATCCTGGTCGGAGGCGGAAACTCGTTCACGGACTTTGATCCGGCGCCCCCGTTCATCGTGCGGCTGGAAGCCAATGGCACGCTCGACACGCAGTTCAACACCAGTGTAGACGATACTGTCCTCGATCTGGCGTTGCTCGATGGCGGCGATGTTTTGATCGCGGGCGCCTTCAACGTGGTGAACGGCATTCCTCAGCCACGCTTGACGCGGCTGCAGGGCGGTTTCGTTACGCAGTTCGCGGCCCCCGATCCACAACGCGCAGTCTTTCCCCTGCGATTGTCCGCGTGGCCCGGCGCGCGGTATGTCTTGGAATCCTCCTGGAATCTGGGCGATTGGCGCCCCGTGCGGACGAACGCAGCAATGTCGAGTCTGCTCGAGTTTGCCGCCCCAGTGGGCCCGCTGGATCCTTCACATCAGTTTTACCGAGCCCGGCTGCTCGAGCCTTAATCGCGTCCTGCGTCGGTTGAACTACGAGCCGGCTACGATTTGAGATCCGCCCTGCGTCAGTTTTCTTTGGCGCCGGCGGTAAAACCAATAGATGGGCGTGCCTGCCAGCACCAACACCAAGCCAAACAGGGAATTGATCAAGGCAGGGCGTCCGGCGGCGGCGGCCTCCTGGTAACCCATCACATCATTGCGCAGGGTCAGCACCAAATAGAGAACCGCAAACGCGATAAAAACAGCCGGCACCCAGGGATACCCCGGCACCCGATAGGGCCGCGGCAGATCCGGCTCCCGGCGTCGCAGCAGAATGACACCCCAGGCCGCCGCTGCGTAAAAAATCCAGCTCACGAAAATCAATGTGTCCGTCAGCATGTCGAAGGTCCCGCTGAACAGCAGGATCACGCCCCAGAAACCTTGAGCCAACAGCGCAGCTCCAGGCGTGTGGAAGCGCGGATGGATCCGGCCGAGCACAGCGGGAAACACGCCGCGCTCGGCCATGGTCAAATACACCCGGGCGCTGGCCAGGATGATGGCGTTGGCGGCGCCGAAGGTGGAGATCATGACCGCCACCGCGATCCAGCGCCCGCCATGAGTGAGGCAGCGTTCCGCGACGTCCGCCGCCACCAGTTTCGAGCGCGACATCTCGTCGATCGTCAGCACCTGCGCGTAGGCCACGTTCATCGCCACATACAGCAAAGTCACCAGGCCCATCCCCCAAAGTAATGCGCGCGGCAGATTGGTCTGCGGCTCTTTCACCTCTCCGGCAATGTAGGTGACCTTGTTCCAACCGTCGTAAGCCCAAAAGGCCCCTTGCAAGGCCGCCGCGCACGCTGCCCACCACGCCCAACCCGCCGGTTGTCCTTCGCGCGCCCCGACCAAACCCGAGGCGTCAGCGCTGGTGGGTGGAAGAAACACCAGCAGCACCAGCCCCACCATCGTCGACACTTTGATCAACGTAACGACATTCTGGAGCACACCTCCAAATTTTACCCCGAGATAATTCACGAAGGTCAGGCCCGCAATCACGCACGCCGCGATCATTTTCACGCCCAGGTCCCGCAGCGGCACAATGTCTCCCAGATACGGCAGATGAATCCGAAAGGTGCTGTCCACATCGAAGACCGCCGTGATGGGCAGGAGCTGCGCGGCGTGTTCGGCGAAGACATAGCATACGGCGGTGATGGACCCGGTCTGGATCACCACAAACGTCGCCCACCCATAAAGAAACGCGGCAAACGGCCCATACAACCGCTCAAAGTAAACATAAGTGCCGCCTGTTTCCGGGATGGCCGCCGCCAGCTCCGCCGTGCTCAACGCCCCCAGCAAGGTCATCACTCCCGCCACCACCCAGATCCCCAGTAACGCCGTCGGTGAACCCAACTGCGCCGCCATCACCCCAGGCTTGCGGAAAATCCCCGACCCAATCACCCCGCCTGCCACCAACATCGTCGTACTGAAAAATCCCAGCGCGGGAAGCAGCCCTGATAATCGTGGATGGGCAGACAACGAAGAAGGCATGGTGCGGCGACCGGGCACACTAACGGCGCGCTGCTCTCCAACGCAAGATCGGAACAGTCTTGTCCCCGTCTTTGTCCTCTTACTCCTACTCTTACTCTTACTCCTTACTCCTTACTCCTTCTCTCTCTATTCAATCGTTCAACCGTTGCCCAAGGGAAGAGTAAAAGTAAGGAGTAAGAGTAAAAGTAAGAAAGTAAGGAGTAAGGAGTAAGAGTAAGGAGTAAGAGTAAGAGTAAGGAGTAAGAGTAAGAGTAAGAAGGTCGCATCCGCTCTTGGTTTGGCGAAGCCAAACCCTCTAACGAGGCGGGGCCTCGTTAGCGGTGGAACCACCATTCCACCAGCCGATGTCCGCCGAAGATCCAGCCGGCGGCGGCCATGGCAATATACGGGCCGTAGGGCAAACGACTGGACCATTCCTGTCGGCGAAGAACGATCAGGATTACACCGACCAAGGCGCCGAGGATGGAACTCATCATCAACGAAAACAAAGTCGCTTGCCATCCCAGGAATGCCCCGATCGCGCCCATAAATTTTACATCCCCGAATCCCATGGCCTCGCGGGGCAGGGTGATGCGATCGGCCACCACCTCCATTTGCGGGACGGTTTCCGGATCCACGGATTCCTCGCCCAGCCACAACTTCTCCGGCATTAACCGGACCACAATGTTGCGATAGCAACGATCGATGATCTCGACCATGCGCGCTTCGATGGTGATGACATCCGATTTCCGGTAAAACAATTCTTCGAAAGGAATTTCCTGGTTGGGCAGGATCAGGCCGGTTTCGGTAAACACGATCCGCGTGCCTGGCGGCAATTCGATGTGTTGCCGTCCGAACAGCAGCTTGCCGCCGCGCAAGATCAAATAGACCACGCCTGCACCCGCGGCCATGCCCAGGAAGCTGCGCAGCAAGGCTACGGCCGAGTTGGGCGCGGATTGCAGGGCCGGCACGGCAAACGAACAAAGGACGCCCGCGACCATGCCGCCGATCGTGATCTCATCCGGAATAATGTAGTGCTCAAAATCGACAAAGGTCGCCACCAACAGCCCGGACAGGATCAAACAGTAAACCAGAGCCAGGAGCGGCGAGGTACGGCCGGCCGCCAGCCACCCGCCTAGAAAACTCAGGCCGGTCAACAGTTCCACCAGAAAATAACGCATCGCGATCGGCGCCTGGCAGTTGGCGCAGCGCCCTCGCAAACTCACCCAGGTGACCAACGGCAGATTCAGATACCACGGAATGGAATAACCGCAGTGCGGACAGTGCGACGGCGGCGAGATCACACTCAGCCCGCGCGGCATCCGATGAATGCAGACATTGAGGAAACTGCCCACAATGCAGCCGAACACAAAGAAGAGCGTCGACCAAAAATGAAACGGCAAACTGCCCCAGATGGCGGGATCAAAGATGCGCGACATGAAAACCTCTAAATAAACACGCAGCATCGATGGCGCCCGCCCTGCTCAGGACTCGAAAAGCCGCCACCATGACAGGCCAGGGCGCGGCCGGCTTCGGTTCAAGCTCATCCATGGTCAACATGTTTGTGCAACGCATCGCGCATCACTTCTATCGGCGGATTCTGGCCAGTCCAAAGCTGCAGCGCCGCCGCCCCCTGGTAAAGTAACATTCCCAGCCCGTTGGCGGTCCGGCACCCCGCCGTCCGCGCGGCCTGCAGCAAAGGGGTCTGGGCCGGCCGATAAATCATGTCGTAGACCGCCCCGGCCCTAGCCAGCGCGAACTGACGCGTGTCGAGCGGCAGAGCGTCCTCAGGGTTAAGCCCGACCGACGTGGTGTTCAACAACAGATCGACCGTCTGCCCTGCGGCCGGATAACCAGTGGCTACCTGCACATGCGGGAACCGCGCGCGGATTTCCTCGGCGGCCGCGGCGGCTTTGGCGGCGGTGCGATTGACCAGGTAAAGGGTGTGAACCGCTTCGCTGGCCAGCTTGAGCGCGGCCGTGCGGCCGGCCCCTCCAGCCCCGAGCAGCAGCACTCGAGTCCCGGCCGGCTCGACCGCCAGATCATGCCGGAGCGAGCGCAGGATCGCGTCCGCGTCGGTATTGAACCCTTGCGCCCGCAGAGTTATCCCGGTGTTGTCCGGCCATTCGCGCAGAGGCCGCCATTGACCTTGAGGATCGCGGCCTTCAAATCGGATGGTGTTGACGGCACCCCAGGTGCGGGCACTTTGATCGAGCTCCTCCACCAGATCCAGCGCCAGAAGTTTGTGGGGCACGGTCAGGTTCAAACCCAGGAACCCCATCACCTTGGCGCCTTGAATGGCCTCGCGCAGTCGATCGGGATGCACCGCAAAAGCCAGATAACGCCAGTTTAAGCCCAGCGCGGCCAGACCCGCATTCTGCATGGCCGGAGAGGCCGAATGCGCGATGGGATGTCCGTAGACCGCGCAGTAGCGCGTGGCGGCGTTGAGACTGGCGGCCTGAGGATCCAACACCCCCGCTACTTAGCAGGCAAGGCGCCGGAGGCCAAGATCCGTTCGCGAGCCAGGATGGCCGATGGCCGACGAGGAGGGGGATGGTCCTGGTCGCTTGTCTTGGTCGTTGGTGGCCGTGTTGCGTCGATGGAGCTCACCACGGAGGCTCCGCACGACGCAAAACTGGTCCCGACTCATGGCGTGAGACGGGCCAGATCAGCCTGAAGGCCGCGTGTTTATTGAGTCAAACGAGGTGCGTCGGTCAGCGCCGGTAGCGGGGCGGCTGGAGGTCATCACTTGATGGCGTCTCGAATCGCGTGGTTATCCAACGTCTTTAAGGCCTCGCTTTGGATTCGTTTGGCCTCGACTAAGTCATCGGACTCGTCGAGGACCTTGATGAGCCGGAGCACGCACTCTGTAAAGATGCTCTCGTAGGCTCGCCGCAGAGCATCAGGTGAGTCGCATGTCGCCGCGTAATCCATCCCTTCCTCAAAGTCCAGCTGAGCGGCGGCCAAGTGCTTTTGAGGATCGCCCAGGTGTTTTTTGGCCAGTGCATACTCGCGGCCATGCAGCAATGCCTCATCGACAAGGTCGTAGATGGCAAAGGCGAAAGATGGATTCGTTGTCTCGATCCGTTTGAACAATTCGATCGTGGAATTGAAATCGTTCAAATGCCGATTGATGGCTTCCACTTCGTTGAACAGATCGCGATTTGATTCGCCGGCCAACAGCCGGGCGACTTTTTCATCCCGGATGTCCTTTAGCCGCTCGAGTGCCTTTGGGAATTTCCGGCCAAGTTCGACCCAATGGCTGAGTGCATACGAAAGACGAACGCCGTAGTAGCCCGGGTCGACCTCCAAGCAGTGGTTATGAAACCAGACACGTGTGGCCAGGGCTGATTCATAATCTCCTGCATCAGCCAGGCGTCTGGCCTCATCGAAGGCCTCTCGAGCTTTATCCTTCACGAGCCATGGAAGAGCTTAGTTCAGCCAATGCGCCCGCTTGGGCCGCTTGGTCGAATGCGCGCTCCGCAGCGCGCGTTACATTCGACAAAGTTTCCGACGAAGTTTCCGACAAAGTTTTAAACCGCTTGTTCGCCTTTTTCCTCGGTGCGGATCCGGATGGCTTCTCTCACGTCGGACACAAAGATCTTGCCGTCACCGATCTTGCCGGTGCGCGCGGCTTTGATGATGGCGGCGACGGCTGGTTCCACCTGGGCGTCGGTGATCACTGTTTCGATCTTTAACTTGGGCAGGAAATCCACCGTGTATTCACTCCCGCGATAAATCTCGGTATGGCCTTTCTGTCGCCCGAAGCCTTTGGCTTCGGTCACGGTCATGCCCTGAATCCCCAGCTCGTGCAGGGCTTCCTTCACTTCTTCGAGCTTAAAGGGCTTGATGATGGCTTCGATCTTTTTCATTGAGCGCTCCTGTTTCCTGTTAGTGTTGGCTGCGGTCTGCTGGGATGGTTCCAATGTGAGCTTCCTCACGGCGGCGATGGCGGGATTCGTGAAGAGTACGCATAAGGTCGGCTGCTGCCGCGGTTCGGTGAACAGCCGGACCATGCCACTGGGGGGAAAGTGCGGCAACGCTTTTCTGACCAGCCAAAAGACTTCGGCCCATAATCCAGCCCCGCGCCTATGGGCGAGACAGCTCACCCGGCTTGGGTCATGCTCGCGGCCGATGAAATTGTTGCTGAGTTTAGTGGTCGGCGGCCTGGGATGGTTGACCGCGAGCGCGGTGTGCGGCGCGGACGCAAACTCCGCTCCGGCCCGCCCGATCCCCACTTCCCACACGACCCGCCACTTGGAAGGGTGGACCGTGCAAGTCGATGATCGTTTGTTGCACGGCTCGACCGTTGAGGTGGAACTGGGCGAGCGCGCGCTGCAGCTTCTGGACCATCGGCTTTACGAAATAAAGCTGGTGGTGCCGGCCGATCGATTGGCGCGCTTGCAGCAGGTTGTCATTTGGCTCGACCTGACCCACGGTCGCCTTCGGCCCATGCAGTATCATCCCAATGCAGGTTGGCTGCGGGGAAATGGTTACTCGACCAACCTGGTGAAGTGCGTGCATATCCCGGACGCAGCTTACTTTGCCGATCCGCGCGATCAACATCGGCAGCCCTGGGCCATTTTGCACGAGCTGGCCCACGCCTATCATGATCAAGTGCTCGACTTTGACGAGCCGCAAATCCTGGCGGCCTACCGTCGGTTCAAGGAAAGCGGGCGCTATGAGTCGGTGCTGCAGATCAACGGCCGCGTCGAAAAACATTACGGGCTCACCGATCAAAAGGAGTTCTTCGCGGAAATGACCGAGGCGTACTTCGGGACCAACGATTTTTATCCGTTTAACCGCGCAGAACTGCAGCGCGATGAACCGGAGTTATACGCGTTGCTGAGGAAGATTTGGGGCCCAGTGCCGGGCGCGAAATGAGCGGGAGCATTCGGCACTGCCGCCCGGATCGCGGCCTTTAGGCCGCTTCAAGATGGGGATCGGAGGAAGCCCCTCGACGGGCTCGGGGCGGGCTGTTGGGTAGTTCCTTGGTCCTCGAGCCGACGGACGATGAAGCGGCGTAAACGCCGCGCACCAAACTGCATTGTTCGGGGGGCAGTGACTAATACGCCCCAAATGAAAATCGATGCGCATCCAACGCTCGACGTCGGAGGAACCATCGCGTTACTGTCGGGCCCGTCTGAGGCCGGCGGGCGATTAGCGCAGTGGTAGCGCAGCAGCTTTACACGCTGTGGGTCGGGGGTTCGAATCCCTCATCGCCCACCACCTCCAGCCAGACTCTCCTTGGTCCGTTGCTGTAGGGCATCCAACTCCTGTTTGAGCGCGCGTTTGGCGGTCAGCGGCATGCGGTCGATGAATAGAATGCCGTTCACGTGATCGACCTCATGCTGGATCGCCCGGCCGAGCAAACCCCCGGCGATAAACTGAACGGGCACGCCTTGCGCATCCAGGGCCGTGACTTCCACGGACGCGGGCCGGGTGATCTCTTCGTAAATCTCGGGAAAACTCAGGCAGCCTTCCGGGCCGGCGACCAGATCGCCGAACGAACGCAGCACCGGGTTGATCAACACCAACGGCATGGCCTCTGCCACCTCGACGGGGCTTCCGTTCTTCTCGAGCGTGGAAGGCCGATCCTTGACTCCCCGCACATCGAGCACGGTCAATTGCAAGGCGCGTCCGACTTGCTGCGCGGCTAGGCCGATCCCGGCCGCCGCATACATCGTGTCGAACATATCGGCAACCAGACTGCGGATCTCTGGGGTGATCTTCTCAATCCGCGCGCCCTTCTGGCGCAACGCCGGATGACCATATTGAACGATGGGCAGAATCATGCCGCAGCTAGCACTGAAATAACCGACCCCCCGCGGGGCCGGAAGAAAGGGTATAACCGAAATGGCAGCAAACGCAGGGCTGGCATCGCTGGATCGTTACCCGCGCCTCGGCCAGGCGCGGAGCATCCCCGCCAGATCCTCGATGAACGGACTCTGTGCATGCCGGACATAATAGCCGCTGCAAGTCACCCCGGCCAGCACGGCCGCCGCATTCTCCAATCCCAGCAGTTTTCCCAGGCAAAAACCCGAGTTGAAATGGTCTCCGGCTCCCGTCGTGATCAGCGGTTTGTCCACATAAGGTCCATCAACCATGGACACGGTCCCGGCCGTGACGGCGAGGGCGAAGGTGACCGGATGCACCACCAGGGTGTCCACGGGCACTTGTTTCTGAATCCCCACGGCCAGCTCAGCCAGGCCGGCGGGCGTATGGTCGGTGGTCTTCAGACCCAGGACTTGACCGATCTCGTAAGCCTCTTTCTCGTTGAGCCCAAGAATGGACTCGAAATGTTTCTCAAATCGGACGATCAATTCCAACGCCCGCCGGATGTCCGCGGGCGTTCGCTTCTCCGGATCGGCCAGGTCGAAAAAGATCCGGCGCCGCCCCGTGTCGGCGGCCGGCTGATATTCCCGCTGCAGCGCTTCCCACAGCTCGCTCATGGAGGGCACCATCGTCCAGTTCACGAACCCCACCAGGTCGGCCGTGGCAAAGTTCTGCAGAAAACGATCGCGCCCATAGCGGAGCTGGATATTTTCCCAGGTGATCTCCTTGAGGTGAGCGGTCTTGGTGAGCATCAGTTTGCCGTCTTGAAACTCCAGGGCATCGGTGTGGCCCGGTTCCGAGATGCTGTGAACTTCGGCGCGCCGGGCGAACTCGATGAAGACCGGATGCAGGTTGGGATAACCCAACGCGCCCACGTAGGCCACCTTGATGCCGAGACGCGCCAGGGCGTTGGCCATAATCGGGCCGTTGCCGCCGAGTTTGGTCTGTTGGTTGACCAGTTCGATGTTGGTGCTCTTGCCCGCGGCGGAAGCGAGCCGTTCGGCCAGCCGGCTGATGGTGGGCAAACGCAGAAATGTCTCCGCGTTATCCCGCTTGTCCACCACGTGGATGATCTCATCCACAAAACCGTCCAGCCCCACAAACGCATGAAGCCGGCTGGCCTGCTGAACCCCGCCCAGGAGGCGGGCAGCGGTTTGCTCGCGCAGTTCTTCAGGACGCAACATGAGGATAACAGCTTGGCCGCGGCGCGCCGGGGAGTTCAGCCCACCGAGATGCCCAGGATTTGCAGGATGCGCTCGAGTTCATCATCGCTGTAAAATCGGATGTCCAGGGCGCCTTTGCCCTGGCGGTAGCGGAGCTGGACCTTGGTCCCCAACCGTTCGCGTAACTTGGTTTCGAGATTTGCCACGTGCACGTCCGGGATAACCACGATCGAGCCGGCGCCGCCTCGCGACGCGGTCGTGCGATCTGCTGATTGCTGCAGATGCGCGACCAGTGTCTCGGTCTGGCGCACATTCAAGCCTTGCTTGAGGACACGTTCGGCGGCCAGTTGTTGCTCGGCATTTCCGTTCAGACCGAGGATCACTTTGGCGTGCCCAACCGAAAGCCGGCCGTCACGCACGTATTTCTGCACGTCGGACGGAAGTTTCAGCAAACGCAGGGCGTTGGCCACCAGGGTCCGGCTTTTGCCGACCTTGAGGGCCACGTCCTCCTGGCGGAGTTGAAATTTGTCAATCAACTCGGAATAGCCTTGCGCTTCTTCCAGCGGATTGAGGTTTTCGCGCTGAAGATTTTCGATCAAGGCCAGTTCCAGAACGGCGCGGTCGTCCGCTTCGCGCACCAAGACTGGTACTTCATTCAAATGCAACAGCTGCGCGGCGCGCCAGCGGCGTTCGCCGGCGATCAATTCGAAGTGATCACCCGCCGGACGCACGAGCAACGGTTGCAGGATGCCTTTTTCCCGGATCGAATCGGCTAATTCCTGCAGGGTTTCCGCGGTGAATTCCTTGCGAGGCTGAAAGGGACATGCGCGCACGCGATCCAGCGCGACGCGTTGCACCTGCTCGCCGCGCGCCGACATGGGCCCGGCCTCAGTCGATGGCTGGGGCGCGGTCGGAGCGGCGGGCAGCGCAGGTTTCGCAGTTGGGGTGGCTCCGCCCAGCAACGCCCCCAGCCCGCGACCTAAAGCTGGTTTGGCCATGCGCCAAGAGTGAAGATCCCTCCCGCCGATGTCAATGCAGCCGACGTTTTGCAGTGGATTTCAGAGGGGCGGGCAACAGGCAAACGGTTGTCGAAAAGTTTTCCACGAAGCGACCGCCACTTCCCATTCTCTCTATCCCAGCGCGTCCTCCGGGAAAAAGATCAGAGCCCTTCGACAGGCTCAGGGTGTACCTCGTGACCTCGGCTGCTACGTGAGATTGGGTTGGGTTCACGGTCCCAATGCGCGTCCAAAAGTTCGGAGGTCCGTCCTCTCTCTCTCCATGAACCTGACCTTCGGGAACTCGAAACTCTTGGCCTCCTCACCCCTCACGCCGGCCCTCTCCCCGTTGAGGGGAGAGGGAGTCTGCATTTTGCAGCTGAGCCTGTAATTCCAACAGGCCGGCTCGCAGTTCCGCGGCCGAGCCGTAACGCTGGCCGATTTCTTCGTGGCACGCCCGAAGCAGGATCTGGTTGAGCTGAAACAAAGCGGCCGTGTCCGGCCGGTCCAGCGCGGTGGCGGGCAACTCCGGGAAACTTTCGGCGCGCTGCCCCATGCTGGCTTCATAGAGCACCTTGCCCAGGCTAAACACGTCGGCCGCCGGCGTGCCTGGGCCTTCCGGCGGAATGAATCCTTTGGTGCCCAGGTACGTGACCGCCCGATCCGGCGTGGCGATGGTGGTGACGAGACCAATGTCGGCCAGCCGCGGCGCGCCCCGCACGAAGATGATGTTGGCCGGTTTGATGTCTCGATGGATCAGGCCCTCCTGATGGAGGAAGTCGAGCGCCGAAGCCAGGTCCAGGCCAAGGGCCAGACATTCGGTCATGGGCAGATGGCGGCGGCGCACGATCTCGCGCGCGAGATTCTTCGGCACGTAAACGGCCGGATCAATCGCCTGGCCGGTGGCCTCGTCATCCGCAGCCTGCATCACGTAATAAAAGAAACCGTCGGCATCGTTGCGGCCCACATGAAGGATCTGAACCAGGCCAGGATGTTCGCGGGAGATCGGCATGAACTTTTGCAACCCGCGAAACTCCCGATCGAAGGGCTCGGATCGTTCGAACGTTTCTTTGCGCACGACTTTAACGGCGTGGAATGTGCCGATGGCGTTGCGCGCCAGCCACACTTCGCCGTAAGCGCCGCGGCCGACCCGCCGCAATAGTTCGTGATCCGGGATCAGGGGCGCGGGTGCACCCGACTCGCCGCCAGCCGCCGGTGTCGAGGGCCGCGGCCCGAGCAATGGCCCGCTCGTGCGGAACGTTGGCGTCGTCACACGCGTTGGGGCCAATGGACCCGCGCTCATCTCCCGCAGGCCGGCCAGATGCTCGGTGTCGGCGCCCAACACCGCGAGGGTCTTTTCCAGAGCTGCATTTCTGCGGCGCAGAGAATCGAAATGGGCCAGGCACGCCCAGCCGCAAGCCACCGGCACTTCCACCCCCGCCACCAATAACCAGGGAAACCAGACCTGCTTTTGCCACATGCCATACAAGGCCGCGACCGCCACGATCCCAACGACCAGCACGCCCAGGGCGCTCGCCCGACGCGGTGTGCTGAAAGCCAATCCGAAGCCGCATACCAAGCCGCTCCCCAAAATAAGGATCGCTTCCGTGAGGCTCGAGGAACGACGCAGCCAATCTCCACGCATGTAATTCAGACAAGCCGTGGCGCTGACCTCGGCGCCGGACGCTTTATCCCAGCCCAACAGCGACCAGGGCGTCGGCCACGAATCCGTTTCCTTCCCGCCCAGGAACGGGAGGCTCATCAAGCCGCCGCCGATCAGGACGACCTGATTGGAAAATGCGGCTTTGGCGAAATCCGGATCAAGGACGCGGTAATAACTGAAGGTGGGGATAGTGCGTGGCCGCCCGTAATAATTGATCCAGCGGGTTTGGTTTCCGGCCGGAGGCGGGGCCTGACCGGCCGCGTTAGCCACGCTCAGCGCCAGGCTCGGCCAGGCGGCGCTCTCTAGTTCAATATGGCGTCGGACGACCCGATCGGTTGATTTCTCGCCGACCGCCAGACCCCAATTAGGCAGCTTCTCCAACTCGGCGAACGACCTTAGAGCCGTGGCAAACCCGGGCGCCTCGGGATTGGATTTGGCGGCGAGGATCACCGGGACGCCGGCGGTGCGCGCCTGGCTGATTGCATCCAGCAAAAGCGCGTCATTGGTGCTGGGCTGATCCATGAGCACGTCAAAAACGATCACGCGCGCGTGGCTCGCGACAAGTTTCTGGATCATGTGCGCGTGGTGTTTGCGATCCCAGGTGGCCATCAGCTTCTCGTGCAAGCTGTTCGCGGAATTCTCATCCATCTCGACGATGCAAAGGCCGCTGACGGGTTGGGGCGGGCGCAGGAGGAAGAGCAGATCGTAACTCAAGTTGCTCAACCCGGGGATCAGCCACCACAACGCCAGACCCGCCAGGGCCGTCAAACCTGCGCCAGTCAAGCCTGGCTTGCTTCGAATGAGCCATCGAGGGGCGCGGTTCATCGAGCCAACATTCCGGGTGTGCGGTGCGCTGCGTGCAGTCGACGGCATCCTGCGGGATTGGGAGCGAATTCAGAAGGACAATTTCATGCCGATCACGAACGTCCGTTCGTGCGGCAGTTCGTTGGCCAGGTTCAACGGGTTCAGATGATAATCCTGGTCCGTGATATTGAGCACGCCGACCGTGACCTCGGCGCGCCGTTGCAAAAAGCGATAGCCGGCGAAAGCGTTGAGTTGCCAGAAATGATCTCCGGGCATCGCTGGGGTCTCGCCATGGTTGCTTTGGGAGCGCCAGATCGTTTCGCCGATGCCAAAGAAACCGGACGGATGCTGATAGATGGCAAAGAGATTGAGGTCATGCAGGAAGGCACTTTCGTCCTGATGCGTCGTGGGATCGACACTGCGCGGAATCTCACTCAGGTCGCTCTGAAGCTCGGCGCGGCTCAGGCGGTAACGCGCGCCAAACGACCAACTCTCGCCCACTAACTGATTGATGGTGGCCGTAAACGATCGTTCGTCGTAATCCAACGTTTGCGGCGTGGTCCCGGGACTGGCCGGCGGGAAGGGAAATGCATTGGTGAAATTGAAGATGCCCAGCCGCCGTTGGCCGTCGGATTGGAGCCATTCGGCGTCCAGGACCAGATAGGTGCGCGACGGGAACTTGTGGTCGAGTCCGATGCCATAGGTGTCGAAGCGCGATCCGGGAACAGATCCTACCACCGATTCGGGGATCAGACTGCGATACGCCTGGATGAATCCGGCCACTTGGGTGGGCTCGAGCCGGACGCTGTTGTCGTAGAAGACACCGCCTAACGAGCG
>Ga0247664_1000255_pt1 | contig 13775 bp, 8 predicted proteins | sample CNK05_metaG_FD_182715 | JGI IMG/M metagenome (GOLD analysis project Ga0247664, IMG submission 182715) | Soil microbial communities from Purdue University Martell Research Forest, Indiana, United States - CNK05 | ecosystem: Environmental > Terrestrial > Soil > Temperate forest > Bulk soil | place...
TCTCAAAAACCAGTTGGCCGCTCACGGCTGGCTCGAAGAAGACAAACAGGGCTTCCGCCTGGCCCGCCCCGATCTGTTACTCGACGAATGGGCCGAGAATTACAGCCCCACTCGCAGCGAGGAACGCGTGTTCTCGTCGCGCCGCAGCCGACTCGAGATCGAAGCGGCCCTGGCCCACGTCTGTCAGGAGCAGATCATCCCGTATGCGCTCATGGGTTTCTCTGCGGCCATGCGATTCGATCCGTTGCTCCGGCACGACCGTGTCTCCGCCTACGTGCTTTCCGATCTGAGTAAAGTCATCAGCGCCCTGGACCTGACTGAGGCCAGTAAAGGCAACGTCAGTCTCTGGGTTCCCTACGACGACAGTGTCTTGCGCGGCGCGGAACAGTATGACCACGCCAAGGTCACCGCGCCGCACCAAGCTTATCTGGACCTGATCGGCATTGAAGGCCGCGGGGAAAAAGCCGCCAACTATCTGTGGGAACATTTCATCAAGAGCAAGTGGTTTCCACAAACCGCGGCGGCCGCCGCGTGAGGGACCAAGCTTGGTTTCGGAGCCCGGGCCGTGGATATTCAGTTAACGGCCCCTTATCTTGAGCGTCGAGAAACCTTGCAGAAGAACTTGGCCGTTTCTTTGACCCTTTCCGTAGGCAACATCTACCGTCGTGAACAGAGAAGCAAAGCAGCCCCAATTCCTTTGCCCAACAGGGCCAGTGATCGGTGAGGAATGCTGGTTTTGGAGCTGAGCGCAAGTGAGCGAGGCCGACGTTGTCCCCAGGTTTGAAAGGCACCGACTGCCCGCAATTGCTTTGTCGCCGGATAAGGCTGGGGGATTGGGCATGGGAATTTTGGGCAAGGGAATTTCCCGAAGGAGGAAGTGCGACGTGGTTGAGGTAAGCGGGATTAGCACGAATCCAAGAATTGGAGGGCCGTCCAGGGTCTCGGCCTACCTTCTTTCCGACCTGAGCAAGGTCATCAGCGCGCTGGATTTAACGAAGGCGGCCAGGGCAATGTGAGCCTCTGGGTCCCTTACGACGACAGTGTTTTGCGCGGCGCAGGAACCAGGCACTGGGGCCCGCCCCGGATGTCATGGCAGTTTTGGCGTGGCCAGGCGATAGAAACGCCGGCTGACCGTCGGGGGCAGCACATCGTTCACGGTGAGGAAACGGTTGCTGGGCGTTGCGCTGATATTCAAGAGCCGGGTCCAATTCGTTGCCTCCCCGCCGGAACTGTAACTGATCGTGTAGGTTTTGTTGGATCGCGCTTCGAACTCGAGCAAGACCACGACATTGGTGCCGGATCTCGTCGCCGAAACCGGCTTGAGCCGCAGCGCATCTTCGGCCAGGCGCGGGTTGGTGCCGGCGATGAACTCCGCCAGATTGCTCAGCCCATCACCATCCGGGTCGTCATTGGCTTCGTTGACTCCGGAGATAAAGCCATAAGTCTGCTCCCAACCGTCCGGCAAACCGTCGCCATCGCTATCTTGCAGGCCCGCCGGAAGCGGTGCCCCGGGAGTTGGCGGCGCGGCCACCCAACTCACCGGATTAGTCGGATCCAGACTGAAGGTCATCCGTTGCAGGGACAGGCCGGAGTTGTCGGCCTCGGCCGGCCACGGCGCCGCGTTGTCGTAGGTAACCGAGAAGAGGGTCGCTCCGAGCGGAGTGCTGAGCGCGAGCGTTTCCCCGTTGTTATCGAGTTTGCCCGTGTAAAGCCCGTGGAACGGTGCCGCCGGGTAACGCGCCGTGAACTGCGCCGAATTGCGCGCGATGACGAAGTATTGGCCCGGCGGGAGCAGCGTTCCGTTGGTGAAAGTAAAATCGAGGCCGCGGGTGAAGGTCAGGCCAGTGAGGTCCAGTAGTTCAGTGCCGGTATTCTGCAGCTCCAGGAACTCGAACTCTTCGCCATCAATCTGTCCCACTTTGGGCGGATTGTACATCAGCTCGCTAAGTTGTAGTTTCGAGAGATCTTGCTGCAGGTAAAAATCGGCTTCCACGATTGCACTCCACCTTGCGCTTAATCGGATGCGCGCGCGTACTGTGGTGGCGCGGTGCAACTCGATCGGTCCCGTGTAGACAATGGCTGCGGGATTGAGCGCGTCTCCGATCAATCGTGGATCGCTTCCATCCAATGTGTAGTAAATAGCTCCGCTCGCGCTTCGATTGGTGAGCGTCAACAGGTATCCGGCGGGAACGGCGCCGCCGGACTGGCTGAACTCAGGAGCATCGAATGGTGGGAAAAGGCCGACCGCACGAAGTTGTTGCATGACGATGCTATGACGTTGAGAGAAAAAACCGGTCAGCAAGAGGGTGATGGCGCGTTGCCAGTCCTGATCGGGAGTGTAAGGGGTCGATCGCCGGAGATCACCCCACCGGGCCGACTCCCCCACCAGGGCACGGCGGATCCCATCACTCAGTTTGGAGAACCGCCACGCCGGCACATTCCGCTCCGGATTGTTCGGGTCCCACTGCGGTTGAAGCCCGTCCACATAGAGGGCACCTCCTTTGAAGAGATGCTTTTGCACCCGATCGGCGAAGAGCATGCGGAACTCGGCGCTGCGCCGGCAGGCCGCGTAGGGCGTCGCCACGCCGCAACACGCTTCGGTGTTATCCCCCCAGACGTTGTCCATCGAGTAGTCCCCATCCCACGGATAAAACTTGAATCCCGTTGAGTTGATCGTGCGTGCGCGTCCCGTCCAATAATTGTTCCCGGGCCAGTCGCCCATGGCCAAATAAATATTGAGAATCATGTAATCGACCAGATTCGTGACGTCGAGATAGTTGGGCAGGGCCGGGTTTGGAGTGCCGTTGCCGTTCCGTCCCAGCAAACGCATATAGTTGCTCGTCAATGAGAGATCAGCGGTGCACAGACTGAACAGGGCATTCCAGGCGTTCAAATCCCCGTTGGACGCCCGGTCGTAGCCACTCGAACCGAGCGTTACGGCGTCCCAATCGTCTTTGTCTCCTCCGAAGTAGGCCGACGAGAACGATGCATCCGGGCGTTCGACCAGTTCGTAAATGCCCCAGTAAAGCCCATTGAGATACAGGTGAAACCAACGGGAATGCGAGGCGACGCCCCCCATCGCCAACAGCGTTTCCCGGGCGAAGGTGTCCCGCAGATACGTGGAATCGCTCCGGTCCCCGACCCAGCCCTCCTGTGCATTGGCGCGCAAAACCAAGTCGTCGAGATGGTCGGTGGCGTTGGAGTAAGTGCCAAAAATCCGATCATGCCACTGGCCCGGTCCGTATTGATCTTTAAAGACTAGCCGGAACGAAAGCTTCCCATAACTCAAACTTCGCGAGGCGTTGCCTTCAATGCGCACCCCGCAGTTCACTTGGTCCCCTTTGGTGCCATCGGGGAAGATGACTTCCACGGAAGTCGGCCGCTCCCATTCCGTCCCGTGCATCCCAGGATTCAGGTAGATACCGGCGGTGCCAAACAGATCCACGATGTTCATGACCAAGGACAGCGTCGGGATGGCTTTGAGATCGTCTCGAATGGTGGCGGCGTAACGCCCGGCAAATATATCGCCTGGGCCAATGACATTCGTGTCCATCTCGTAGTCTGCAGGCGCATCCGTCCACGTGGCTGGGAAACGGCGCGCGATGGCCGTGGCCGAGGTTTGGTGGATGACGTCTTCGATAAAAATGTAAGTGTGGGTATCGATGTCCGAGGGTAAATAACCCGGCTTGAACGAGGACGCCCGCAGCGTGGTCGTCTTATTGATCGGGATCGCACCCAGGTAGAGCATACCCATGCCCGGGCCCGGTGCGCTGCCATCCAGTGTGTAGCGGATGGTTGAGCCAGGCGTCGCGTTGGTCAGGGCCACCGTAAACGGTGTGCTGTAAAACCCGCGGTCGACACTAAATTTGGTGTCCGCCACGACTCCGAGATAGGCCACCGAGTTGCTCCAACCCGGAGTGACATTCGGAAAATAACGTTCGACCAGGGTAGGTTTGGAACGCGCCACCAGCTGTGCCGCCACCAACAAATCGTCATCGGCCACCGCCAGATTCAATGCATGAATCGCCAACACATTCGTGCCGTCCCTTAGCCAGGGAAGTCCCGCCGTCACATCAATGTTCGTCAACGCCATCGCTGCTCCATCGGGTTGTTCCTCTGTCGCAGTGGAATTCCATAACGCCGGGTCAGGTGCATGGCGGCGTGCAATCTCCTCCCCGTTGAGATAAGCGACAAATCCATCGTCATAACGCAGCTGCAAGGTCAGCGCGCCCAATGGAGGCGCCTCTTCGGCATCGTAGACAAACGACCAGCGCAGAAATGCCGACGCATTGACTCCACGCATCGCCGCTTCGACATCGGTGCGGATAAATGCGGCGAATCTTGTGCTGGTGTCGAATCCAAAGCCGGCCACCCCGTTGGCCCAGTTCGAGTCGTTGAAATCCGTCGCCATCCAATTCGCGGCCAGTTCCACGGCACTTATTGGCACTCGCCATTTCAGTGGCTGGTTAAGCCCAAGCAGCACGTTGGTGATAACCCCGACCGTGACACCAAACGAAACATCCTGGACTTGGGCTGGAAAAGCGGGCGCAAACTCCTGGGCGATGCTCGAGTCCGGACGAACCAAGGCCAGATATTCGCCCTCGTTGTCCAATTGAAAGTTGGTGTGCAACTCCAGGTCCGGCTGAGTCCGGTCCTTGCCCGACGCAAAGACCACCAGGAAATCTCCCGGAGCCAGGATCAGGGCAGGGAAGGTCCACTTGCCCAGCTCGTTAGGATCATCGGTCAGGTGCCAGCCCGCCAGGTTCACCGAGGTGCCTCCCGCATTTTGGAGCTCAATCCAGTCCGACGAATCCCCGTCAGCATCCCATATCGCACCGCCATTGGCCGCCATGAACTCTGTAATAAAAACACTGTCGGACGCGGACGAGTTGGAAACAACAACCGCGAGCAGACAGAGAAGCAAGGCAGTAGCTTTCACGGTTTGGCTAGCCACAAGGTTATGGCACGACGATCGCCTCGACACAAGGACAGCCGGCTAGCCCTGTCTGCGTGCAATACGTAAGACAAAAGCTTCCAGGCTTTCCGACGAGAGTTTTTCGAGTTTTTCGGACAGCTCTAGCTAGAGCTTGTCCCGAAAAGGGCGATTTCGGCCTTTGTCGGAAACTTCGTCGGAAACTTTGTCGAGGACTTTGTGACAATGTTGGGATTTCGACAAAGTTTGCGACATTATGTGGAGCTCCACATAACCGACAAAGATTCCGACAAAGTTTGTCCCGAGAACGTTCCTGGGACAAGCTCTAGCTATTCAGCACCGACATTACTAAGATGCTCTCCACCATGAACCTGTCCCAGGTCGCGCGGTCGGGAGCGCTGCTCGCCATCAATCTCCAGTGTCTCATGGTCTGGGGTTTTTCCGGGATCGGCAAACTGAACAGCGGTGTGCCGGCCTGGTTTGGGGACAAGTTCGGGAAGAACGTTCTTCGCCAGTTTTCCCGTGGGAGCGATGCAGGAAGGCAACCACACTCACCCGCGATGAAGCGCCCTGCGCACACCTGGATCCTGCGGCGTCTCCTGGCCAATGCATTGGCGCTGGCCCTGGCCGGCGGGAGCTATCTGCAGCTGTGCGCTCGCGCTGCTTCCGAGTTGTCGTCCGACTCGGCCGCACCCGACCTTCTGCGCGTGGTGCGTCTTTATGCCGACACGATGATCGAGCACGGGCGCGATACGTACGGCCCGCAGCAAAGCGGTTTGCTTTTGAGCGCGTTGGATCGTGGCACCTTGCAGCTGCTTAAAGTGCGCCCGGCGCCGCCGGGAGGGATCCGCCGTGGAGATCGACCAGGACGTGCGTGGGTGGAAATGAACGGAGCCAACCCCATGCTTGATCAGAATTTGCTGCGCGTGTTTTACACGCTCAGCGAACTGACCGGAGAAGCGCGCTACGCCCGGGTGGCGGACGAGGAGTTGTCCTGGTTCTTTCACCACACCATGTCGCCCAAGACCAGCCTGTTGCCGTGGGGCGAACATTTATCGTGGGATGTGGTGTGGGATGTGCCGATCAGCGGCGGCGAGGAGATGATGCATGAGTTTGCCCGTCCGTGGGTGCTGTGGGACCAATGTTATCGACTGGCCGCCGAGCCCAGCGTCCGTTTTGCCCTCGGCTTGTGGGAACATCAAATCGCCAACCAGAAAACCGGCGGCTTCGATCGGCACGCGCCCTACTTCGAGCACGGACCCGTTGATGGGAAGGATTTTGCTCGTCACGCCGGCTTTTACATCGGCACCTGGTGTTATGCGTGGAGGCACACGACCAACGAGGTTTTCCTGCGCGCGATCGAAACGTTATTGGCGCGTTTCGAACGGAAACGCGTGCAAAGAGACGGCTCGCTGGCTGCCACCATCGGCCCCTTGGACTGCGAGCTGGCTGCTACCATGGTGCCGGACCCGCTGGCTTCGCGTTTGCGTGCGTTTGCCGCCAAAGAAGACGAACTGATCCTGGCCCGCCTGCAGGCCGGGCTGAGCGGCGCGACCAACGTCGACCTGCCGCCCGCATGGCAGACTGGTTACAGCGCCGGAACGCTGGCCGGCGAAGCCATGTTTTGTCTGGCCCGTTACGAACAAACCGGAAATCCGGCCTACCAGAAGTTGATCGTCGCGATCGCGGACCGATATGTCGACGCGACTCCGGGCGAGGATGTGGACGTTTGGCCGATGAGTTTTGGTCACGTCATCAGCACGGAGCTTGCGGCTCAGCGCTTGGCCGCCAAACCGGAATACCTCCAAGCGGCCCTTCGCTTCGCTCGCCTGGCTGTGGAATGGTTCTGGCAGGATCGACCGCTCCCGCGCGCCAGCTTGAAAACCGGTCATTACGAAACCATCACCGGTTGCGATTCGCTCGCCCTGGCTTTGCTCGACGTTCATGCCCTCATTCACGGCCTGACCAATCGCATCCCCTCCAACACCATCGATCGATGAGTTTGCGTCCTCCGATCGCAATCGGGTTGGCCATGCTGTGCGCCATGGCGCCCGCCCGCAGCGCCGAGCTTCCCAAGGCCGCTCCGGTCCCGGCCTCCCCATTCCTTCCCGTGATCTATAAATATGCCGATACCCTGCTCGAGCGGGGTCGGGACACGTTCGGGCCAATCTCGACCGGCTTTTTTTTGAGTGCGTTGGATCGAACTACCCTTGGCTTACTGACGAATCGGCCGCCGGCACCGGCGGGAGTGCGCGAGACCAGCCGCGCCGGGGCCAAGAACGGAGCGTTGACCTGTGCGAACCTGCAGCACGATGAAAATCTACTGCGCCTTCTGTTCACGTTGAGCGAGTTGTCAGCGAAACCAAAGTACAGCAACGCGGCCGCGGCTGCGCTGACCGCTTTTCTTACTCGCACCCCGTCCACCAACACGCACCTGCTGCCTTGGGGCGAGCATCTGGGCTGGGACGTCCTCAGGGATGAACCCGCGCCTGCCGATGGCGCGCGCTTGGGAACGCATCAGTTCTTTCGTCCGTGGATCCTCTGGGAGCGTTGCTTTGATTTGGCTCCCGCCGCCAGCCAGCAAGTTGCTTTGGGCTTACGCGAACACCACCTGAACCCTCGGACGGGGGCGCTCGCTCTGCAGGCAGACTTCGCCGAACACGGATTGCACGATGAACTCGATGATCCGCGTCAGGCAGGCTTCTTCCTTCGCACCTGGGCCATCGCTTACGCGCGCACCGGGGACGAGCAGTTCCTCCGCGCATGCGACCGGCTCTTGGCTCGCTTTGAAAAGAGAATCTCCGGGCCGGTCCAGGGGGCCGTCGCTGTATCCAGCCTCTCCCTGGCGATCGATTGCGCGGGCGCGGCTCATCATGTGCCCAAGCCTCTGAGCGCGAGGTTACGCACTTGCGCGGCGCAGGCAGACGAACTGTTTTGCGGGCTGCCTCATTCATTAAAGGAATCGCACGGCTTCATCATCGGTTCGAACCTGGTGGTCAGCCGGCTTTGGAGCGCCGAACCGGGCACACCCACGACCGCGCAGGTGGCGCTGATGTGCCTTTCCCGCTATGAAAACGGCGCCAAATTGCTGGCTTATCGCGAGTTCATTCACGCCGCCGCCGACATTTATCGCAACTCATCCCCGCCGCCCGAACTGGACCTCTGGCCGGGCACGCTCGGTCACGTGATCAGCCTGCAACTGGCTGCCTGGCGCTCGACCGCCCGTGCCGAGTATTTGGAACGCGCCCGTGAACTCGGGCGCTTTGCCTTGGACAAGTTCTTCGATCAAAGTCCTCTGCCGCGCGCCAGCACGAAGAGTGAACACTACGAAACGATCACCGGCGCCGACACCTTGGCCTTGGCCTTGGTGGAATTGCATCTCCAGGTGCTGCACATCACCGCCGTCCGTTGCCCCTCCAACAGCATCGATCGATAAAAGGCAGAAAAATAAAGCCGGACAGGGCAAAAAATGACCGGCAGAAAAATCAAACCGAACTGGGACTGCATTGCTCCCGGATGGGGCAGAAAAATGGCTGGCAGAAAATAAGGAGGCCATGACTGAACGTCTGGTCTGTCCCCTCCTGACTCCGCATCTCCGCGCCGGGCATCTATAGGCATCGCCCGCCATCTTCCTCCATGAACCGACCCTTTCAGGTAGCAGCCGACGTCAGGAGGCTCACTTTATCCCAACGCGTTCGTCGGAAAAAAGATCAGAGCCCTTCGACAGGCTCAGGGTGTACCTCGTGACCTCGGCTGCTACGTTAGATTGGCTTGGGTTCATGGCCCCAATTCGCATGCATAAGCAGATGGAGGCTCTCTCCATGAACAGACCCTCACCCGGCCCCACAGTCGCGGGACCACCCTCTTCCATCCGGCCAGTCTGAAGAGCGAACACTACGAGACCATCACCGGCGCGGACACTTTAACGCTGGCCTTGCTTTGCACACAACCGTGCTCCGCAACTGCGGATTGCGGGGCATTGCCCGAATGCGCCGGGGCAGACCTTTCCGATTGACTGTGCTGAAGCGAGAACATTATACATACTAGCAGTCCAATGCCACCGGAGTTCCAAAAGCCTGGCGAGATACCCACTGCCGCCATGGGTTTCCATACGACGCACTGGACAGTGGTCTTGACGGCCCGCGCGGAGGCCGGACCGGAGGCCCAGGAGGCGCTCGCCAATTTGTGTTCGACCTATTGGTTCCCGCTTTACTCCTTCATTCGCCGTCAAGGCGCCAGTCCCCATGAGGCCGAGGATCTCACGCAGGAGTTCTTTTGCCGCTTTCTCGAGCGAAAGCCCCTGAAGAATGTGCAGCCGGAGGCGGGCAAATTCCGTTCGTTCTTGCTCGTCTGTTTGAAGAATTTCCTGGCTAACGAACGCGAACGGGCGCAGGCCCAGCGCCGAGGCGGTGGACAACGCGTCCTTTCTCTCGACGCCGCGGCGGCCGAAACTCATTACTCGCTCGAACCGGCCGATAACCTGACCCCGGACGCTTTGTTCGAACGTCGCTGGGCCATGGCGGTTTTGGCCCGAACGATGCAGCTGCTCCAGCAGGAATATTCCAAGGCGGACCAGCCCCAGCAATTTGAGGAATTGCAGGGGTTTCTGCCCGGTGGCCAGGGCAGCTTGTCGAGAACCGACTTGGCGAACAAACGCGGCGTGAGCGTCGGCGCCATTGACGTTGCTATTCATCGCTTGCGCCAACGTTTTGGAGTTCTCCTGCGCGAGCAAGTGGCGCGGACCGTCTCTTCCGAAGCCGAGATCGAGGAAGAGATCCGGTACCTCATCTCCGTCGCTGGGCCGGTGATGGCAGCTGCTGGCACCGCCTGGTAAGGTTTTGGAGGAATTCCGTTTGTAAGAGGTGAGCGCATGGCTTCAGGCAATCAGTGCGGAGAATGTGGCGCGGCCATTCCAGCCGACAGCCCGGGAGGATTCTGCGGCCAGTGCCTGCTGAGTTTGGGGCTGAAAGCAGCCGAACCCAGCTCAGAAATCACCGGCGCAAGGCCTGCGGTCGGAGAACAAAGTTGCTCCCAGCCCTCGTCCCCGGCTAAACCCGGCCAACCCGCCAATCATCTCACCGCTTTCGTCGCCGAGAAGCTCGGAGACCGAATTGGACGTTATCGGTTGATCGAAGAGATCGGCCGCGGCGGTTGTGGCGTGGTCTTTCTGGCGGAGCAGGAGGAACCGGTGCACCGCAAGGTGGCGCTTAAAGTCATCAAACTAGGCATGGATACCCGCCAGGTGGTGGCCCGATTTGAAGCAGAACGCCAAGCCTTGGCGCTGATGGACCACCCCAACATCGCCAAGGTCCTGGACGCGGGCGCCACCGCCGGCGGCCGGCCGTATTTCGTGATGGAACTCGTCAACGGCATCCGCATCACCGATTACTGTGACCAGCATCGGCTCACCACGCGCGGGCGTTTGGATCTGTTCGTGCAGGTTTGCCACGCCATCCAGCACGCGCATCAAAAGGGCATCATTCACCGCGACGTTAAGCCTTCCAATGTCCTCGTGATCACGCACGATGGCGTGGCGACACCGAAGGTGATTGATTTTGGCATCGCGAAAGCCACCCAGGGACGTCTCACCGATCAGACTTTCTTCACGGCGTTCGAACAGTTCCTTGGCACCCCCGCCTATATGAGCCCGGAGCAGGCCGTCGTGGGCGGCTTGGACATCGATACCCGCAGCGACATTTATAGCCTGGGCGTGCTGCTCTACGAAATGCTGACCGGCCAGACGCCGTTCGACGCCAAACAGTTGCTGGGCGCCGGCCTCGAAGCCATGCGGCGGACAATTCGGGAGACGGAGCCAGTCACGCCCAGCACCCGGGTGGCCCAGCAAATTGAACGCGTGCGCGGTACCAACAGCCTCCAGCTCCCTTCGCGGCAGACGACCGAGAGCCAGGGCGCAGCGCCGAGCACGGCCCCACCGCCGCCCGCGCCCCGCAAACAACGCCGCGAACTTATCCTCCAACTCCGCGGCGATCTCGATTGGATCGTGATGAAGTGTCTGGAGAAAGATCGCGCGCGTCGCTACGAAACTGCCAACGGCCTCGCCCGTGACATTGAGCGGCACCTCCATCACGAGCCGGTCGTGGCCGGCCCGCCCAGCAACCTCTACCGCTTCCAGAAGTTTGTCCGCCGCAACAAAGGCGCGACCCTATCGGTGATCGCCATTGCCACGGTGCTGTTGCTGGGCGTGACCGTCAGCACCTGGCAAGCCGTTCGCGCCACCGAAGCCGAGCGCCAACAGAAGGAGCTACGCCAACAAGCGGAGCGAGCCCAAACCAACGAAGCGCACGCGCGGCTCAAGGCCCAAACTGAAGCTGCCAAAAGCCAGCAAGTGGCCTCGTTCCTGTCGGACATGCTCCGGGGTGTTGGCCCTTCCAAAGCCCGCGGTCGCGACACCACGATGTTGAAGGAGATCCTCGACAAGACTTCCGAGCGCGTCGGGCGCGATCTCACCAACCAGCCGGAAGTCCAGCTGGAGATCAGACAAACCCTCGCCAACACCTATCACGAGCTGGGTTTATACCGGGAAATGGAGCAGATCGCCCGCCAGATGCTGCCGATCGCTCAGTCCCTGCCCGGCGGAGACAATTTGCATATCCCCGCCGCCCTCGAACAAATAGGAGACGCACGACAACATCTCGGGGACTTCGAACAAGCCGAACAATTCACGCGGGAGGCATTGGCTTTGTTTCGGCTGCAACTCGGGGAAGAACATCATCGCGTGGCTTACTCGCTCAATGACTTGGCAGTGATCCTCCAAGGGCAGGAGAAGCTGCCGGAGGCCGAAGCCATCGCCCGCGAAGCGGTCCGGATCAACCGCAAGGTTTACGGCGACGAACATCCGGAGACAACGACCACGCTCGGTAATCTCGCCGATATCCTCCGAGACCAGGGCAAGCTGGCTGAAGCCGAGACGATCGGGCGTGAGATCTTAGCGTTGAGAAGGACAATCCTGGGCCCCGACTCGCCCTCCTATCTCGTTTCACTCATTAACCTGGGCGGAGTGCTGCAGAGGCAAGGCAAGCCTGTTGAGGCCGAAGCGATGGAACGAGAAGCCCTCGCGAGCGCCGAGAAAGTGTTGGGCGAGCATCCTAACGTGGCGACTTGCCTGGCTACCTTGGCCAACTGCCTCAAGGATCAGGGCAAGCTTCCTGAAGCGGAGCAGATGGCCCGCCGGGCCCTCACCTTGCAGCAGAAACTCTTCGGCGACGACCATCCAAAAGTGGCCAGCAACCTGCGAATCGTGGCGAGCGTGTTGCAAGCGCAGAAGCGCTTGCCCGAAGCGGAGGAAACGTATCGTGCGGCCCTTCTCATCCTTCGGAAACAACCCGGCCAAAGGTCCCGGGCTACCGTGGCCGCGGCTGGTGAGTTAGCTGGCGTGCTCGAGGCCCAGAGCAAATGGGCCGAAGCCGAGACTATCTACCGCGAAGCGCTCGAACTCGAGCGCAAGCTGTATGCCGATGATCCCTCCAAACGGCCGAACTCGTTCAAAAATCTGGCTCGTGCGCTTGAGGCTCAGGAGAAGTGGGCTCAAGCCGAGCCGTTGCTGCGTGAAGAGTTGGAGATTGAGCGCAAGCGCCGGGGCCCAATGCATCGGGATGTGGCCGTCGAAAGCCATCATTTGGCCCAGATCCTTGGGCAAGAGAATAAACTGCCAGAGGCTGAGAGCTTGCTGCGCCGCGCCCTTTCCGTGTTTCGAACGGAGGCCGCTAAAGAGCCACCGCAGGAGATCTCCAACCTGGCCATCGTCCTCCATCACCTGGCCGAGGTGTTGCGCAAACAAAAAGCTCTGCCCCAGGCACGTGAACTCGCCGAAGAAGCGCTGGCCTTGTACCGCCTTCACCCCGAGCTGAGCGTCACCGAAAAACAGCATGCCGTCCAAATCCAAGCCCGGGTCGAGGCGGACTTGGGCAACACAGCCCCAGCGGAGGCGGTCTTGAAGGAACAACTCGAAAGCCTTCGGACTCGTGTGCCCATCGACGAGGCTGAACTCTCCAGCACCCTTTCGCAACTGACCCATCTCCTGCTGGACAAAGGCAAATTCGCCGATGCGGAACCATTGGCCCGCGAGTGCTGGACCCTCCGCAAGGCAAACTTCCCCAACGACTGGCGCACATTCAGCTCGGCCGCCGTGTTGGGAAGATGTCTGCTCGGACTCAAGCGGCATACCGAAGCTGAACCGCTCCTGCTTTCCGGCTATGAAGGCATGAAGCAGCGCGAAGCCAACATCCCGAGTCGAAATAGGGTCCGTCTCGAGGACGCTGCTCGAAACCTGGTCCAAGTTTATGACGCCACCGGCCGGCCCGACCAGGGCGCCCAATGGAAACAACGGTTGGAAGAGTACGAACAGTCCCAAGCCTCCCCATCGCCACGCTAGTCCTGGTTCCTGGTTCCTGGTTCCTGGCTAGCCTCCACTTGCTTATGCATGCGCATTGGAACAATGAACCTGCATACAAAAAGCGCCCCCCCAAGCCCCTCTCCCACTCGCCTCGGCGAAGCCTCCGGCGTAGCCATGGTCGGATGGGAGAGGGTGGCCGCGCAGGCGGGCGCGCGTGGGTTCATGGGTAGGACGGACCTCCAACTTTTGGACGCACACTGGGGCCTTGAACCCAACCCAATCTCACGTAGCAGCCGAGGTCACGAGGCTCTGATCTTTTTCCCGGAGAACGCGTTGGGGTAGAGTGAGCCTCCTGACGTCGGCTGCTACGGAGGGGAAGGTTCATGGGTTGCAAACACCTGCACATGACGTGCACGCGCATTGGGGCCATGAACTTCAACTGAAAAAGAGCCCTCACCCCCAGCCCCTCTCCCATCGGATGGGAGAGGG
>Ga0247664_1000256_pt1 | contig 13716 bp, 20 predicted proteins | sample CNK05_metaG_FD_182715 | JGI IMG/M metagenome (GOLD analysis project Ga0247664, IMG submission 182715) | Soil microbial communities from Purdue University Martell Research Forest, Indiana, United States - CNK05 | ecosystem: Environmental > Terrestrial > Soil > Temperate forest > Bulk soil...
CTTCAGCGGGAACAGGGCACACATCGCGTAGGGATACACCTCCGCCAGCAAATCGACAAACGACAGTCCGGTTCGCCGCATCGCCACCTCACAGTCGAAGCGCCGCATATTCCCGCACTGCACGATCAGGCTTCCCCCAGGCACCAGTACCCGCTCGCACTCCTGCGCCACCCACTCGTAATCGGCGATCCGGTCATACACCGGGTCGCAGAAGCAGAGCGCGATCGACTCGTCCGGCAACTCCTGCGCCAGCTCCCGCGCGTCCCCGATCACCACCTGATTCCGGAACCGCTCCGGAATCTCTCTCGGACACGCGGCCCGGTCGCCGGCCTCGATGACCGGGTCCGCCTGCTCCTGCTGCTGCGCCGCCTTCAGGTCGGCGAACTGCAGCGCGTCTTTCTGGGTCAGCTTTCGCTCTTTCGCGGTTGCGGCAGCCGCCAGTGCTTCCAACTCCGCTTCGGTGAGCACGCCAAGCTGCTTATAGCGCCACGCCAACTCCTTCTTTAGACCCAGCTCGGCGTATGTCGGCGGGAAAAAAGGTCGATTGATCGACCTTTTTTCGGGCCGACCCTGCTGTGCAGCCGTATCAGGTTGTTGCAAGCACCAGCCGATCTTCCGCTGACCGATCAGTAGGGTGAGTTGCGCCTGGTTATGCTGCTCCAGGGTGAAGAGATGCTGCCGACCCGCTGTTTCGAGCAGGCCGTACAGCAGGTCCACGACCGATTTCACATCGTCAAACGTTTCCGCCCGCTCGATGGCTGCTCGCGCGTGGCTGACGCGCGCGAGCAGCGCCTCGCCCGAGTCGGGCACTGCACTTCCATTGACTGCAACCAGGCCCGCCTCACTCATGCGGCCAGCACCAACTGCTCCGGCAGCCCCAGCGCCGCCAGTGCGGCCCGCATCTCCGGCTCGATCAGCCGGAAGATCTTCTGATAGGTGCCCGCGCCGTACTTCTTGTCCGCGTAACGCACCGCACGCTCGGCCACCTCGCGGCGGCAGTGCACCTCCCAGCCCTGGCCCTCGGCCCACAAGAGGCCCTGCTGCAGCGCCGACTGGCAGTGCTGAAAGCCGCCCCACCGATCGCGCGGCATTCCGATGGGGCGCGCCAGGCGCCCGACCTTCTCCGCCGGGATCGGGATCACCAGCTCAGCCATTCGCTGCCTCGCGATCGAAGCCGCCCGCCATCCGCAGGCCGAAGCGCCGGATGCGGCCTTTGTGGATCTCGTGGCTCACGCCGGGGCCACCGGCCAGCACCGCGATCGGCGGCGTCCGGCCGCCCCGCACCTCCGGGTGTCCCTGCGCCAGTGCGCCCGGCAGGAAGCGGCGCTTGACCGGAATCTCCGTCGTCGCCTCCGTGCCCCCTTCGGTCGTCGCCTCGGGCTTCTTCCGCCGGTAACGAGTGATCTGGCTCGCCCGCGCCGGCAGCACAAACGCCCACGGCTCGATCGCCTGCCCCGCGTCAAACTGCAGGAGCCGCTGCTGGCAGACGGCGGGCGTCAGGAAGATGTACCGGTTTCCCGTCGACTTCTCCGTGAACCGGATGCTTTGCAGGTCCACCGATACCCGCCGCACGTCCGGCAGGTTCGCCTGGATCGCATCGGCGATCATACAGTGCGAACTGTCCGCCTGGGTCGCCGCCGCGATCATCGCCGCCGTGACCTCGATCCGCTGTGACTTCTTTTTCATTTCTCATTCCTCTCCCGCCCACCGCCAGCAGCTGATCCGCCGGTAGTGCCGCCGCTTCAACGTCGAGTTCACCGTATCCGCATACACCCAGCCGCTGTTCGCGCGAAACACCGCGCCCACCAGCCGGTAGTCCTGCTCGCAGCCCTTCTCGTCCAGCCACAGGCAGGCATCATCCCCGTTTACCCACGGCCGGCCTCCCTCCAGGAGCCGCGTCCGGTAGAGTGCCCGCATCGCCTGCCGGCACCCCTCGATCAGCCCCCGCCGGTAGACCAGAAGCTGCTCGATCGCCGCCTGCTGCAGCGCCAACCCCTCGGGTACTGCCGTCGCCATCCGTTCCCTCCTTTCGATTCAGCGCCCCCAGCGTGCGGGCCGCCGCCACATACCGGGCCAACGCCCGCTCGCACCGATCCCCCAGCGCGTCGCTCATATAGGCGGTCGCCCACCAGGCGAGATCCGCCTGCATCACCGCCGTCCACGCCTCGTCCACCTCGCCGAGCAGCTCCAGCGGGGTCATAGCCCGCGCATCACGTGCGGCCGGCGCTTCGGGAACGCCGCTCGCCGCGGCCGCTCTTTCTTCCCGCGGCTCATGTCGATCGGGTACCAGCTCATCGCCGCCTCCTTCTCCATGAAGGCCCAGATCACGCGCCAGTAGTGCTCCTGGTTGCAGCGCAAGGTCAGCACGAACCCGTGCTCCGCGCCGTCCAGGTCCGCCGGCCAGATCCCGGTCATCTCCTTGTCGCACCGCTCGGGCGAGATATGCGTCAGGAAGTGGCCGTGGGCCACGTCCATCCCCAGGATGCTCACCACCGGCGTGCCGCAGGTCGGGCACACGATCGGCTGCTTCATTCGGCGCCGCCTTCGGCCGCATCCACGGCGCGGCCAAGGCGCACCAGCTCCCGCACCTTGGCGCCGCCCGCCCGGCCCATCGCCTGGTAGTCGGCGCCCCGGTCCCTGGTCGTGCTGCCCCCGATCCGCCCGATCGCCGCGTAGTAGTCCTTGCCCCGCTTGGCGGTCTTCGAGCCGCCCATGCGGCCCAGCTCCGCGTAGTCCGGGTTCTGGGCCTTCCGCGCCATCCCGCCCCGGAGCCCCGCCTCCTTCACCGTCATCGAGTTGTCGCTCACCCCACGCCTCCTTCCACCTCACCCGCGTGCCGCGCCCGCCAGCGCGCCGCGATCAGCGCGTGACACGCCCGGCAGTACGCCTGCCCCAGGTTCGGCCGCACCGCCTGGCAGAGGCAGCACTTGCGGCCCGGCTGCCGCGACGCCGCCTCGCGTAAGCGCCGCTGGCACGGCGGGCAGTAGTTACTGGACCGCGTTCCGGCGATCGGCGTCCCGCACGCCCGGCAGGGCCGCGCACCGGCCGCCGCCTTCGCCGCCCGCGCTTTCGCCGCGTTCTCACATCGGCAGGTACGGCAGTAGTCGTTCCGCCGGCCTGCCGGCAGCAGCACCCGGCAGCGCGTGCACCGCCGGCCCGGATGCGTGAACTTCCGCTCGTGCTGCGCCCGCGTGCAGTCGATGCAGAACACCGTCCGCCGCCCTTCCGGCAGCCGCACCCGGCAGCCGGCGCACCAGTGCGGCCAGCAGACGGGGCAGAGCCCCGAGCGGTTGCGCCCCGTGATCCGCGCCCCGCAGTCGAAACAGCGCCCTTCCATTACCGCTCCTCCCGCAGGGCCAGCGCCCGGCAGCGCGCCAGGGCGGCGGCGTGGATTTTGAGCACCTGCGACTCCGAGAGCTTCACCGCCGCCGCGATGGTGCGCCAGTCCGCGTCCTCCCAGTAGCGCGCCCGCACGATCCGCCGCTCCCGCCCGGTCAGCCCCCGCGCCAGCATCCGCGCGTACCGCGCCGCCCGCCCGGCCGCCAGCTGCGTGAACGGGTCCGGTGCCGGGTCCGGCACCGCCTCGATCGCCGCCCGGCCGCTGATCTCCCCCGCCAGCGCCCCTTCCAGCGACACCAGGCGATACACCGGCGCCGCCGGGTCCGCCCGCACCGCCGCCCGCGCGGCCCGCGGCAGCCAGTCCTGCCGCCGCAGATACTCCCGGAGCGCGAACCGGATCGTGCGGATCAGGTACGGCACGAACGGCGTCCCCCGCGTGGGGTCGAACCGGTCCACCGCCTTCACCAGCGCGAGCAGCGCCTCCCCCAGCAGGTCCTCCCACGCATCGCTCCCCCGCCCCGCGAGATGCGCCACCGTCAGCGGCGCGTAGCGCGCGTGCGCCTCGATCAGCGCCGTGCGCGCTACGGGGGAGCCCGCCTTGCAGGCGGCCCACAGGGCGGCGTCCGGGATCACGTTGCCACCCACCGGAAGCGGATCCGCACCGTCGGGATCAGACACAGGTAAATGTCCAGCACTGGCTGGCCCCCTGTTCGCTGCGCGTAGCGCTTCACGAACAGCCCGACCCAGAGATCCTCCCACTTGAATTTCACATGCACCCCGGCGTACCTCATGTCCCCCGGATCCCGGACGCCGCGGCGCATTCCAGCCGGTCCAGGCACCGGTAGCAGCACTGGCGCTGCCGCACGTTCCCCTCCCACGCGGCGGTCATCTTCATCTGGCTCTTGCCCGTCCCTTCCTTTTCCGGGCGCGGCTCCCGCAAGACGATCTCCTCCAGCTCGTCTACATGCCGCCACTCCATACACCACCCGCACTGCCGCACGTGGAACTCCTGCATCTGCGCGTAGGTCGGCTCCTGCCACTCGACTTCCTCCGCGGGAAGAAGGTGTTGGGAGGAACTCATCCCGTAGCCTCCCGGAGTGCCTTCGGAGTTGGGAACAAGCCTTTCGGAGGCCGGTTGGTGAGCCCTTCGGTTTCCGGGGGCCGCTCGACGACGACCAGGCCTTCGGCGGCGAGCTGGCTGATGTAGTTGTAGAGGGTGGTCTGGGCGATCTCGGTCCGCTCCATCAGCTCCGGCCCGGTGATCCCCGGCTCCCGGACCGCGAGCATCAGGATCTGCGCCTTGGTCGCGTCTTTCCGCGCCGGGGGGGTAAACAGCCGCCCGCCCTCCTCCACCAGGATGCAGCTGTCGTCGACCGGCTTCAGCCGGAATGCCATCGGCGGGAACGTGTCCCAGTTCCTTTGCTTCTCGCAGGTCACCAGCATCTCTCTTTCGGGCTTCTTCACCGCGATCACGGTGGCCGCGGCGTTCACGAGGGAGGCCACGCCCCGTGCCGAGGCGCCGTCTTTGGTGGAGTGGTGCACGATCCAGACGCCGCAGAGCGCCCGGATCATCAGCCGCCGGATCGCGTCCCCGATCAGGCCCATGTCCCGCGTCGAGACCTCATCCGCCCCGGCCGCGCACTGGGAGAGCGTGTCCAGCACCACCAGGTCGTACCGGTCTTGCGTCAGCTGCTCGATGAACGGGCCGATCGCCTGCGGGTCGAAGGTGTTCACCGCCTGGTCACAGATCATCAGGTTGCCCGTGCCCTCCGTGCCGTTCACACTCCGCCACGCCTTGACGCGCTTGCCGAAGCCCCGCCCGCCGTCCGCGTTCACGTAGAGAACGCGGCCCGCGTGCACCGCCCGGCCGCACCAGCCCAGCCCCGCCGCCACGTGCAGCGCCACGTCGCCCGTGAGAAACGTCTTCCCGCAGCTCGTCAGGCCGTAGACCACCGTCAGCTCGCGCGCCTCGAAGAAGTTCTCCACCCGCCACTCCGGGGCTGGCAGCGCCAGCAGTTCGGCCTCCGTTAAGAAGTGATAGAACGGCGCCGGCGCCTCCGGATCGAGCAGCTGCCCGGCAAAGGCGAGCTCCACGCGGACCGCCAGCTCGTCCTTGTCGTGGCCCGTCAGCCAGTCGCTGACGTCTTTGCCCTGGTCTTTCGTGATCGGGTAATCGAACCAGACGATCGCCGCCTCGATCCCCGCCGCCTGGCAGTCCGTGAGTCGCTGCCGCGCGAGCTTCACCCCCGGCTCGTCGTGGTCCGGCAGGATCGCGACCCGGAAGCCGGCGAGGTCCCGCGTGTAGCCCGCCTCCCAGCCCGAGGTGCCCCGGATCGAGGTGGTCGCCAGGAAGCCGAGGCGCTCCAGCTGCAGCACATCCGGCTCCCCTTCCGCCAAGAGGCAGAGACTGCCCGGCGCGGCGGTCACCAGCCGGTGCAGCCGGAAGAGGCCCGGCTTGTGGCCGTTCAGCTGGTATTCCCAGCCCCCTCCCTTCGGGCGGCGCTGCTGCACCTTCTTGCCGGGACCCCGGCCCCAGCGCAGCACCTGCACATCCAGGCTGCCATCTCGCGTCGTGTAGTCGTAGGTCCAATCGGGGGCGGCGCTCAAGCGGGGGGTCTCCTTCAGATCGTCCAGGGCGCCTGCCGCGCGGATCTCGGGCCAGGAACAGCCCCGAGCGCAAAAAAAGACGACCGGGGAACTCGTCCCCGGTCGCACATACAGATGGTGGCCCTTCGGGTTGCCCGCTTCGCAAGCGGGACATGGCCCCCGGTACTGGCCGTCCGGCCGGAGGCGAAACCCCACTCCCAGGCGCGCCTCCAGGTGCGTCACCGCCTGGGACAGCTCGGCTGACATCGAGGCCCCTCATCGCAGCAGCGCCTCCGGCAGGGAGAGCAGATACCGCAAATGCGCCGGGCAGTACGGCCCGCCCCGCACCTTCCCCACCCGCTCCACGCACTCCGACAGCACCTGCTCGCCGATCGTGCAGTCATGGTCGCAGCCCACGAACCGGCAGCGAGCGCCGAGGTTCTCCGGGTACACGGTCACTCCGTCCGCCGCGGTTTGCGGCCCGGATTGCACGGCGTCCGGATCCCCGCCGCCTTCGCCCATCGCTCCACCGACCGCTTCGAGGTGTCCAGACACTGCGCGATCTCCTGCAGGTTGTGCCCGTGCGCCAGCCCCTGTTCGATCAGCTGGTCCACCGGCGTATAGAAAAAATCCCACTCCACATGCCGCCGAAGCCTTGCCGGTCGTCGCTCCGCCCGGCTTCCCTCTCGCCGCTCCATTCCTCGCTCTCCCGCTCTCCTGCCGCTATTCTCATTCCCACTCCTGTTCGTGTCACGAACAGGAGTGGACGAATCGTAGCGTGTTTGGTTAATTGCGTCAAGGGGGAATCTTCAGTCCTGGCGCCGAGGTGCCGATGATAGGAACGAGTTGGCCGGGGTAAAAGCGCTTTTTGATGAGGAAACGGGATATAATAGCGACACAACAGACCGCGGCGGCGGTCGAAGGAGCGACAATGGAGACGGACACGCGGACTCGGCGGCGCGAGCTGGGTCGTCGGATGCGGGCAGCAGCGCGCGACGCGGGGCTCGACTCGACGCAGATCGCGCGCCGGCTCGGGGTCGGCTCCTCGACCGTGCGCCACTGGTGGAGCGGCAACACCGAGATCCCGGCCGGGCGGCTGGCCGCCTACGCCGACCTGGTCAGCCGGCCGGTGGCGGTGCTGTTAGGCGACGCCGCGGCCGACGCGCTCTATCGGGCCGGCCAGCGGGATCTGTTGAATGAGCTGTTAGGCGGCGGCGGCTTTGCCGCGGTGGTCGAGCGGCTCAGCCACGGGGTGCCGTTCAGCGCCGGGCGCCTGGCGGGACTGGAGGCGGATGTAACCCTCCTGCGCGCGGCGGTGGAGCGGCACACGGGCCGGCGCTGGGCGGCGCTTTCCCCCAGCGAGCGGGAGGAAGTCCTCCGGGCACTCCTGGAGCAGCTGAACCAGGGGGACGGGAATGGCGCTCACCCGCCGCCTCGTTCCCTGATCGGTGGGCTCGTTTAAGCCACTGCAGGAACCGCTGCCAGAACGCGGGACCGGCGCGAGTACCCGCCGGCCCCTCCCCCGCCTCCCCCTCGCTCAACTCCTTGAACGCGGCCATCAGCCGCCGCCCCGCCGCATCCTCGCTCCGTCGCAACAACCGCCGCATGAAGCCCTCCCAAACAACGAAAGGTCCGGCCCGAATGCGGGCCGGGAGTAGGTCCCGACCGTCCGCCGTTAGTCCTACGAACGGGGTTTCGCTAGTTATAACACGAACGGGGGGTTCAGGAGTCAGGGGCCGAAAGAAAAAGCGACAGGGGCAAACCGACCGGGCAGTGGGGGACAAAAAGACCGGCGGACCTTCCCTGGTCCGCCGGTCAGGCGATAGCGCGACCTTACAAGGGTCACTCCAGATTAGCAGTCTGGCGCAGAATGGTCTGCTCGCTTTCCGCTCGCGCGGGGTCCACATTTAACGGCCGTTTTGAACCTGAAAGCCGCGTGGTCCTCCCACTAGACGATCCCTGCAAGCTGGGGAGACCGGGGTCCAGCCAGTCGTGTCCGATCAGAGAGATTGTACACTTGGCAGAATACAGGGCTCCGGTCGGTAGCTGTCCTCGTTCTCCCCAAGCAGGGACCAGGATTTGAACCTGGGTCACGCGACGGATCCGGCCGGCTCGATGATCACGCGCCAGCGGTGGGGGTTCAGTCTCCGGAAAGAGCTTCAGTCTGGGCTGCTCTTCGGCGCTGCGTCTACCGTTGCGCCACCTCGCCGCGCAAGGGCGAGGGCAGGATTTGAACCTGCAAAGATCTGGAATGATCTCACGCCGTGAGCGTCAGTTCTGACACTGATTCAGTGAGGCTGTTCCGTCGCCGCTATTGTAGACAACGCGGCCGAACTCGTCAAGCATGAAAAACAGGCCTCGCGGGAACGAGGCCTGTTTTGAAATCACGACCGGTTGGGCCGCAACTTCACCACGTCTATTCTATCACGCGGCGAAGAGGTAGTCAAACACGGCCTTCGCCGCGTCCGACTCCTTCACCTCGCTCATGTTGGCCTGCTCGCGCGCCGTCTTCACGGCGCGGGTCAGGGCGGCGCAGCGGGCGACCAGGGCGCGCCGCTCGCTCTCCGGGATCGCGCCCGAGAACTGGGTCGTCTGCCAGGTGCCGACCGGCACGTCCTCGGCGTAGCTGTCCGCCTGGCCGGGCTGCCGGTCCGTGGGCTCGAACTTGACCAGCACGCGCAGGATCTTCTTGGTCCGCAGCGTCGTCTTCGCCGGCGTGCGGTAGCAGGCGGTGGCCGGGTCCCACTCCCAGGTCTGCGCCGGGTCGAGGGTCGGCAGCTTCTCCAGGAAGGTCGCCAGATTCACCAGCTGCTTCTCCACGAACAACAAAAACGTCACCGGCGCGCCCGAGAGCAGCACCTTGCCGTCGACCACGATGTCCGCCGCCGCCAGCGTGTTCGCCAACTCCTTCGCCAGGGTCGCGTTCCACAGAGGACCGAGCGCGGCCGTCACCTCCGCGAACGTCTCTCGCACGCGCAGCTGCACCGCCTGCTCCTCGTCCGGGGGCGGCAGCTCCATCTCCTCCTCGTTCCGGGCCTCATACTGCTTCGCGAGCCCCGCGAGCAAGGTCGGCTTCTGCAGCTTGTGGTACACCTGCGTCAGCACCGTCTCCGCCGTCCCCTTCAAGCCCTTCTCGATCGCCAAAAGTTGATTCAAACGCATTTGATCCTGCCTTTCCGCGTTCGTCAGGCGAACGCCATCAGGCCTCTGATGATAGCGACACGAGCGACGGCTGTCAATCGTCCTCTCCCAAAAAAAAGCCCCGCGAGTGGAAGCTCGCGGGGCAAGGCGTATCTCGTGAGAGAGATACGGTGAAAAACGCACCGATCCCTTCACCGCCCCCGGCCCGGTTTCCTCCTGGTGCCGAAAAAAAGAGCCCCGCTCGTTTGACGAGCGGGGCTTACAGCAAAATCGCACCCCCCTGTTCGCCGTCGGGTGCGCTTCCTCCTCCTGTCACAAAAAAGCCCTCCGGGGGGAAGCCCGGAGGGCGGCTCCCCTCCAGTCGGAGAGGAGGCACGATACGCAGGGGTTACTTCGCCGGCGACGGCGAGTCTCCTTCTTCGGGGCGCTCGTCCTCGTCCTCGGACAGCAGCCAGGCCCAGAGGCGCATCCAGGCCGCACTCTTCCGGCAGTCAGCAGGAATGGGAATGTACCCGCCGTTCGTGATGTCAATCACTACTTGCTTCGACCCGTGAGCCCACGCGCGTATGGGCTCTGCTTTTGGCTTGACCTTCGGTTGCCGGGCCGCGATCAGCTGTTCCACGGCCGCACGGAGTTCTTCGGGGTTTACTCCTTCTGACAGAGCACTGACCAGCATGTCCAGCGCTGCCTGATGCCGCTCCTCCATTGCTCATCCTCCCGCCTACCTGTTCTGCGTCAGTGTCGTTATTTCCTCTGGTAGATTACCTCAAAGCCCGCCCAATTGGAAACGCGGTTACTGCACGCCGTGTGCTCAATTCGGTCAAAGACGTAGCGCACCGCCGCGTCGCCATTCGTGCGGGCCTCGATCGAGAGTACCGCGCCCCGCACGATCTGCTGCCGCTCCGTCGGGGTTAGCCCAGGGCGGTGTACGATCGCCTTGAACCGGGCGAGGAGCTGCTCCGCCATGGTGAACTGGGCCGCCTGCTCACCGCACGCCGAAAGCAGCGCCCGCTTAACAGTGGCTCGCTCCTCCAGCGCCGTTGCCTCGGCCTCGATCTCGGCCAACAGGAGATCCTTCTCCCGCTCATCCACCTGGCCGCGGATGAAGAGGGAGAGGGCACGGCGGCGGTGGTCGTCGACGGCCTTCAGGAGCGAAGTCAGGTGATCCACCTCTGCCTGCAGGGTCTCCTGCTGCCCGCGCCGGGCCTCCAGGTCGCGAGCGAGCTCCGCCAGGGCTTTCTGGGGGTTCTCAGCGTAGCAAACGATGTCGGCCCAGATCTGCTCCTCCAGCGCTTCAGCGGCCAGATAGGGCGTTCGACAGGGCTGCCCATGGGCCGCACGGGCCAAGGGGTCGTAGCGGCCTCGGCACGCGTAGTAGCGACGCTGCTCCGCGTCCCGGCTGGGCGTGAACCCCGACATCACCCGTCCGCACTCCTCGCAATGAATGAGACCGCGCAGCAGGTAGACCCGCTTGGAGTTGCGGGCCGAAAACTTGGCGTTGTTCGCCAGCTGCGCCTGGGCCGCATACCATAACGAAGGCGTAACGATCGCTGGCGCCGCCGCGGCAATCGCGCCCGACTTCCCCTTCCCATACACCATCTCGCCGCGATAGACGGGGTTGCGGAGAATGCGCCGGAGCGAGGTGTCCAGCCATCCGGCCGGCAGGTGCTTCCCCGTCTTGTGCCGCGGGTAGTTACAGGCCTGCCCGGTGGGCACGCGCTCGGTATTGAGCTGGACCGCGAGCTTACGGACGCTCAAGGTGCCCGCGGCCACATCGGTAAAGATCCGCTCGATCAAGGCCGCTTCAGAGTAGGCCTGTCCGGCGATCGGCTCCTGGTCAACCACCAGCACGCCCGCCTCGACGCGGTAGCCGAGCGGCGGCGGCCCTCCGGGCCAGCGACCCTCGCGGGCGTTGCGCTTTCGCCCCTCGTGAGAGCGTTCGCTGATCAGATCCCGCTCCCATTCCGCAAACGCGGCCATCAAGTTCAGGATCACCCGGCCGTACGGGGTCGCGGTGTCGAACGACTCGGTGGCGGAGAGAAAGGCGACTCCGGCCGCGTCCAGAACCTGGAGCGCCTCGTGCAGCTGGTAGACGCTGCGGGCCAGGCGATCCAGCTTATAGACCAGCACGGCCTCGAAACGGCCGCGCTGGGCATCACGGAGAAGCCGGCCGCCATCGGGCCGGTCCGCCACAACGGAGGAGCCGCTCACCGGTTCGTCGCGGTAGGTCTCGATGATCTCCCAGCTATGCAGCCGGGCGTAGTTCTTCAAGAACTCCAGCTGTGTCTCCACCGTCCCCCGCTCCGCCTGCTCCGTCCCCGACACCCGCACGTACAACGCCACCCGCTTCGCTGTCGCCTCTTTCATCTTCAGCCCCTATGGAGAGCAGTATCTGATAGAAGCGGCGCACCGCCGCCTGATCGTTGACGAACTCCCGGATCAGGACGATCTCCCGCCGCTGCTCCTGCCGCATGTCAGTTCGCTTCCCCATGGTCCCCCTCCTCCCCACCCTGTCGCAAAAAAACTCTGTTCGTACTACGAACGCAGGAGGACTCTACTCCCCCCGTGTCGCAAAGTCAATTCACGGGCCGTGCTCACTCTACGAGCACGGCCCCCATGAAAGGAGAACCCATGGAAAAATCACCGAGCCAGATCCTGCAGGAAGCCCGCGCCCTGGTCGCCGCCCCCGGCGGCTGGACCCAGCGGGTCTACCGGCGTCAGGACCCCGCGACAGGCCAGTTCGCCTACTGCGCCATGGGCGCGCTGATGGCGGCGGTCAGCGAGGGAGACGAGCTTCTCTTCTACGTCCAGTGGCCGGCCCGCAGTCCGGCCAGGGCGGCGCATCAGGCGCTTAAGGACGCCCTCCCACCCGGCCATGACCAGGTCAGCCCCTGGAACGAACGAAACGGCCGCACCCAGGCCGAGGTCGTCGCCCTGTACGACCGGGCGCTGACGGCGATCACCAAGTAAGGAGGAACCCATGAACAACGCCACGATGACCGACGTCCTCGCCCTCACCGACGCGCTCCTGGAGGCCGGCTGGACCCAGGGGCGGATGGTCTCGTCGCGGGGCGAATACTGCCTGATCGGCGCGATCCGGGCAGCGGTGCAGGAGCTGGACCGGGAGCGGTACGGGGAGACCGAGTGCGCCGTCCTCCGGCTGCTGGCGGCTCGCTTGATGGCAAGAGAGCAGGCGGCTGTCATCCTACTGGCAAGCGGGCAGGCGGAGGCCCATCTCATCTACTTCAACGACCGATCTCGCTCCCGGACCCGCGTGCGGGCGCTGGTGCAGCGAGCGGCTCAGGAGCTGAGCAAATGAACAACGCCACGATGACCGACATCCTCGCCCTCACCGACGCCCTCCTGGAGGCCGGCTGGACCCGCGGCCAGATGGTCTCGTCGCGGGGCGAATACTGCCTGCTCGGCGCGATCCGGGCGGCGATCGGGGAACTGGATCTGGAGGAGCCGGTGGGGTACGCCAAGGCCGCCCACCGGCTGATCGCGGCCGGGCTGCCGGACCCGCTGGGGACTCTTCCCAGCCCCACCTGGGCAGCCGAGTGCCTCATGTACTACAACGACCGCTCTTGGTCTAGCGTCCGCGTGCGGGCGCTGGTGCAGGAAGCGGCCCAATCGCTGATCAAATGAAGCCGCTGCCGGCGAAGTAGGCCGGCCTACTTCGCCGGCAGCCCCAGCCGGGTCCGGTACCGGTTCAGCGCCCGCTTTCGCAGGTAGAACACCGTCGACGGCGCCGTCCGCGACCGGGCCGCGTAGCCGGTGCTCGGCTCCTCATTCAGCACCACGGCGGCGATCACGGCGGCCTCCGCCGCGGTGAGCCAGTCGGCCCGCCGCGCCCAGAGCCACGCCCCATACAGCTGCTCGATCAGCGCCGGCGCGAAATCAGCCGCCGTCGGCGCCCGCTTGCCGTCCTCCTCCATGTCGAGCTCGTGGAACGGCACCGGCACCGGGTCCTGGACACCTCGCTTGTTGATCCGCCCGTGGCGGGCCATCGCGCTGCGGAAGAAGTTCGACCGCTCCCAGTCGATCGCTTTGATCATGATCGTCGACGGGCGGGCCGGCCCCTCGTAGCGCGCGGCCGCCCGCCAGCCGGCGATCCGGCACTCCTGCGCCAGGTCGTCGTAGTCGATCGAGGTCGCCCACGGCCGGAGGCGGATCTTTACCAGGCGCTCCAGGGCGACCAGGTCCACGGGATTTTGGATTTTGGATTTTGGATTTTGGATTGTCGACAAGGTCAAGGACCTCCGACCTTTCGGGCCTTTGACTTGGCCGGGTAATCCAAAATCCAAAATCCAAAATCCAAAATCGCCCTCATCCCCCGTTCCCAATCACGAAGCCCAGCGTCGTATACCATGACCCGCCGCTGCTGTCCCGGATGTCGAGGACGCAGGGGGCCGCGCCGGCCGCGGTCGCCACTCCCGGACAGGTGATCTGGATCTCACTCCCGCTCCAGCGGATCACCGGCACGATCGTGTTGTTCACCCGCACGGTCCCCGGCAGCCCGCCGAACCCGCTCCCTTCGATCAGCACGGTATCGCCCGGACTGAACCGGGTCACCCAGTCCCGCGCCCCGTCTCTAAACCCCCACACCACCAGGTTGCCCGGCGGCGGCGGGGGCGGCGGAGGCGGGGGAGG
>Ga0247664_1000257_pt1 | contig 13706 bp, 8 predicted proteins | sample CNK05_metaG_FD_182715 | JGI IMG/M metagenome (GOLD analysis project Ga0247664, IMG submission 182715) | Soil microbial communities from Purdue University Martell Research Forest, Indiana, United States - CNK05 | ecosystem: Environmental > Terrestrial > Soil > Temperate forest > Bulk soil | place...
GGGTTCTCGGTTCAGGGTTCAGGGTTCTCGGTTCAGGGTTCAGGGTTCTCGGTTCAGGGTTCAGGGTTCAGGGTTCAGGGTTCAGGCTTCTCGGTTCAGGGTTCTCGGTTCAGGGGAAGTTTCGGCCTGCACGTGATGTGCACGAGCATTGGGGCCATGAACTTCCACTGAGAAAGAGTGGCCGGCGATCTTCGCTCTCGCGCGACCTGATACGGAGGATACGCGCGCGCCCAGTCAGCCGACAGGTTGAGGGGAAGCGAACCCTGTCGCCACCAGCTTGCGCAACGCGGGCGTGACCCGGCCGTTGGAGGCCAGGAGTTGGTACGCGTAATCGGCCGACAACGGTTGACTCCAAAAATCGCCGCCGGCGCATTCGATGATCAGCCCGCCAGCCGCGATGTCCCAGAGGCGCAGCCCGTATTCGACATAAGCGTCCATCCGGCCGGTGGCCACATAGGTCAGCGCGAGGGCCGCTGAGCCCATGATGCGCACCTTGCGCACGCGATGGATGAGCTGGTTGAAGGTGGGCAACATCCGGTCCAAAGTGGCGACTTCCTTGGCAAAGCCGATGGCCACAATCGCTTGATCGAGCCTCGGCCGCCGGCTGGCGCGGATCCGTTGTCCATTCAAACGCGCGGGTTGGCCCCGCACGGCCGTCCAGAGTTCGTCGCAGAACGGGTCGTAGACCACGCCCAGGAGCGTGCAGAAATCGCCCGCAGCCAAGGCAGGCGTGGAAGCAGGCTTCGCCTGACGATTCGTTTGCATCTGGAGCGCGATGGAAACGCAGGCATGCGGAATGCCGTAGGTGAAATTCACCGTGCCATCGATGGGATCCACCACCCAACGAGATCCGGCTTCGGGATCGCCGACGACGCCTTCTTCGCCCAGGATGGCAATCGCGGGCCAGGCCGCGCGCAAGATTCGTTCGATCCGCTTCTGGCAGCGCACATCCAGCTCCAGCTTGATGTCATGCTGCGTGGCGGAATTGATTTTTTTGGGGGCACGAAAGTTCTGGCGCATGATGCCGCCCGCAGCGCGGGCGGCGTCGATGGCAGTTTGAAGAGCCCGCTTGGAATCGAGACGAGTCATGCAGATGGGCCAGGCCTCTGCAAGTCGGATGCGGCCAGAGCGGGGCGGTTCATGACCCCAGGCCTTCCATGGATTTCTGGATGTGCTCTTGTTTGGCCAGCCAGTCGGCCAGGCGCGCTTCGTGTTCGGCCAGCACGGCCGGCGGCGCCTTTCTGAAGTTCGGATTAGCCAACTTTTGGCGGACGCGTTCGATTTCCTCTTCGATCTTTTGCAGTTCCTTCTTGAGGCGGGCCAGTTCGCTTTCCAGGTCGATCAAACCTTCGAGCGGAAGATAAAGCTCGCCCAAGGCAGCCTTGGTGGAAGCCACGCCTTTCTTGGGCTGATAATCGGGGTCGATTTGCACGGCCTCTGCGTAGAGCAGCGTCCGGATCACTTCGATATCGTTGGGCGGCAGATCCTGGGCCGGCTTCAGAATGAAACGCGCCTTCCGGTTATCGGGGATCTTGGATTCCTTGCGGAGATGGCGTCCTTTGGAGATGAGTTCGATTTTGGCGTCGACGAATTCCAGATAGCAATCGTCCAGGGAATAGCAATCGCGCGTGTCGGCATCGAAGGGTTTGGGCCAGGGGGCGTGCATGATGCTGCGGCCGCCTTGGTCGGCAGGCATATCTTCGGCGTACCCCATGCCGTGCCACAATTCTTCGGTGATGAAAGGCAGGAAGGGATGAAATAGCCGCAAGGCATGCGACAAGACAAAATCGATCACCGCGAGGGTGTTGGCTTTTTGCACGGCGTCGGTGCCCTGAAAGACCGCCTTGGAGGCTTCGACGTAGTAGTCGCAGTAATCAGTCCAGAAGAATTCGTAGAGCGTTTTGGTCGCGTCGCTGAACCGGTACTCGGCAAAGGCGGTGTTCAGGTCCTTGATGCACTGATGGAGCTTGAGCAGGATCCATTTGTCGTCGCTGCGCAGGCGGTTGGTTTGGATGTCGCCCTGGACCTCGCCGCCCTGCATTTGGCGGAAGCGGCAGGCGTTCCAGAGTTTGTTGCAGAAGTTGCGGGCCAGTTCCAATTGGGGAAAGCGGCTCGGATTCCACGGGATGTTGGCGAAGTCGTAGCGCTCTTTGCCGTACCGTTCGAACTCACGATCCTCAAAGACCAGGTCCTGCCCCAACGGCACGGAACGCATGATGCCAAAGCGCAACGCGTCGGCGCCGTAGCCTTGAATGAGGGCCAGCGGATCCGGTGAATTGCCCAGGCTCTTCTGCATCTTCACGCCGTTTTTGTCCCGGATGATCCCCGTGTAATACACGTTGCGGAAGGGCATTTCCCCCATGTACTCGTAGCCGGCCATGATCATGCGGGCCACCCAGAAAAAGATAATGTCCGGCGCCGTCACCAGGTCGGTCGTCGGATAAAAAGTGCGCAGCGTCTCGTTTTGCTGGGGCCAACCCATGGTGGCAAAAGGCCACAGCCACGAACTGAACCATGTATCCAACACGTCAGGGTCCTGTTCCCAGTTTTCCGGATCCGGCGGTGGTTCCAGGCCCACATAAACATTCGCGTTCGCCCCGGCTGACTGGGCACTCAGCACCGCATCCGGGGCCCCGGGCGCGGCGGACGGCGCATGGCCCTTGCGGTACCAGACCGGGATTCTATGTCCCCACCAAAGCTGCCGGCTGATGCACCAATCCTGCAGATGTTCCATCCAATGATCGTAAACCTTGGCCCAACGTTCGGGGAAAAACTTCATGCGCCCTTGAGCCACCACCTGGCGCGATGCGACGGCGCTCGGGTATTTCAGGAACCATTGTTCGCTGAGCCGGGGTTCGATGGCCACATCGGCACGTTCGCTGAAGCCCACGTTATGGGTGTAGGGTTGCTCCTTTTCGAGGGCGCCCAGAGCGGTGAGTTTTTCGACGGCGGCTTTGCGAGCTTGGAAGCGGTCGAGGCCACGCAGGTCCTGGCCCGCCAGATCGTTCATGGTGGCGTCCGGATTCATGATGTCCACCTGCGGCAACCGATGGCGCAGTCCGATCTCGAAGTCGGCCTTGTCATGAGCTGGAGTCACCTTCAACACACCGGTGCCAAACTCAAAATCGACTTGGTCATCGCCGAGGATCGGGATGCGCTTTTGGGCGGGTGCATATTCCGCAGGCAACGGACGCAGCACATGCTGGCCGATGAACTTCGCATAACGCGGGTCTTTGGGGTTGACCGCCACGGCGGTGTCCCCGGGAATGGTTTCGGGGCGGGTGGTGGCAATGGTCAGGAAGGAGCCGGGTTGTTCGGCGATTTCGACCTTGAAATAATACAGGCTCCCGCGTTGTTCCTTCATGATCACTTCTTCATCTGAAAGCGCCGTGAGAGAAGCTGGACACCAGTTGACCATGCGTTTGCCGCGGTAGATGAGCCCTTTCTGGTACAGATCCACAAAGACCCGGCTGACACAGGCCGAGTATTCCGGATCCATGGTGAACCGGGTGCGCGTCCAATCACAGGAAGCCCCCAACGCCCGCAGTTGCTGCAGGATGATGTCGCCATGCTTGTCCTTCCATTCCCACACTTTCTCCAAGAACTTATCCCGGCCCAGGTCATCGCGATGACGAATGGCCAACTGTTTTTTGAGGGTTTTCTCCACCACCGTCTGAGTGGCAATGCCGGCATGGTCGGTGCCCGGCAGCCAGAGCACTTCCTTGCCATCCATGCGCGCCTTGCGAGCCAGGATATCCTGGATGGTATTGTTGAGAACATGGCCCAGAGTCAGGACGCCCGTCACATTCGGCGGCGGGATGACGATGGAATAGGCCGGCCGCCCGGCGGAGACCCTGGCCGGATCGGCGCTAAAAAATTGCTGCTCAAGCCAGTGTTTGTACCATTTGGACTCGACCGGCTGCGGTTCGTAAGCTTTGGCTAATTCCGGCATAGCGTAAAAACGGAGGGCGACACTAGCAGAGCCGGGAGCGGGGGCGCAATGCAGTTTCCTGCTTCAGGGCGGAAGCAGGCGCATTCGGATACTGTCCCCAGGATCGCGGCCTTTAGGCCGCTTGGAGATGGGGATCGGAGGAAGCCCCTCGACGGGGCTCGGGGCGGGCTGTTGGGTAGTTCCCAGATCCTCGAGCCGACGGACGATGAAGCGGTCCCGCACATGCGGGACCGCGCACCAAATTGCATTGTTCGGGCGGGCAATGCCTAAAGACGCCCGGCGGAAGCAGGCGAATCTTGGAGCTGATGAGCGTTTTGAAAGTTTGCCCGCGAGGGCTCCCCGAGATCATTGCTGCTTGTCTTGGAGTCCTTTGGCGAGCCAGCGTCCGATGGGCCGGCTGAGCAGAATCATGATGAACCCGGCGAGAGTCAGGGCGAGACTGGGGACGTAAAGGCTGGCGCTGTTGGTCATGACGAAGTAGGTGTCATGCAAGGTGGTCATCAGGTCGCGCGAAGCATTGGAGGGGGCATAACTCATCCAACTGGCGGGCGCGATGGTGGCCGGTTGCAGCAGTTGCAGCAGCGAAGTGCTTCCGACCGCGATGAGCGCCACACCGGTCGCTCGCGAAATGATCGTGCCTGTCTTGTCGACATTCATGGACATGCGCTGAGGCGCACCCAGCCAACAAGCAGCAATCCAGCAATCGGCGGTTCTTAAAGCGTCAAACTGACGCTCCGGACCGTAAAAGAAAGACGTGGAAAATCGGGAGGCCGCTGGCGTCTGGGACCATTGCCAGGGATGGTACGCGCCCAGTAGAAAAGAGCAAGCTAAGAAAAGAAAGCGCAAGCCTAACACAAAATCGTGCCGGCGAAGCGCCCAGGGATTCAAGCAGGTGCCTCGCCCTTGGCGTGGCTCTGGTAAAGGCGGTGGATGAAACCTCGGGCCGAGCAATCCTCGGGGCTTGTGAAGCGCTCTACGGTTGAGCAGGTGTGACCAAACGATAGAATTGGAAGCTGGCTTGGGGCGGAAACGGGTTGGTCAGCGTCACGACCGAAGAGTTAGCGCGCGCGACCCAATGCAACAGGTTCAACCAGGTCCCGGAGGTGAAATCGGCGCGGGCCTGGACCGTGTAGGTTTTGTTGGACACGGCATTGAACCGCAACAACAGCAGGCCCTGCTCGCGGCTGACCGTCAACCGCAGCCGGCTGGTGCCGTCGACCGGGTCGGTGCCGGCGTTATACTCCTGCAGATTGGTTTGGCCATCTCCATCCAGATCGCGGGAGGCATCGGCAGCATTGTTGGTGGCCAGACCAAACGCGGCTTCCCAACTATCCGGCAACCCGTCGTTATCGGTGTCGGTGAGAATACTCAAGGTCGCTTCGCTGCTCCCGACTCCAAGACTGGACGTCGCCGCGCTCCGCACCACGATGCGATACGCCCCGCCGCCGGCCAGACTAAGATTCGTGAGCGTAAAGAACACGAAACGTTCGCTTGAAGTATTGGTCGTCTGGGCCAGGCCATTGCGGCGCAGCTCGTATTCAAACGGAGGCGCGTCGCCAGTGATCGAGGCGCTGAAGGTGACACTTCCGCCAACGACAGCCGACTGGCTGAGCGGCTGGTCCACAAAAGCCAGCGGCATGGTCGAGACGGGCAGGCACGAGGAAAACTCTGAGGTATTGGCGTCGGCATCGATCGCGGTGGCGGTCACTCGCCAGCCTGGCGTGAGGCTGTTGGGAAACGTGATCGTGAATGACACCGAACCGTCGGACGCGGTGGTCAGATTGGTGCGTCCGAGGAACAGAAACCCTTCCCCTGCCCCGGCTGGGTCACAATCCGGGTTGGCAAAGAACTCAAGCGTGTAAGCCCGAGCCGGCCGGCTGACCAACACGCCTCCAATGACAAGTCCATTGTCCAACAACTGCGCGAACCGGAGCTCGGGATAGTTCTGCAAACCGTTTGGGCCGTCATCCGCATCTCCGGGATCATTCACGGAAGGGCCGCTGGACCCCAGTGCGATGCCCAAGGCGCCATTGCTGAAGATGCGATTGGCTTGAATCAAGTTATTGGTTCCGGTGTCGACGGCGACGCCACTGCCGCCGTTATACGCGATCCAATTGCCGGCGCCGGCCTCCAGTCCGCCCACCACCTGTCCGGAGGCCTGGATCCAAATGCCGCGGTCACGGTTCGGCACGGCGTTGGTTCCAGTGCGATCGAGGCCGACGAAATTGCCCAGGATCAGGTTGCCTGGTTTGCTGTTCTGCAGAACCACGCCGCTGCCAAGGTTGCCGGCGATCACATTGCGAAATTCCGGGGTGCTGCCGCCGATTTGATTGGTGGTGGCGTTGGCCCCGAGCAGAATCCCGTGTTGACCATTAGGCACGGGGTTGGAGCCGGTGGCGTCCAGGCCGATGAGATTCCCCGCGATCACATTAAACGCCGGGCCGTCGGCGGCTCCACCGATCAATTCCAGGCCGGTCGCGCCATTGCCGGAGAGCGCGTTGCCCTCGCCTGGCAGCGACCCGCCGATCTGGTTGCGCGCGCTGCGAACCAGCGAGATTCCGGTTCCGTTGCCGATGGCGAACAGTCCATCCGCGTCGAGCCCAATATAATTGCCTTGGATGATATTCTGCGACGAAAGCAGGTAGATGCCCCAGCGATTGCCGGAGATCACGTTGCGCTCAAGGAAGGTGGCCCCGCCGATGATGTTGTTTCCGGTTCCCAGGAACAGATCCACGCCGGCTTCGCCGTTGCCCATGCTCAACTTGCCGGAAGGATCCACCCCGATGAAGTTGCCCTGGATGGTGTTGGTGCCCGCCAGTACGCGGATGCCCGCGCGCTGGAACCGGTTGATCACCAGCCCATGCACTTCGCAGAATCCGCCGGACAACCGGAGTCCGTCCGAGGCACCGGCCTGGTCCCCCCGCAATTCCACCACGGGCGTTCCGTCGTATCCATCCTGCGTTGAAGCGTCCAGCACGATCGGACCATGCACGTCCGGAAGCTGGCTCAAAGGGCGAATGAGAAACGGACTTTGCCCCGGGATGTGAAACTCAATCCGCTGGGGCCCAGCCACCCCGGCCGCGCTCAAAATCGCCTGTCGCAAACTGCCTGCACCCGCGTCGTCTGTAGTCGTCACCTGAAACGTGCCCGCGTGCATTGGCCAGTCGACCAACAGCAACGCCAGCGCCGACAGCAAAAAAACCGCCGCGAAGGCCTGCCCTGGGCTTGTCGAATGGGCTCGCACCGCACCCCAAACGGCAACGATTCGGATCTTCATGGCGTCAGCGCTGCCTCTCTCCATGAACCGACCCTGCCCCGAGCTTGCCGAGGGGGTGAGGGTTCTTTTGCGTGTAGGTTCATGGCCCCAAAGGCGCATGCAAAAGCAGATGGAAGCTACCCATGTACAAAAACGACAGTACAAGAAAAGCGCGGGTTTGGTTTACACACAGATAAACGTCCCAGCCAAAACCCGCTGCCTTCTCACTCGAGAAGAATTTAGGGAACAGGTTATTAATTCCCTATTGGGCGCTTTTCGTCAAACCTTGATTCATAGGGCGTTCATTGGGCGGGCGACCGGGGGTATTCAGGCATTGCCCTCACACAAGGCAGCTCGGGGCGCGGTCCCGCATGTGCGAGACCGCTTGAGCGTCCGTCGGCTCCGGGTCGAAGGAACTCTCTAACGCTTCCTCCGATCCCTATCCTGAAGTGGCCCCGCACATGCGGGGCCGCGATCCCGGCTGGGGACAGTATCACCGTGGCTTGGTTCTAGCTCAGCCTGTTCCGGTGCAGACTCGGTCGGCAATAATTGCTCCCTCGGCAGGCAAAGAAGGGCAGGCTCAACAGACTTTCTGCTGGTTGTTGGTCTGTTTTACCTGCTCGGGCATTAGTGGCTTGGTCTATGAAATAGCTTGGGTTCGGTCCTTGGAACTGATCTTCGGGACGACGACGTTTGCGGTAGCGACGGTTCTGGCCGCGTTCATGGGGGGGCTTGCCTGCGGCAGTTTCTTCATCGGCCGCCTGCTTGGGGCAAGCGCCACAGGGGGACTTTGGAAACGGGCGGCCAGCCTGCACCCCCTGCGGTTTTATGCGCTTCTGGAATGTTTGATTGCCGCGGTGGCTCTGCTTATTCCCGCTTTATTGGAGGGTTTGGTGCCCGTTTACCAAGCCGTTTGGAAGGCCACCCATGCATCGTTCATAACCTTTTCGTTGGTTCGCTTCGCGTTGTCCGCCCTGATCTTGCTGGTGCCGACGTTTCTGATGGGCGCGACGTTGCCCGTGGTCAGCCGGTTTGTGAGTAGTGGCGTTCGGGGCCAGGCGCGCATTGGGTTGCTCTACAGTTTTAACACCCTCGGCGCGGTGGCCGGCTGCGCCGGGGCCGGCCTCCTCTTGTTTCCTTCCATTGGTTTGGCCCGGACTCAATGGATTGGCGTGGCCCTTAATCTGTTGGCCGCAGCCGGAGCGTTCGTTCTTTCCAAACGCGTGGTGGGGGGAGACTCGGATGGGCAAGCGGGTCTGGACACGGTCAACACCCCAGGGTCAGCAGATTTAAGCCCCGCCAATGCGGCGGCCGAAACGGGGGCTACGACGGACGCAGCGGTGCCGATCGTGAGGACAACGTTGGCGACGGACCCAACTGCACGGGTGTGGCTGGTGGCGGCTTACGCCGTGTCAGGATTTGCGGCGATGCTGTATGAAGTAGCCTGGAGCCGGGTGTTGGTGTTGGTGCTGGGGTCCTCGACGTACGCCTACACGATCATGCTCACGACATTCCTGTTGGGATTGGCGTTGGGCGCCTGGATGGCTTCCCGTTGGCTTCGTCCGGATCATAATGCGTTGTGGAGTGCGGCCCTGTGCCAATTAGGGATCGCGCTGACCACCTATGCGAGCGCGCTGCTGGTCGCGGAAACACCGTTCCTTTATCTGAAGGTTTACGAGGTCTTTAACCCGTCTGCGCGCGGACTGCTCACGGTTCAATTCGTGTTGGCGGTGAGTTTGATGATCCTGCCGACACTTGGATTGGGGGCAATGTTTCCGATCACGATCCGGGGTTTGAATCCCGCTGGAAACCAGGCGGCCAAAGTCGTGGGTTGGGCGTACGCCTTGAACACAATGGGGGCGATTGCCGGTTCGGTTCTGGCCGGCTTTTGCTTCATCCCATTCCTTGGGTCGCAGAACACATTCATCGTGGGGATTCTCCTCAATGCCCTGGCCGGCGCCGCGTTGCTCTGGCAAGTGCGCGAGGGCGCGCTGGCGCGCTTGCGTCCGCTGCTGGCGGGAACGGTCATCGTGCTTGGGGTGGTCCTTTGCCTCGCGATGCCCCGCTGGGACCCCGCCGTGATGTCATCCGGAGTCTTCCGGTACGTGCGCGATTATCTTGGGTTGAGCAGGGACGGTTTCCAGGAACGCGCTCGGAAGGTTAGCGGCGAAGTGCTGTTGTTCGACGAGGGATTGACCTGCACCGTCACGGTCTTTCGGAACCCGGAATGTCTGAGCTTGCTGGTGAATGGGAAACCGGACGCTTCCACGCCCTCCGGACTGGCCAATCCGTTTGATACCAACGCGCCGGCGTTGCTGCTGGATTTGCCCACACAAATTCTCCTGGGCCAACTGCCCATGCTGCTTGCGCCCAAGCAGGACGAAACCCTGGTCATCGGTTTGGGCAGCGGCTTGACCCTCGGCTCAGTCCTGACCCATCCCGTCCAACGGGTGGAATGTATCGAGCTGGAGGACGCCGTCGTTCAGGGCAGCCGGTTCTTTGAGGAGTTCAACGGACGGCCGCTGACCGATCCCCGCGCGGCTTTGGTGGTGAATGACGCCCGCAATCATCTCCTGGTCACCGATCGCAAATACGACGTCATTATTTCGGAACCGTCCAATCCCTGGATCCCAGGGGCAGCCAACCTGTTTACGCGCGAATTCTTCGAAGTCAGTCGGAGAAAACTTCAACCGGACGGCCTGTTCTGTCAGTGGATCCAGATCTACGAACTGCATCCGGACCATTTCCAGTCCATCCTGCGCACGTTCAGCTCGGTATTTCCGGAGGTGCACCTGTTTCGCGTCAATCACGACGCGATCCTGATTGGATCAGCGAACCCGTTGCCGATGGTGCCGCGGGAAGTGCTGGCGCGGTTCACCCCCGCGGTGCGGCGGGACCTGGAACGGATCCACATCCGCACCGTGGAAGATCTGCTGGCTCGTTATTGGGTGGGCGGCGGCGAAGCCAAGCAAGGGCTCGACCGATTCCCCCTCAACACCGATGACAACATGCTCATCGAATTCGCCGCGCCCCTGCAACTGCTGACGGGTCCCACCAGCGGCAAAACCGCCCGGCCGGCCATCGCCCAATTGTTTGCCGGACGCACCCATGGGGCCGTGCCGCAGGTCAAACTGACCGAACCGGCGAAAGCAGCTGAGTTCTGGGCGGACGTCGCGCGGGCCGCCCTGCGAGAGCGCATGCCCGAAACTCTGATTTACTCGGCCCATTCGCTCGAGTTAGCCCCCAACGCCAACGCCGCAGCCGTCCAGGGCACGGCCTGGCTGATGCAAGGCCAGGTCGAACCGGCCCGACAACTCCTGGAAGGCATGGAACAAAAATTCCCGGATGCTCCCGAACTCCAACAGTCCTTGGCGCAGGTTTATTCGTTCCTCAAACAATGGGCCACCGCCCAGAAACATGCCGAGCGCTGGACCCGCGCGGCCCCCAATGATCCGCTAGGCTGGTTTCACTTGGGACGCGCCAGCTTTTACTTGAACGACAATGCGGCCAGCCTGGAAGCATTCAGCCGGATCCCGCCAACCACCCGCCCAGTGGAAGAGTTGAAGGATCTGCCCTTTTACCTGGGCGCCCTCCAGGCTCAATCGGGCAATTACCACGCCGCCGCCGAAAATTTCCGGGCTTTCCTCCGCCGCGAACCGGCCCACCTCGAGGCACGCGTGCAACTCGCGGAAGCGCTCTACCGAGCCGGCCACGCTCCGGAGGCAGCCGTGCAATGGCAAAAGGTTGCCCAACTAAACAGTCATAAAGCGTCTGAGCTGCAGAGCGAAGCTGCCTCCGACTGGGCGGCCGGACGCCGCGAACAAGCCGTGAGCAAACTCGAACAAGCCCGCGCCCTTGACCCGGCCAACGCCGACATCGCTCTCATGCTGGCCCGCGTCCGCGTGTTAACCGGTCGCCTCGACGAGGCCGCGGACGGCCTGGGACAATACCTGGCCGCCAATCCAGACCGCGCGCAGGTCGTCGGGTATCTTGGCCAGCTCTGCGCCAGTCAAAAGCGCTTCGATGAAGCCAAAACGTTGGCCGCGCGCTACCGGGCTCTCACGGGCACCGTGTGGGAAGATGTGCGGGACTGAACGCCAACTCCCGTGGGAAATCGTAAGTCGAACGAGTCGTAGCCGGGCAGAGCTGGACAAGTTTCTGCAGTTTCTCAGCAAGAGTCCCACGCTACGCAGCCAAGGCCAGCGGACTGCACTCATCGCGCAATGCCGCCAATCCGCCTGATTCATTTTGATTTCAGCCGCGCGTTCGGTAACATCAAGGGCATCTTTCTGCCCCCATCTTTCTGCCCCCATCTTCCTGCCTTTCTTAGCCGCCGGCCCATTTGGGCGGGTGTTTTAGATGAAACAACATTTCGCCGGCTTTAGGCACGAGCAGGACGCCTTCCTCTTCGCGATCGGCGTAGTCTTCGGGACGAATGGACGCCGGGTCGCGATAACCCAGGTTAATCTGGCGACAGACCGCCTCGGGGATGGCGCTGGCTAATGTCACTTGAGCGCGGCAACGTTCCACGCCGTTCTCGAAAGTTCCCAAACCGCGCACATGCGTGCTGTGCGCCAGGACGCCCCACGGATAACCCTTAAACTTGTCCCACTGCTTCAAGAAGTAATCGCGGCAATGATACCCGACTTCCAGGATGGTTTTCCCATGCGACACACAGATTTCGCTGAGGTGCGGCGCATAGATGATCAGCTCACCGCCGTCGGCCAACACCGGCTCGAGTTTATACATGGCTTTGCCCCCAGTCCAAAGCTCGTCATACATGGGTGGACAACAAGAGAGGATGGTATGGAAGGGATGATCCTTGTAGGTGATGTGCACTGGGCGGGACAGTTCGCTGGCCGCATCCCAGGCCGCTTCCGGCGTGCCGGCAAACAATCCAGCCAGGGATTTGTCCGGCGCCACCACCAGGCAGAAACAGAGCTTCGATGATTTCACCATCGCGCCCGCTCGATCCACCACCCGGCGCACCGGCGTCCATTTGTTCCCGATGATCATTGGATTGGTGACCACCGCCCCCAGCCAGTGAAAAAAGTTCAGGATGCGCGGTCCGGCCACGCCCGGAAACAGGTACTTGTTGCCGCCAGAGAAGCCAACCACTTCATGCGGAAACACCGGCCCGATGAGAATCACCTGATCATAATCAAAGATGCGCCGGTTGACTTCCACTGGAACGTCCATGGAAAACAAACCGCCCGTCAGCTCGCTGATCTCGTCGGCGCCAATCACGCCGATTTCCCGCAGCATGGCGGGATTGTTCCATTCATGGTTCATGAATTCCACTGCTGCATAATGCGAGCGGCGTGCGTCCAGGGAGATCTCCAACCGCTGGCAGATGGCTTCCTCGCTCATCGGCTGGTGCGTCCCCAGCGCGATCATCACGTCCACACGCGTTGCCACAGCCCCAATCGCCTGATGGATGCTTTGGAAGAGCAACCCCACCGGCGCCGTGCGCGTGCCGTCCGGCACGATCAACAGAACGCGCCGACCCCGATAATCTGCCGCCGGACAGGCCTGCGCGACCAGAGCGCGAACTTGATCGGGAGCCACCCGCCGATCCGGCGGGCTAAAGGAAAGAACGCGTTGCGCTTCGAAACTCATCGTTCCAGGCTTTGGGTTGGAAGCTTTTCCAGATCTCAAAGGTTCTCAAGTCGGTTTTCGCCTTTTCGCTCTCCCGCCTTCGCCCGGCGCCAGGCCGGCGCGCCAGGCCGCTTTCGCTTTCCGCTTTCCGCTTTCCGCTTTTCCTCAAATGGTTTGGCTCAGGAACCCACCGTCAACGCGGATATCTGTCCCTGTGACAAAACTGCTGGCCTGAGCGCTGGCCAGGAAGACGCACGCGCCCACCAACTCGTGTGCTTCGCCGAAGCGTCCCAGGGGTGTGTGAGCCCAGACCGATTTCGTGCGAGCCGTGGGCGAGCCATCCTCATTGAAGAGCAGCTTGCGGTTTTGTTCAGCGGGAAAGAAGCCGGGGGTGATCGTGTTGACCCGCACGCCGCGGGATGCCCATTCCCGGGCCAGAAACTGCGAGAGATTCAAAACGGCGGCTTTGGCCGCCGAATAGGTAGCCACGCGCGACAGCGGGAGATGAGCGGAGACGCTGGCAATGTTAATGATGCTCCCGCGGCCGCGTTTGGCCATGGCGGGACCGAATTCCTGGCAGGGCAACAGCACCCCGCCCAGGAGGTTCAGATCGAAGTTCGCCTGCCAATCTTCCAAGGCGATCTTCTCGAATGGATGCTCCGCAGTCACGGTGACTTTCGGATTATTGCCGCCGGCGGCGTTGACCAGCACCGTGGGTGCCCCAAGCGCGTCTTCGACCCGTTCATGAACCTCGGCCAGACTGCAGCGGGAAACGGCGTCCGCGGGAAAAAAGCTGGCCACGCCGCCGTTGGCTTGGATGGCTTTGGCGCGAGCCTGCCCACGTTCAGCGTTGCGTCCGAGCACCGCCACCTTGGCACCGGCGCTAGCCAAGCCTTCGGC
>Ga0247664_1000258_pt1 | contig 13661 bp, 12 predicted proteins | sample CNK05_metaG_FD_182715 | JGI IMG/M metagenome (GOLD analysis project Ga0247664, IMG submission 182715) | Soil microbial communities from Purdue University Martell Research Forest, Indiana, United States - CNK05 | ecosystem: Environmental > Terrestrial > Soil > Temperate forest > Bulk soil...
TCTCGCCAGGCGAGCGGCCAACAGTTTCTCGTCGGGGATGCGCATGAGGACCTTCGCGCTTACCTGGCTTGTCCCAGACAATAGAGCCGGGTCAGCGTGCGGATAAACAGCCGGTCCCCCGCGATGGCCGGGGTGGCCATGCACATTTCATCGAGCGTGTTGGTGTGCAACAACCGGTAAGTCGGTCCTGCCTCAAACACGAAGGTGTCTCCGTCTTCGCTCAGCGCATAGATCTTTCCATTGGACGCCCATGGGCTGGCGGTAAAGGAAGTGGCGCGATCGGGGCGGACCCGTTGTTTCTCATAGAGCGCCCGGCCGGTCCGGGCGTCATGACAGCGAAGGAACCCAAAATCGAACAAGACATAAAAGTAATCGCCGTAGAGCAGGGGCGATGGGTTGTAGGGAGCGGCGGTAAGATCAAACCACGCGATGAACGGGCTATTGGTCTGGCCAGGTTTGAGCGTGAGATCGCCGGAGGCCCCCGGCTTGATCGCATAAACCGGCCGCACCTTGTCCCCGACGTATCCCGAGCAGACATAAAGCAAACCGAACTTCGAAAACGGCGTGGGGATGACGATGCCCGACATGCCGCCCAGCTCCCAAAGCAACGCGCCGTCGAGGTTATAGGAGCGCACACGTTTGGTCCCCACCGTGATTAATTCCGTGCGCTGTTCGTTGACCCAGATATAGGGCGTGGCCCAGTTGCTCTTCTCGTCGCGGTCTACCCGCCACAGCTCGCGACCGCTCTTGGCCTCCAAGGCCACCGCAAATGATTTGGTGTCGTTGTCATTCACCAGGAACAAGCGGTCCTGATGTAAAACCGCCGAGGCCGCCGAGCCCCAACCGGCGCGGGTCTTCACGGCCGCCCAGTTGGTCGACCAAAGCGGCTTGCCATCCACGTCGTAACAGAACAGTCCCACGTTCCCAAAGTATGCATACACCCGTTGGCCGTCTGTCACCGGCGTTTCGGACGCATAGGTGTTCTTGAGATGAAGCGAGTTGGGCGGCGGGCCGACGAAGGCCGTCTGCCGCCATAATTCACGGCCGGTCTGTCGATCGAGGCACAGCAGTAGCCAACGGTGGGTCGCCTTGGAAATCTCATGCCGTTCGCCGCCGAAGTAGAGCCCTTTCTTGGGCGGCTCCACTTCGCCTTCGCTGATCACCGTGGTGAGGAATACTCGATCGCCCCAAACGATCGGCGAAGACCAACCGTGTCCTGGGATCTCAACCTTCCAAACAACATTCTCGTTGGTGCCCCAGCGTTCGGGCAGCCCAGGATTATCGGCCACGCCGAGAGCGCCGGGTCCCCGGAACTGCGGCCAGTTCGTGATCAATGAGGACGCCCGCTCCGCGGCCGCGGCCGACCCAGCCGACGTCCATAGGAAGTTAAAAGCCAGGACCAGACCCGCAGAAACCAACGGAAGGACGCGCATACGCGTCAGTGTTCAAAACTTGATGCAGTCCAGCAAGGAAAAGTGCTCCCGGCAAAAGCGAGAGCGGGTCGAGGGTCAGCTAGCCCAGGTTGTTTAACCACAAAGAGCACAAAGAATACAAAGAGGCGGGAGTAATGACCGACGACGGTCTCGAATCTTTGTGATCTATGCGATCTTTGCGGTCAATCCCCTAGGTTGACGAGGATCCGGAGCCCCCATTCCGCCCTCCGCCCTCCGCCCTCCGCACTGGCATCACGCTGCTTCGCGGTCGGAGGCGAATCGGCGCAGGAACGCTTTTGGCGCCACGCCGTAGACGCGTTTGAAGTGGGCGGTGAGATGGCTTTGATCGCAGAACCCGTTTTGGATGGCGACTTGCGCGATCGTCGTGCGGGAACTGAGCAGCATCTCCTTGGCCCGCTCGACCCGGCGCTGGATGACATATTGATGGGGCGCGAAACCCGTCGATCGTTTGAACAGACGCGAGAAATGAAATGGGCTCAAGCCCACCGCACCGGCCAACGCTTCCAACGAGATCTCTTCGGCCAGATGTTCGTTGATGTACTCCACGGCTCGGCGAAGTTTGATCTTGGGCAGGCCGCCAGTGGTGGCGGGCGCCGGAGTCACCGGCTGGTTCGAATAACAACGCACAAGATGCGCGGCCAGCGTATGCGCCAACAACTCACCGTAACTGCGTCCTCCCGGATAACCCGCCTGCACTTCCGCGCGCAACGCCAGCGCCGCCCCCCGCACAAACGGATCGTCCACCCCGTGCGTGGGCGTCAGCTCCAACCGTTCCGGCTGGATCACTTCGTGCGCCGCGCACAGCAGAAACTGCGGATCAAATGTGATCCGAATGAACTCGGCTGTGTCCCGGTTCTTGACCGTCACCGGGGTCATGGCGGGGAACAAGCTGACCGAACCGGCCGGCAGATAGCAGGAGCCGCTTTCGGCGCCGCGTTTCCACTGGAACTCGGTCGGACGTTCCAGTTGCACCACCAGCGTGTGGCTCAACGGAGCTTCGTCCTTGGTTTCGACTGGGCCTCCTCCGAATTGATCAAGACGCACTCCCCGCCAGGGGGAGGATGCACTACTCAAAACCGGCGGACGCGTCAGGGCCGGACGCTTGCGCCCGGTGATGACGTTGACAACTGAGTCCTGGACCTGTGACATAACGGATAAACTGACCGATTGGTTGGGATGGAGTTACGCGCTCTGGGTTACAAACAGGTAAATTGTCTAATGGCTGCATGGACATGGGCGTATGGCCGTTCATGTGATCGGACACGGATCCGTCTTGCGGAATAAGGTGTCCCATAGTTTGCGCATCTTCTGCCGGGTCCGGAACGCCTTCACCTTCACCAACGAAACAGACCAGCCAGTCTGGCGACTGATCTCTTGCGTGCTCCATTCCTCGACGTAAAGCAAGCGGATGACCCGTTGTTCATCTGGCCGCAGGCGTTTTAAGAGGGTTTCCAAAAGCTCCCGGGCGGCGGTTCGACGTTCGTTGGGCGGATCTTCCGCCGTCCTGGCCAACTGCTGGATGACGGCCTCTTCTTCCTCGCTCAAATCGCCCATCCGCACTTCCGGCCGAGCCGCCTCATGTTTGAGCTGATTCAAACACGTGTTGATCGCGATGCGCGCCGCCCAATGTTCCAATGGCGCCAGACCCGAAAACTGCTCCAGCTTATGAAAAACTTTCGTGTAAATCGCCTGCGCCAAATCCTCCTCATGCGTCCGCCGCGGAAGATGGCTCCGGACCGTACGCATAATGGTCGGGTAAAGCCGCTCCACCAAGGCCCGCGCCGCTGTTTCGTCTCCTTCCCGCACCTGCACGACCCAGGCCAGATCAGCAGTTCCCTGCGCCGCCGCGGCGTCCGCCAACTTCAGATCAGCCAGCTCTTCAGCCCTGTCTTTCCTTGGTTTGCCACCGGCCCGGACGGCCTCAGCGGGCTCAGCGGGGCCGGGCTTGACTTTCGAAAGCCCCTTGTGCTCCAAGGAAATGCGTAATGTGCTCGTCGTGGGCGGCATATAGGTCCACCCATACATGCGCTAAAGCATGACAAAATCCGCAAACGTTTTGATAAAGACGCACCTAGCCCATTTGGGCCGGGTCGGTACCACCGCATTCACAGCCACCATGATCAGGCCAGCCGACGATGGGTGCCGTCGCAAAACGCGCCGTCCCCGGAATGTTTGCAGCCGCACCATGCCACGTTACAGGCCTCCTTGATCTCAACTTCTCTGGGCTCGAGCCCCGTGCCTTCGTGGGACCCGTCGCAAAACGGCTGCGTCTTCGAGCGGCCACATGCACACCAATAATAGATCCCCGGCTCGACATCCTGAACAAAGGGTTTTCGCTGGCAAATGACAGGTTCGCTCATGAATGGATCTTACCTTCGCCGCCAGCTGGGACAAGTGATTGCTTTAATAGGTAGTCTCCCAATTTGAAGCCCCGCTACAGATAACTTGCGCGTCTGAACGCGCCTGGACACCATGCGACGCATGCCTGCCCCGCGACCCATGAACCTGACCCTCACCCGGCCTGCGGCCACCCTCTCCCATCGAGTGGGAGAGGGGCTGGGAGCCTGCCCCGAGCTTGCCGAGGGGCTGGGGGCCCTTTTTCAGTGGAAGTTCATGGCCCCAATTCTCGTGCACATGGTGTGCAGGTGGAAGCTACCCATGAACCTTTCCTGTCTCGTAGCAGCCGACGTAAGGAGGCTCACTCTATCGTGGCGCGTTCGTCGGGAAAGAGATCAGAGCCTCGTTACCTCGGCTGCTACGTTAGATTTGGGTTCAAGGCCCCAATTCGCGTGCACAAGCAGATGCCAGCTACCCATGAACCTGACCTTCGGGAACTCGAAACTCTTGGCCTTCTCACCCCTCACCCCGACCCTCTCCCCGTTGAGGGGAGAGGGAGCAGTTCAAGGCCCCAATGTGCGTCCGAAATTTCGGAGGTCGAAGCTACCCATGAACCTTTCCTGTCTCGTAGCAGCCGACGTAAGGAGGCTCACTCTATCCGGGCGCGTTCGTCGGGAAAGAGATCAGAGCCTCGTTACCTCGGCTGCTACGTTAGATTTGGGTTCATGGGTCCAATGTGCGTCCGAAATTCGGAGGTCCCGGCTACCCATGAACCGACCCTCAGGTAGCAGCCGACGTCAGGAGGCTCACTCTACCCCAACGCGGTCTCCGGGAAAAAGATCAGAGCCTCGTTACCTCGGCTGCTACGTGAGATTGGATTGGGTTCATGGGTCCAATGTGCGTCCGAAATTCGGAGGTCGAAGCTCTCCATGATCCGTCCCTGGCGCCATCTGCGATCCCAGCCCTCCGGCGACTACCGGATCTTCACGGTGCGTTCAGACGAAAAAATCTCCCCGCGCACCGGTCAGCCCCATAACTTTTTCATCATCGAATGCGTGGACTGGGTGAATGTCCTGGCCGTCACGCCCGACGATCATCTGGTCATGGTCGAACAATTCCGCCACGGGACCAACACGGTCGAGTTGGAAACGCCCGGAGGCATCATGGATGCAGGCGATCGGTCGCCGGTGGAAACAGCCGTGCGCGAATTGCAGGAGGAAACCGGGTATGCGGGCCAGAACCCGCGACGGTTAGGCAGCGCCTTCGCCAACCCGGCCATCATGAATAACACCTGTCATTTTGTCTTGGTGGAGAACTGCACCCGCCAACACGAGGTGCAATTCGACAGCGGGGAAGATCTGATCACCCGCCTGGTGCCCGTGGCGCAAATACCCGAACTGGTGGCGGCCGAAAAGATCCGCCACCCGCTCGTCCTGGTGGCGCTTTACCATTTTGAACTCTGGCGCCGCGGCCTCAAGGGACCACTGTAGGGTTCGGGGTTCAGGGTTCGGGGTTCAGGGTTCAGGGTTGGGGACAGAGCGGTCTTCAAGGGCGGGGCCGAGTCACTTTGTAACGCCCTTCGACGAGCTGCTGACTCCCTCTCCCCTCAACGGCCTCAACGGGGAGAGGGCCGCGAGGGGTGAGAATGGCAAAAGAGGCTCGCTTCGCCGCCCTGAACCCTGAACCGCGAACCCTGAACCTTGAACCCTGAACCCCGAACCGTGAACCCTGAACCGCGAACCGGGAACCCTGAACCGTTCACCGCACGGTGAGTTGCTTGGCGCGTTCCTGAAGAGAGTTTAGCAAGGCTTGCAGGATGGGGGTGAGTTTGCCTTGCCACAAGGCGCCGATGGTCACCTGCGGGAAATCCGGCAACGCCAACACGCGCACTCCAGACGACACGGGTGTTTTGGGCGCAATCACCGTCAGCCCGATGCCGTAGCCATTCAGCACATAAGCCTCGAGCACATCGAGGGAACTGACCTCGATCCCGGCGAACCATTCCACCCCCCGACTGGCCAGTCCCTCCTGAAACCGGCGAGTGATCGGCTCGCGCAACGGCAGACAGATCAAAGCGTCATCAATCTTGTCCCGCTGCCAAAGATCTTCGGCGGAACGAAACGGGCTGGCCTTGGGAACCAGCAATCCGAGCGATAACTGAAGCAGCGGCACGCCAGTGAGGCCGGGCGGCAGCTTGTCTTCCAGCAGAGTGACCGCGAAATCGAGCTCCTTCCTCTGCAGCAACCCTTCCAACTCCGGCAGGTAACCGGAACGAAGGGTCACCCGCAGGCCGGGGAATTTCTTCTTCCAAGCCTGCAAAGGGCCAGGTAGATGGTCGCGCAGAATAATTTCCGCGCCGCCAATGCGGACATGTTCATAGGTGCCGCCGCTGCGGAGCTTTTCCTCGACGCTTTCGAGTTGCTCAAAGAACGGCCTGATAAAAGCGAAGAGCTCTTGGCCGGCCGGCGTCAGCTGGAAGGGGCGTCGTTGGAAGAGGGTTACGCCCAAGTGTTGTTCCAGCTGAATGATCTGACTGCTCATGGCGGGCTGTTGGATGCCATAAGGCATGTTGCGCACGCCCTCGCTGATCCCGCCGTGGCGGGCCACATGATAAAACAATTCCAGGTGATGAATATTCACGAATTGATGGACTCGATGACCGTTGCCAGATTATCGATTACCATTCCCAGCCTACCTTCCTTACCTTCACGCCCGCAAGAGCTGGCTTGAGACTCCTAGCCCGGGCTAGACATGAACGAACTATGCCCAACCTGGAACCTGGCTCTGGCCTGGTTATGGATCCTGTGCGGGTTCCTCTCCGGGCTGGGGTTGGGCCTGGGATTTCATCGGGAAGATTGGCTGGGCGGTTATACCAGCCATCAACGGCGTCTTTATCGTTTGGGTCATATTTCGTTCTTCGGCTTGGGCCTGGCCAATTGGATGTTTCACTCGACCGCCTCGCTCCTGGGAACACGCACCGGCTGGATCGCCCTGGCTTCGGGCCTGTTCATCGTCGGGGCCTTGACCATGCCGCTGTGTTGCCTGTGGACCGCTCACCGGCCCGCCGTTCGTGGATGTTTTGCCGTGCCGGTGGTGAGTCTGGTGGTGGGTGCAGCCATCGTCTTTGCATACACCCTCCAGCTGGCGGGATCCGTTGTTGCGCTGGATCGGACTGCGAGCGCGCGCCGGGCCGAGACTGGAAAGAGTCCGATCGGCTATCCTGAGATTACCCACCATGAATAACCATCGAATCGGGCTCATCGCCATGAGCGGTGTGCGGGCACAAAACGAGGACCTGATGAAGCTTGGCCTGACGCTGCCAGGCTTCGTGGAACGCAGCCAGGTCATCGCCTCATTGCCCAGTCTTTCGCTCCTTACTTTGGCGGCGCTGACGCCGAGCTGTTTTTCCGTCGCTTACCAGGAAATCCTGGACCTGAAAAGCGCGGGGCCGCTTCCGGACAACTGCGACCTGGTGGCGATCACGTCGTTATCGGCGCAAATCTATGAAGCCTATGCCGTAGCCGATTATTATCGAAGCCGCGGCGTGCCGGTGGTGATGGGCGGTCTGCATGTTTCTTGCGAACCGGAGGAAGCGCTCGCCCACTGCGATTCGGTGGTGGTGGGGGAAGGCGAGCCGGTCTGGCCGGAACTGTTGCGGGATTGGCAAAGGGACGCGCTCAAGCCGCGCTATAGGCAGGCCACGCGCGGCGGATTCGATTTAACGCAGGCGCCCTGCCCTCGTTTCGAGTTGCTGGACCCGGCCAAATACAACCGGATCACTGTCCAGACCAGCCGCGGCTGCCCGCATCGGTGCGAGTTCTGCGCGAGCTCCATCCTGTTGACCCCTCGTTACAAGGTGAAACCGGTGCCCAAAGTGCTCGCGGAAATCCAGGCGATTAAATCCATCTGGGCCCAGCCTTTCATCGAATTTGCCGACGACAACAGTTTTGTGCAGCGCGAACACTACAAAATATTGCTGCGCGAGCTGGCCCGCGAACGAATCCGTTGGTTCACCGAAGCGGACTTGGGCGTGGCGGAGGATCCGGAGCTGCTGGGGTTGATGCGCGACTCGGGTTGCCAGCAGATTTTGATCGGATTGGAGAGTCCGCGCCAAACCAGCCTGGCCGGAGTCGAGCTCAAGACGGACTGGAAAGCGCGTCAACGCGATCGTTACTTGGCGGCCATCGAAAAGATCCAACTCCACGGTATTACCGTGAATGGCTGTTTTATTCTGGGCCTGGATGGGGACACTCCGGAAGTGTTCGATGAAGTACTCGAGTTCGTGCGGCAATCGGGGTTATACGAGGTTCAGATCACCGTGCTGACTGCGTTTCCAGGAACGCCGCTTTACCAACGGTTGAAAGACGAAGGACGCCTGCTCGAAGATCGAGCCTGGCACAAGTGCACCCTGTTCGATATCAACATCGCTCCCAAACAAATGTCCGCGGCCCAACTCGACCAGGGCTTTCGCAAGCTGGCACAAATAATCTACTCGGCGGAGGAAACCAGCCGGCGACGCCGCAACTTCTGGCGCAAACTCCGACAATCGTCCACCGGCCCGCGCCGCAGAAATCGCGCTGCAGCACCCGCAGCGATCTGATGGCCGAGAGGAGTTACTGACGATGCAGAAGCTCGCGTAACGCAGACGCCAAATGCCGGTATTGCGGCAACGAATTGTAAAGTTGAGCGGAGATGCGCAGCAAACGCTGCGGCGGCTGCGGCCAGGGAATAATTGGGACTTCGATCGAATATCGATTGAGCAGTTCATCCTGGAGCGGGTCCAGATAAAGGGGCGAGCGGGACGGTTCGCTGCTCTCGGCGTCCGGCATAGGCAATGACACCAGCGACCCGATGCATTCCTCCGGAGCAGGCGGCGTCTGTTCCAACGCCTGACAAAGCACCGCGCGGGCCGCCAGAGCCAGGCGCCGGTTGCGCTCTTGAATGGCCGGCCAACCCCCGGGCAGCAAAGCACGCAGGAACCGGATGGCTTCCGGCACGCACAAACTAGGCGTGGGATCACCCGTGCCCATCCATCCAAACTCGATGAGAAATTTCGAACGATCGGTTCTCGGCGAGTTCGCGCCGTGACTGATCACCGGCGGCCGGAGGCCTGCGCGCCGGTCCGCCCGCGCCACCAGGAAGGCAGCGCCTTTCGGGGCACAGAGCCATTTGTGGCAGTTGCCCGTGTAATAGGCGGCGCCTAATGAGTTGAGATCCAAGGGCAACATCCCTGGCGCATGCGCGCCGTCCACGAGCGTGTCCACGCCCCGTTCCGCCAAGGCCGCCACTAACCGTGGCAACGGCAGAATCAGGCCGGTCTGGCTGGTGACATGATCCAAAAGCGCCAGACGGGTGCGACGCGTCACCCGCTCCAGGATCGCAGGGATGATCTCCTCCGGGTCCCGCAACGGAAACGGGATGGCAACCGTGATGACCCGCGCGCCGCTCATTTCGGCGACGAATTTCAGGACATTGGCGCACGCGTTGTATTCGTGATCGGTCACCAGTAATTCGTCCTCGGGCGTAAAACGCAACGAACGCAAGACGGCATTGACCCCGGCCGTGGCGTTGGGAACAAAAACCAGCCCGTCGGGGTCCGCTTGCAGGAATTGGGCAAGCTCATGACGGGCTTCGTCCCAAAGTCCTTCCCAGTCCCGGACAAAGAAGCGCACGGGCTGACGTTCCAATCGGGCGCGCAGCTCCTGTTGAAATTGCAGGACCGGCCGCGGACAGCTCCCAAAAGAACCGTGGTTGAGAAAGCAGACGGCTGGATCCAGGGGCCAAACAGCAGGATCACCCGCCGGTTGCTGGAGCGATGCATCCAATTCAGGCTTCACCGGAAGGCGTGGGACAGAAAAGAGAAAGCAAAAGCCAGCAGCAACGCCAAGGCCACCAACCACCAAAGCCAGCCTATCCCGCGCGGTTTGACTCGGTCCCGGCCGCGTGCGCCGACCGCGAACTCTTCCTTTACGAACTCGTCGTAGTCGAAGTCGTCGTCGGGGATGCCCAGACGCTGCGCGTGCGCTTTTTCGGACCAACCGGTTTCTTCATCGGCGCCGCATTCTGGGCAGGCCCGGGCATTGGGCGGAACCATGGCGCCGCACTCAGGACAAGTCTCGGGAGCGCTCACGGTGAATAGGAATAGTCAGACGGCGGCCAGTCGGAAGGGCCAGCAGCCAGGCCCCGTTCAACCCATGCCGGTGTATTCTTCGTCCGTCTTCAGATCCAGGCCCATCAGAATATAATCGTGCGTGACGGATTCCATGTCCTTGACGTAGTCGGCCAACCGGCAGAGCGGCAGGAAACCCAGCAAACCAAACATCTTGAGGGCGGTTTGTTGGTCGCCGATAAACTCGGCCTCGACTTTCTCGAGCCCGACTTGGCGGGCCAGGCAAAGGATTTCGGTGATCAACGCCTTGGCCAGGCCGCGTCCACGGAATTTGGGATGGACCAGCACGCTGACGCGGCCGATGTGCCGTTTCCATCCGCCCAACTGCTGGTGGAGCGTGGCGCAGGCGATGATGCGGCCCTCGAGCACGGCCAGCAAAGGCAGGTTGCGGCCCAGATCGATGTTCTTGCACCATTCCTTGATCACCTCCGGTTCGGTGACGCGATGTTTGATGAACATGCGTTCGTGGGTGGGCACAGCCAGGAAAAATTCATGGAATGCCAGTTCGTCGGTCGCCTCCAGGGGGCGGAGCAGGCAACTGAAACCATCCTTTAAAACCAAATCCTTCGGGAACTCAAAGAGCGCCACGTCCAGTGACATAGAATTGTCTTCAGGCTGTTTTAGTGGGTGCGGGAACGGGACAACTGGCCGGCGATGCCCTGATTTTCGCGGAGCATCCGTGGATCGATGGCGGTGGGATCCACGCTCCAGCGCGCCGCCAGCAGCGGGAGCCGTTCGGTGTTAAGAGCGGCCGGGTCCGGGCGCCCAAAGTCGATTCGTTCCTCGCCTTCCCCGTAAGTAAAGCAGCGCAACCCCAGTTCCATTTCAGCGCGGGTCGCGTTGCCCTGGTTCCACACGGTGCGCCCGGCCCACGCATAGGCGCGCACGATGGCGCCCTGGTCCGCTTGAACCCAGGCATGATGATTGACCGCTCGATTCACGCTGAAAAACTGGACTTGGCCCAGTTTCCGGCTCAGTTCCAAAACAAAACGGTAACACTTGTCCACGTCCTCGTTCGGCTCCGGCAGGTTGGTTCCCATGATCAGCACCCAACCACGAATGGGCGGGGAGATGAACAACCGGCGATCATGCGCCGCGGATAATCCTTCCTCCCACGAACAGGGCGTCGGGTTATGCAATCCCAAGGCTGCCTGCACCAAAAGCGGGTTGCCACTCCGAACCGCCAACCAACGCGCCGGACATTGGAACAGCGGACCATGATAACGACGCTCGCGCCCGGACCATTCCCCGCGCCGACTGGCGTTACGGGCGACGAGACGCCCTTTTCTCAGAAAATGAACCACCATGAGCAGACACGTCAGCCCGATCCCCATCGCGATCCCCAGCACCAGGATCAATAAAGCAGTAACCAATTCGCTGTTCTTCAAGGAAATACTCCCCGTCACGTCAGCCAACACCAGATTCATGCTCACGCTCATCATGGTCACGCTCGCGGACATGCCTTCAGTCTACAGTTTTGGTCCGCTCGTTCAACACTAATTCCCGAATTCCGCCCTTGGGTCCTGACCCAGGTCCGGATAAAGTCGGCCCGCCTCGTATTCATCGTCGCCATTGTCGCCGCATGTATTCGGACCAATCTCATGGGCGCGCGCGCCTCGCGGTGGGCGTCCTGGGCGCCTTTATTTGGGTCGCCGCCGCGCAGGCCGCCGGCCAGCCGGCCCCCGTTGATTTTAATCACCAGATCAAACCACTCTTATCCGACCGCTGCTTCGCTTGTCACGGCCCGGACGAAAAGAGCCGGAAAGCCAAACTGCGTCTCGACACGCGGGAAGGAGCTTTCCGCCGCACCACCACCGGGCAACCGATCCTTCAGCCGGGCCATCCGGACGCCAGCGAGTTGATCCGACGCATCTCCAGTCAGGATCCCGAGGAGATGATGCCTCCGCCCAAGTCAAACTTGAGCCTGAAGCCGGACGAAATCGAACTGTTCCGGCGTTGGGTTCAGGAAGGAGCCGAATGGAAAAGCCACTGGGCTTTTCTGCCGGTGGTCGCGCCGGCCGTTCCGGCTCCGACGTCTCATCCAGACTGGTCCAGGAACGCCATCGACCGATTTATCCTGGCCCAACTCGAAGTGCACGGACTGCACCCAGGGGCGGAGGCGTCGCGGGAACGGCTCCTGCGTCGTCTCACGTTGGACCTGACTGGTTTGCCCCCGACGCTGGCCGAGATGGATTCTTTCGTTTCGGACACTTCCCCACAGGCTTACGAGCGAGTGGTGGACCGGTTGCTCGATTGCCCGGGGTATGGGGAACGGTTGGCCGCGGAATGGCTGGATGTGGCGCGCTACGCTGACACGTACGGTTACCAGGCCGATCGCGACAATCATCTCTGGCCCTGGCGGGAATGGGTCATCAGCGCATTCAATCGCAACGTCCGCTTCAATGAATTCATCCTTTGGCAAATCGCCGGAGATCTATTGCCTGGAGCCGGCCGCCAAGAGCGCCTTGCCACCGCCTTCAACCGGAACCATCGCCAGACCAACGAAGGGGGCAGCGTGGAGGAGGAATTTAGGGCTGAATATAATGCCGACCGGGTCCATACCACGGCTGGCGCTTTTCTCGGGCTGACCCTGGAGTGCGCCCGGTGTCATGACCACAAATACGATCCCATCTCCACCCGCGACTATTACCGGCTCTTCGCGTTCTTCAATTCCACCGACGAATCGGGTCTTTATTCGCATTTCACCGATGCCATCCCGACCCCCGCCCTGCTCCTTTACGCCAGCGACGCTCAGGAACGGCAGCACCAAACCCTCAAGCAGAACCTCCGCGAACAAGAAGAGGCCCTCGACGCCCTCACCCGCCAGCCGACCGTCGAGTACACCAATTGGCTAAAACACGCTGAACCGCCCGCCTCCGCTCCCTTTCCCGGGCTCGTCGGCTATTATTCGTTTGATGCCATCGTCAGCAATCGCGTCAGCAACCTCGCCCTCGCCTCCCCTCAGACCAATGCGCCCGCCCGCTTGGTCGATCATCCGCAGCCGGTACCCGGCCGCTTTGGCCAGGCCCTGCGTTTTACCGGCGAAAACGCCGTCACTATCGAAAATGTGGCTGAGTTCAGCCGGACCAGCCCATTTTCGTTCAGCCTTTGGATTAAGGCCACGGAAGAGCAACCCGAGATCGTCGTGCTCCATCATCAGCAAGCCGGGAGCGATGCCGGCTATCAGGGTTACCAATTGGTGCTCGAGGACGGACGGGCCAGCTTCGCCCTCGTTCATTTCTGGCCGGGCAACGCCCTCAAGGTCCGCACGCGCGACAAGCTCAAGCTCGACGAGTGGCTGCAACTGGGGATCACTTACGACGGCTCGAGTCGGGCCGCCGGGCTCAAGCTTTACCTCAACGGACAGCTGGCTCCAACCGAAGTGGTAAAAGATCAACTGCGCAAGGATTTCGCCAATCGCGTGCCTCTGACTCTGGCCGCCAGGTTCCGCGGACGCGGATTCAAGAACGGTTGCGTGGATGAATTGCGCATCTTTGATCGTTGCGTAACCGGGCTGGAGATGGCCGGGCTTTGGGATCCTAACTCCTGGCCAGGGGCCTTGCGCACCCCCGGCCCCGCCAGCCAGGAATATTATTTCGCGCGCGTCGATCCCAGCGCCCAACAACTCCGCCGCGCTCTCCAGGCCCGCCGAGCCGAAGAAAATCAACTGGTCAATGACATCCAGGAAATCATGACGATGG
>Ga0247664_1000259_pt1 | contig 13567 bp, 7 predicted proteins | sample CNK05_metaG_FD_182715 | JGI IMG/M metagenome (GOLD analysis project Ga0247664, IMG submission 182715) | Soil microbial communities from Purdue University Martell Research Forest, Indiana, United States - CNK05 | ecosystem: Environmental > Terrestrial > Soil > Temperate forest > Bulk soil | place...
CCGCCCTCGAAGCCCCGCAGCGGCGCGCCATCGAGAAAGATTATTTCGATAAGTATCCCGAAGAGATTCGCGCCATCTTCGACAAGCCGGAGGAACAACGCACGCCCTTCGAACGGCAAATGGCCTGGAAAGCCCATCAATACCTCGACCCCAGTTCCCATGAGTACATCGCCGACTCCGCCACCGTTGCGGCCAAACTCAAGGGCGCCCAGAAACAACGTTGGCAGGAATTAAAACGGCAGCTCGATGAGTTTAGCGACCAATACCCAGGCCAGCTGCCGGTGGGCAGTGCCATGGTGGACCTTGGGAGTGAAGCGCCGCGAACTTTCCTGCTCAACCGCGGCGCATTCGACAAGCCCAAGGAGGAAGTTGCTCCGGGCCTGCTTCAGATCCTTTATCCCACCGCCCCCGCGCTGCCCGCCCGCGCCCCGGGCCCGGTTCCAAGCACCGGCCGCCGGACCGTGCTGGCTAATCTGCTGGTCGACCCGCAAAATCCGTTCAGCGCGCGCGTGATGGTGAACCGGGTCTGGCAGCATCACTTCGGTCAGGGCATCGTCAGCACGCCCAGCGATTTCGGCTTGAAAGGAGAACGTCCGACCCATCCGCAGTTGCTCGACTGGCTGAGCAGCGAGTTCGTCGCTGGCGGTTGGCGGCTCAAATCGTTGCATCGATTGATCCTCAACTCGGCCGTGTATCAGCTGGCCTCCACTCAACGCGACGCACCGGCCCGCCTCGATCCGGCCAACCGGCTCTGGTGGCGGTTCCCGCGGGAACGTCTCCAGGGCGAAGTCATCCGCGACGCGGCCCTGGCCGTCTCCGGCCTGTTGAACCCAAAGATGGGCGGGCCCAGCATCTTTCCGGAACTGCCGACGGGGATGCCGGCGCCGCGGGGGGGATGGAAGGTGAATGAGGACCCCAACGAACGCAATCGGCGCAGCGTTTATGTGTTTGTGCGGCGCAACACACGTTACCCGATGTTCGATGCCTTCGACATGCCTGACCCGCATGAAAGCTGTGCGCGTCGTAATGTCACGACCAGTCCGTTGCAGGCCCTCACTCTGCTCAACAGCCAGTTGACCTTGGAATGGGCGCAAGCCTTAGCTGACCGCGTCTTGCGCCTGGCCGGCGCTGATCCGCAACGTCAGATCACCGCGGCGTTCCAGCTGGCTTTCGGTCGCTCGCCCGATGCCGCCGAGGCGCGCCTGGGACGAGAGTTTTTGCGAGACCACCGGCAGCTGCTTGAGGATCGAGCTCGTTACGGGGATCGGCTGGCTCTTCCCACCGCCAGCCCCAATCAACCGGAACCATCCGCCACCTCCGGGTCCGACGCCGCTCAAGGCGCGACTCTGGTCGATTTTTGTCACACGCTGCTTAACGCAAACGAATTTGTGTATCGCAACTGAAGGCCGCGTCGCATGCGTTTTTCCTCCTCCAACCGGGCCGTGCAATCACGCCGCGAATTCCTTCGCAAAAGCGGCGGCGGCTTTGGTGCGTTGGCCTTCGGGTATTTGCTTGGGCGCGAGGGCCTGCTGCAGGCCGGTTCGGCGGCGGTCCAGGCGCCTTCGCCTTCGCTGCGGCTCCCGCATTTCCCCGCCACAGCGCGTTCGGTGATTTGGTTATTCATGGAAGGCGGGCCGAGTCACCTGGATCTGTTTGATCCCAAGCCGGAGCTGCAACGCCTGGCGGGTCAGCCGATGCCCGAGTCCTTCGGGCGTCCCATCACTGCCATGGGCACGGCGAGCAATACGCTCATGCCTTCCCGACGGCAGTGGCGACAACATGGCCAAAGCGGGCTCTGGATCTCCGACTGGTTCCCGCACCTCTCCGCGCAGGCCGACAAGTTGTGCCTCATTCGTTCCTGCTGGGCGGACGGCCTCAATCACGTGGGATCAGTGTGCCAGATGAACACCGGCGACATTCTGGCCGGACGCCCCGCCATGGGCGCATGGTCGGTCTATGGGTTGGGATCCGCCAACGATAATCTGCCATCCTTTGTGATTCTTTGTGACGCTGGCGAGGTCAATGGCGGCCCGAAGAATTGGAGTTCAGGCTTTCTGCCGGCGGTTTATCAGGGCACCCAATTTCGGAGCGACGGCGTTCCCATCTTTCATTTGCAACCGCCCTCGACGATCGGCCAACAACAGCAACGCAGCAAACTCGATCTGTTGGCCAAATTGAACCGGCATTTCGCGGAGGACAAAGCGGAAGACACGGAGCTCAATGCGCGGCTGAACTCATACGAACTGGCCTGGCGCATGCAAGCGGCCGCGCCGGAGGCGGTGGATTTCTCGCAGGAAAGCGAAGCGACGCGGAAGCTTTACGGGTTGGATCAGGCGCACACGGCCAAATACGCAAAGAACCTGCTCCTGGCCCGGCGTCTGGTCGAACGCGGCGTGCGTTTCGTGCAGTGTTATTCCGGCAGCGGCAACCTTTGGGATGCCCACAGCGATCTGGAAGGGAATCACACCAAATATTGTGGCCAGACCGACCAGCCCATCGCCGGACTGCTCGCGGATCTGGAAGCCCGCGGCCTGCTTGATACCACGCTCGTCGTCTGGGGCGGCGAATTCGGACGCACCCCGTTCAACGAAAAAGGCGATGGCCGCGATCATAACCCGTGGGGGTTCACCGTCTGGATGGCCGGCGGGGGTATCAAAGGCGGCCACGTCGTCGGTGCCACCGATGAACTGGGGTTGCGCGCGATCGAGGACCGCGCCCATGTCCATGACCTACACGCCACCCTTCTCCATTGTCTGGGGCTGAGCCACGAGAAATTGACGTACCTGCACAATGGCCGCGACGAACGTCCCACCATCAACGATGGAGAAGTGATCCGGAAAGCTCTGGCGTAAACGCATCCCGCACTCCTCTGGCTGGGGCCATTCCCGCCGATCTGTGCGATGCAACCGACCTGACTTATGCCCCAGTCACTCTCGGCCAGCGCTCTTGCTCCCACCAACGCAACCAACCCGCTCGCTGGTCCCTGGGTCGTTTGTCTCGCGCGCGCCGATGCCGCAGCCGGCGCGCGACTGCGACTGTGGCCCAAGGTCGAGGTCGGCGAGACGGATCAGGGGTTCTGGATCCGCGGGCAGGGCGGGGAAGGGTTATCCGCCGCCACTTGGTGGGGCCTGCCGGCTGTCCGCCGTTATGCCTGGCTCGCCGGCCATCACCTGCGCCCGCTCGAATCAAGGATCCCAAGCGAAACGTTGCCCGCCCTGACTTGGCAACCCATCGAACGCTGGTTTCACATCAGCCTGCCGATCGCCGCGCTGCCTGGAACCGAACCGCGCCCGGCGCCATTGCAATTGGTTCGTTCCAGCGACGAAACGCCCCCTGAGTTGTTGCTGACCTCTTTACGGGATTGGATTCGATTCGCATTGACGGCGCCCGAGCTGCGCTTGCGTGCGCTGCGGTTTGCGGCGACCAACCAGCAGGCCTTGATCCGTGGCCGGCCGCTGCCGCCGTTGTCCGGCCGCCGTTTTGTCGTGCGTGGAACCGTGGCCGTGCCCGCCGGATTTCATTGGAACCCGCCGGTCAACGCCGACACGGTCAGCCGCCGGTTTGGTGTGGCGGGCGAGGCGCTGGCCCTTTGGCACGAAGACGGCACCGTCACGCCGCTGCATCTGGAACAGATGGTGGCCGCTACTCGCAACGCCATCCGGGCCACGGCTCAGGCGTTGTCTATCCCGCTCCACGAGCCATGAACCCTGACCGTCCCCAGGCGATCCAGTATCTGCGCGCGCCCTCTTCCCAACTCTGGCGTTGGACGGATGGCGGCACCGTGGTGGCTTGGCGCGACGGCACGACCATCGCCTTTCGCGAGGAACTCATCACCATTCTGGAGTGGCTCGGGCCAGCTGGGCTGCCGTCCTTCGGCGCGCTCATCTTGTTGCTCGCCGCCGGGCGCGGAAAGATCCCAGCCCTCTCCGAAGTGCTCCGGCTGCGGCAGGAACCCTTGCTCCTCGACTCGGATCCCAAATCGCTGGTGCTATCCGCCACCCGCCAACAACTCCGAGCCCAACTGGAAGCGGCTCTCGCAGAGATCCGAAAAGTTCCCGGCCTGCCGCCGGAACTCCGGAGCGGTTTGCCGGCGCGTTGTGTGTTGGCCGAGGCTCTCTTCGAACACGCCCGCGCCGAACGCCACACCAACGCCACCAGCGTCCTGAGCGGTTGGAGTGAGATCATTCCCGACGACGAACTGAATGTCTGTTTCCCGATCGACGACACGGCCGTCACTATCCGCCAGGTGCACGTCCTGGCGGAAGGCTGCCGCAGGCACACCGCCGAGTCCTTGCAGCTGCGTCTGCGCACCGGGCTCGATGCGTTGCCAAAGAAATCAGACGTCGATCTTCCCCCCGCCCAACGCGCGCGCCGGCTCATTGATGAACTGAGCCGGGACCCCGCGCGCGGAGCAGTCGCCCGGGCCGCGCGCGAGTTGATGGCCGCCGTCCGATTGCCACGGCACTTGGGTGAACGCGAGGAACTGGCCACGGGCGGTTTGGCGGATTTGACTAATCGCGGCGCCCTTGACCGCTTGTTGTTGAGCGAATTGGCGCATGACGATCTGACACTGGCGGTCCGCATTGGTCTGAACGAGGCGCTCTTCCTTCGGCGCGAACCGCCCTATCAGGAACCCCCAGGCACGCTTGGTCTGCTGCTCGATTCGGGCCTTCGACTCTGGGGCGTTCCCCGCGTGCTGGCCGCGGCGGTTGGACTCGCTCTGGCCGCCTGTGATCGGCACCATACTCGGATCCAGGCCTGGCGTCCCCGAGGTCGCGAGGTGCATCCAGTTGATCTGCTGTCTCGAGGAGGATTGATTCAACATTTGGAAGCATTGGAAACGGACGCGCATCCTGGAGAGGCCCTGGCGGCTTTCGCCGCCGCTCAGCCGCCCGGCGCCTTGAATCAAACCGTCGTCATCACGCATCAAGATGCCTTGCAGGACCCCGAGTTCAGGCAACGCCTGGCCCAGCACACCCGGAAGGCGGGCCATGCGGGATTTGTCGCCACCGTGGATCGAACCGGCACGTTCGAGTTGCACACGCTCCCGCTGAGTCACCGGCCGCCCCGGTGCTCAGCGCGATTGGATCTGCGCGCGATTTTCGAACCGACCCGAGGCCGGGCCGTGCCGTTGCTCAACCCGGCCCTGGGCGCCAAGTTGCCGGCCATTTTCGCGGTTTCCCCTGTTCCATTGCTTCTCCCATTCGCCGGCACCGCCGAGGCCTGGACGAAAGCCGACGATCACTCTGTCTGCGCGGTGCTGCCCGAGCGTCAATTGATCCGTTTTTCCGACTACACGCGGGGAGGCTGGATCGTGGCGGGGCGTTTGCCGCCCGGAAAGACTCACTGGATGGGTTGCCTGAATGAAGCAATTCATTTGGTCAAGGCGGGCACATCTCAGCGGCAAGTCCGTTTGGTAACGGTTCCCCTCGCGGGCGGCCAGCCGCGCGTGGTGGATTTATTGGATGCCGGGGAGATTCTGGCGGTGCATCGAACCGGAGAGGTTCTGCTCTTGATCCGTCCCCAGGATGTGCGGGCCTTTTCCTTGGTGGATGGCCGGCCGCTCGGCAGCATCACTTCCCCGCATCGATGGGTCCATGGACGGTTCTTTGCTTCGGCAAGCCGATTCTATTGCGCCACCTGGGATGGTTCCGGCTTGCGGCTGGAACCGATGACGTTGCCCAAACGATTTTCGCCGGGTGCGGTCCTGTTGCTCTTCGATCGAACTGGCGTCGAAAGCCCCTGGCTCGTGCATCGCGGTGGACAGATCACGGACTGCGACGGTCGGGAGTCCGTTCACGTGCCTTTTCCCCATGGCATAGGGTATCGCCTCGACCGCGCGCTCGTCTCGGCCGATGGCCACCGCCTATTCGTGTCGACCAACAAAACCTGGGGACGTCTCATTGAACTCGAGACTGAACGAACCCTCGATCTCCTGCCCGATTCGGTGCGGCAATCCGACCTGGACAGACCACCGCCCCTGCCACACTGGAAAGTTTACCGTTCCGTGGACTTGATCGCGGTTCATGGCAATAAGCTTTGCTTCCGCGCACGCAAAAGTCCCTGGCGCGCCATCGACCTGGACGGCCCTGAGATGCGGATCCACGACATTCCAGAGTCGGACACGATTGGACCTGAGACGGCCGCTTTATCGTTCTCAAACTACCCAATCCCAAGTGAACTGGGTTGTTCGCTCCGCGTGGCGACCTGGCCGAATGGCAGCAAGGCCTTCGTGGACAGCCGCGGGCTTTTGCATCTCAAAAGTCACGCGCCGTTGGTCCGGGAAATCACCTTGGTCCTGTCGGACCTCGCGGTGGCCGGCTGGGTCTCCAACGGTTCCGTGTGCGGGCCGCCATTCTTTTTACAGAAACCGGAACAGGCCCAGCCTGATGCGGTGCGCCAAGCCGTCCTGGAATTCCTCAGCCACCCGTGAATCTGACTTTGCAACTGCAGATGCGAACCGGCACTGACCCTGCCGGGGCGAGCGCCGCCTGGTTTCTTTCGGGCTCATCGACCGCACGCTGGCTGGAAGAACTGGCCCGCACGGGCCTGGCCGAACCCGGCACACGTTTATTTGTCGTGCCGCGGTCCACAGCCGATCCGTCGCCAGCCGGCTTATTGGTGGTGCCGGACTCGCCGGGTTCCGCCCGTTGCGCTCCGCTGGGGCTGGCGTGCCAGCGAATCGCTCACGGACTCTTCGTGCCGCTGGGCGCGCAGCTCGACCCGCCCGTCACCGCAGCCGAACTGCGCCAATTGTGTCCGTGGGAGGTGGCGTTTTTTCATCCCAGCCTGGGACTGAGCGGGCACGAGCCGGGGTCCACCTTGCGGGTGTGGGATCTGTTGGATCGACCAGAGGAACGCACCGAAGCCTGGAACGAAGCGCGGGCAGGGGAAAGCGCCTTACCCCCATTTCAAGCCATCGCGCTCCTGCAACCTCCCTCCCTCGATGATCTGTATGGCGACGCTGCGAAAACCATCGGTGGGAAGCCTTTGACCGACTTGCCCCCCGCACCGCAGGAACCCAAAAACGATCCGGCCAGCGCCGCGAGCCGCCGTTTGAAGCAGCTCTTCGCCAAAAACCTGGCCAACCTGACCGGCTGGCTCGCTCGTCAGGGTTCAGGCACTCAACCTGGCTGGATCGATCGACTGGAGCAATGGGCCGGACGCCAAATCCGCGGCGCCCAGGAACAACTGGAACAACTGCGCAACAAAGAACTCCATCGGCTCCTGCACCTGTTGCAAAACGATCCGGAGGCCGGCTTGCGCCACGCCATTCCGATGAACCAATTCCGGCACCGCGGCACGGGTGTGCCAGGTGCAACGTTGCCCGAACATGGGTTGGATTTTAATCCGGGCCAGCTCGGCGGGAAACCTGGCGACATCTGGATGGTGCCCCAGGACCTGGAAACGCAACTGCGCCGGCTTTACCGCGAGATGGCCGGACGCGAGCTGCGTCAGGGCCGTCATCGACGCGCCGCCTATATTTACGGGGAATTGCTGGGAGACTTGTTGTCCGCCGCCAACGCTTTGGAGCAAGGAGGCTTCTTCCGCGGCGCGGCCGTGCTTTACGAAGATCATCTTCAAAATGTGCGTGAAGCCGCCCGTTGCCTGGCTGCGGGAGGGCTGCTCTCCGAGGCCATCGAGCGGTACGAGAAGCTCGAACTTTGGCTGGAGACAGCCGAACTCTACGAACGCCTCGGCCAGGCCGATCACGCCCGCGCCGCTTTCCAACGCGTGATCGACCAGCGACTGGCGCACGGGGATGTCCTCGGCGCGGCCCGTCTGGTGGAGGAACGATTGCAGCAACCCGACGCGGCGGTCGATCTCCTGTTCAACGCCTGGCCGGCCGCAGCCCAAGCGGCCAAATGTCTCCAAGCCGCCCTCCAATTGCTTGGCCGCCTCGGCCGGCATGACGTGGCACTCGAACGCCTCGCCCGACTCCGGCGCGAATCCATTCCTCAGCTCCAGCCGTTGATCATCGCGATCGGTTCGGTCGCCGAGAGCTACCCGGACGAACGCGTGCGCCATCGTGCCGCCGATCTGGCTCGAGTGCTGATCGCCAAACAGCTGGCCCAACCCGGTCTGTCTGCAGACACCGTCGCCGGGGTCGTTGGGTCCTTGATCAAATTGGCCCCAGAAGATCGATTGCTGGCCAATGACGCAAACAGACACGTGGCGAGCTGGCGCGCCGAGTATCTGCACCAACAGAAAATCAGCGCTCCCAAGGCAGGCCAGGCGCCGGTCGCGCTCAGACGCTTCCTTTTGCCCCGCCCGGCGCGCTGGCTGGAGGTGCGTTCGTTCGGCGTTCATTTCTATGCTCTGGGACACACGCCCACCCAAATCAAACTCGTGCGCGGCGTCTGGGAAGGAAACTGCCAGTGCCTGTCCTGGCCCTGCGCAGGTCACCTGATCCGACAGGGCGTGGTGCTCGAAGTCAGCGGGGACCAGGGACGCAGCGTCGCGGTGGCGACCAATGCCGGGCCGATGCTGGATTATAAAATGTTCCCGGCTTCCGACCTCTTCGTTAAGCCTTGCCGAGCCGGCACGCCGGGGTGGCTTTCGGGAATAGCCCGTCCGTTTGCCCTGGCCTATGCCAACGCCTGGGCGGTGCATGTCGCCACGGACGAAGCAATCCTGAGCTGCCACGACCGTGACGGCGCTTTACGTCATACCATCGAGATCACCGCGGAACTGTTGCAGGACGCCGAACGTTGCGCCGACGCCAAGGTTTGCCTGGCCATCGTCGGGGAAGGAGCTGCGGTCGCGCTGGGCAACCGGCTCGTCATCTATCATGGCAACGGCTTGCTCACGCAGCTGACCTTGCCAGACCAAGTGGTTCGCCTGCATCCGACTCTCCCGCATACGCGCTTGGGTGTGGTGATCGCTCTGGAACACGGGGCCATCCTTCACTGGGTCGGCAGCCGGGACTGGCTGGAAGTGGATCGTGACCTGCCGGCGCCCTTCTGCGCGTTTGTCCCCAGGGGACCGCTGGTCCTGGTGTCAGGCTCGCGCGGGCTGATCTTGGAGGTGGACCGGCGAGGCTTGTGCAGCGCTGCGCGATTCGAGCCAGCCTGCCGAACGCCCGTCGGGGTCGTCAGCATGATGAGTCCGGGCGGGTTTGCGCTGTTCGATGCCGGGGGGGAGGTTGTGGTCTATCAAATGCCGCGTTAAGGCGGTTCCTCGTTCAGCCCAAGCGCCAGGTGATGCGGGCTTTGTTCAAATCGTATGGGGACATCTCCATTTTGACGCGATCCCCTGCGGTGAGGCGAACGAAGCGCTTGCGCATTTTGCCGGAGATAGTGGCGAGGACCATGTGTTTATTGTCGAGTTCGACTCGGAACATCGTGCCGGCCAGCACGGTTAGGATCCTGCCCTCTACTTCAATGTGTTGTTCTTGTTGGTCCATGATCTGGGTTCTGTTCCGGTGTTGGCTCGGCTGGATAAATTGATAAATCTGTCGGCAATCGTTTCGTGGCTGCTTCGTGGTTTGTCGTAATCGTCGTTCAATTCTAGTGATGTGTCCCCTAAATAGCTATACATTATAGCTATTTAGGGGACACATCACTAGTTGCGCGGGGCGGAACAAACAGGGGCGACACTCCGAAGAGCGCCGCCCCTGCCGTGGAAAGGGAGGAGGTTAATAACGCTCGCGGCGCCCACCGCCGCCACCACCGCCGAAATCGCGCCGGGGACCGCGCCCACCGCCGCCACCGCCGCCGGGCGGCCGGTCTTCTTTGGGGCGGGCGATGTTCACGGTCAGGTTCCGACCGTCCAGGGAAGCACCATTCATGGCTTCGATGGCCTTCTGGGCCTCGTCCGGACTGCTCATGGTGACGAAGGCAAAGCCGCGGGGCCGGCCGCTCATGCGATCGACCATCAGATTCGCTTCGACCACCGTGCCGTGAGCGGAGAAGGCGTCGTGCAATGCGTTTTCCGTGGTGTTGTAGGAAAGATTCCCCACAAACAGTTTCGTGCTCATACGTGATGTTCTGTCCTCGACTAACCGTAACCAATTTCCAGACTGTTCCCGACTGCCGGGTTTCGAATCATCACTGAAGAACATTCAACTGAAGATTCACCATGCCTTGGAGGACGAGTTATCCAAGAGACGCCGCCCAAAATGGACGATTTGAAGGGGATGGCAAGCGAATTTTTCCGCGAAAAACTCTCAACATCACGCAGCCCTTCTGCTACCGTTCCGCAGCATGTTCCCTGATCTCACCTGCCTCCGTCGGTGTGAGGCGCGCCATCTCGGCTGGATCACCGCCTTTCTTCTGCTGGGCACGCGCCTGGAAGCTGCCACGGGGGTGTTCCTCAGCGAGATTCATTATCATCCCGTGGAAGAACCCGCCTTCACCACGGAGGGCCTGCCCGTATTTGATCTCTCCCAAGACGTCCATGAATTCGTAGAGCTCCACAATAACAGTAACAGCGGCGCCCCTGTGCCCCTGGCTGGCTGGCGCCTGACCGGCGGGATTCATTACGACTTCCCAGCCGGCTCCCAAATCGCCCCCGGCCAATACCTCGTCATCGCCCGCAATGTCTCCAGGATCGCCGCGGTCTATAGCCTCCCTCAGGCCTCCATCCTGGGCCCTTACACCGGTACCCTCGGCAACGGCGGGGATACCATCCGGATCGAGAATCAATTGGGCCAGGTCGTCGATGCCGTGAGTTATTCGGCCAAATTCCCCTGGGCCATCAGCGCCGACAGCCTGGGAGCCGAGGACGAATGGACCGGCTTGCGTTCGAGCGATTACCAATACAAGGGCCGTTCCCTGGAGCGGGTCAGCTTCTCCTGGCCGGCCAACGACCCCGCCAATTGGCTCGCTTCACCCCTGACCGGGCCCACGCCTGGGCGCGCCAACACCGTGAGCCGGCCCATCCCCAAACCCGTTGTTGTCGAAGTAACCTCCGCCCAAGCCAGCGACGGCGAGAATCCCATTCGCGCAGGACAAAGCGTCCGCATCGACGTCCGCTTCTCCGCCACCAACGCGCTGGGGACTGTCAGCGTGGAGTACTTTCTGGACGACATCAACCTCACGAACGAGGCCCGGCAGACGTTGACCATGACCCTCTCGGGGGCACCCGCGGCAGGACGCTACACCGCAGTATTGCCGGGCCGGCCGGACCGGAGCGTGGTCCGCTATCGGATTCGCGCCGATCGCGGGACCGGGGTCGAGACAGTCTCACCGCGGGCCGACGATCCTTATGCCTGGCACGCGTATTTCGTCACGCCGGTGCGAACTTCAGCCAACCCGATCTTTGATTGCTTCATTTCGGCCGCGAGCCTCAACACGTTATCCACGAACATCGTCGATGGCGGGGCCTGGTCGGAGCGGCGGATCGTGCCGCCGAACCCGCCGGGGCGCCCGCGCACCTCCTGGAACGCCACGGAACCGGCCGTGATGGCCCATGACGGAGTCGTTTATGACATCCAGGTGCGATACCACGGCAGTCAATATCATCGGACGGCAGCGCGCAATTCCTTCAAGTGGCAGTTCCCGCGTTACCAACGTTTCGAGGGCAAGGAAGGAACTTTCATGACGGACAAAGATCTCGAAACGGCCGCAAACCATACCTTTTTTCGGATGGCCGGTTTACCGTCTTCCTACACGCGTTTCACGGATGTCTACCTGAACAGCAGCATGCTGGTGCGCTTGGAAGAAACCGAAATGGACAGCGTGCTTTCCGATACCTGGGCCAAGGAAGTGGCGCTGGCCAATCCCGGCACTGAGCCCGAGCCCGCCGGCGAGTTCTACAAGGCCCAGGGCGTCTTCCTGTTCGAAGATCCGCTCGGCCCTTATGGCTACGGCGGTTTTCACCAGCTCCCGCCATCCTCCATCTGGACGGACCTCCAGCGTTATGAATGGACTTACAGCCTGCAGATGCATGCTTGGAAAGGGTACACCCCATTGGCCGAGCTCATCCGGGGCCTCTGGGCCGCTCGCGCAGATTCCCCCAACGCCGTCGGGCCGAACCTGGTGACCTTGCGCGCCTTCCTTTCTGCCAACTTTGATGTGGATGCGGTGCTCACGCACATGGCGCTGCGCACCTGGATGGGCGTGTGGGATGATTTCAATCACAACACTTTTCTCTGGCGGCGCGCCAACGGCCGTTATGGGCTCCTGCCGTGGGATTTCGATGCCGAATTCGGGGCCATCAACCCGGATCTCATGCCCACCATCACCATTTACCTCGGTGAGTTCGGAGCCCAGACCGGCTATCACCAGCCCGATTGGGTTGACGCCAACTGGATCAAAGATTCGTTCTACAAAACATTTCGCACCGAATACAAAAGGAAGCTCTTTATCCTCAACAACACCCTGTTGAACCCCACCAACATTTCCAATCTTGGTTTTGGGGTTTTCCGCTCTTACGCCGACGCGCGTTTCGCCTCGGTCAATCAGCAAGTGGGGCTGGGCCCGTTCAATCGCCCGCGCCAACCCATTGACCTCAGTCCTGCCAACAACGCGGCGGCTCTGGTGCCCGCACAGTTCACCACGTCGCCTTACAGCCACAGCGCGACGCCTGCCCCAGCGCATCAGTCCACCACCTGGTTCATCCGCACGGAAGCCGGGAGCTATGCCGCGCCGGTGTTCAAGTTCACGAGCCGATCGAACCTTACGTCTTTGCCCATCCCGTTTGACCAGCTGACTTTTGGAGAAACGTATTTCTGGAAATGCGTCTACACGGACACCAATGGTCATCCGTCCGTGGATTCTGCAGAAACGGCGTTTGTTTACGGAGCGCATCCCACGCGGGTTCCGTTGGTTTCTCTCGATGCCACCACGCTGTGGCGCTACAATCGCACCGGCAACGCACCGGCCGGTTGGGCTCAGCCGGGTTTCGACGATAGCAGCTGGCCCCAGGGGGCCGCCTTGTTGGCCGATGAAACGGCCGTCCTGCCCGAACCCATCCGCACCCCCTTCGCCCGCGGCACGGCCATCACCTTCTACTTCCGCACTCGCTTTAATTTTAATGGCGACCCGGCCAGCGCGAGCCTGCGGCTGCGTCAGATCATCGACGATGGCCTCGTGCTCTACCTGAATGGGGTCGAGGTGTGGCGCGCCGGCATGCCGGCCGGCCCGGTGAGTTTCGACACGTTGGCGGCGCGGTCCGTGGCCGACGCGATTTATGAAGGACCGTTTTCCATCCCGACGGCTGCATTGGTGAATGGCGAGAACGTGCTGGCTGCGGAAGTGCACCAACAATCCCCCAGCAGCTCCGATGTGGTCTTTGGCGTCAGCCTGGAGGCGTATGTGCCGCCGGCGCCGGGCACGCTTGTTCTGAGTGAGATCCTCGCCGATAACCGCGGCAGCGCGCTCAACGCCAATCGCGCCCCGGATTACATCGAACTTCACAACACCGGCACGCTCCCCTTCAACCTCAATGGCATGAGCATCAGTGACAACGTCGAGCGCCCGGGAAAATACGTCCTTCCGCCCGACACCATTGTCCCGGCCGGCGGTTACCTCGTGTTGTGGTGTGACGACGCCACCAATGCGCCCGGATTGCACACGGGTTTCGCCCTCGACAACGACGGCCAAACTGTCGCGCTGTTCGAGGG
>Ga0247664_1000260_pt1 | contig 13527 bp, 14 predicted proteins | sample CNK05_metaG_FD_182715 | JGI IMG/M metagenome (GOLD analysis project Ga0247664, IMG submission 182715) | Soil microbial communities from Purdue University Martell Research Forest, Indiana, United States - CNK05 | ecosystem: Environmental > Terrestrial > Soil > Temperate forest > Bulk soil...
GCATCATATCCCCCGGTCGCAATCAGGTATCCCTTCCGACGTGCGCCCCAGAAGACACGAGGTTGACGGCGCTTTTGTGGAGCCAACCTGAATCGGGGTCCACCCCTCTCGGGCGCGGCGAATGAGGGCGGCGGCGAACTGTACGGTAATCATCGTCTGTGGAGCCGGGACCCACACCCCATCTGGAAGAATCTCCGTTTCCACCTCCCCATTGATCGCTAGCCACACCCTGCGCCCGGTGCCATCCTCGTCGGCCCACTCAATCGGCTCCCTCAGCACCTCACCCAGCACGTCGTTTTCGTTTGGCATCTCGTTTTCCATTCTACACGAAAAAGCCTATAAAACCTACAGCCTGTAAAAACTTCGGTTATACTGGTAGCCGATGGACGAAACAAATCGAGCATCTACCGACAAGATTAGCCGCCTCACGAACCGCGAGGGCGAAATCCTTGCGCTGCTTATGCAGGGGCGGCGAGCGCGAGTGATCGCAAAAGACCTCCACCTGAAGCACGGGACCGTCAATTGGCACCTTGCCAACATCTACCAAAAACTCGGGGTGAACGACAAGGTTTCGGCCATTATCGAAGCGCAACGGCTAGGGGTTGGGCAATGACCCTCTCCTACCGCTACAACCCCTCCGGCGCGATGATCCACGACGGCTGCGGCGGCGAGATCATGTCGTTCAAAGAGGGTCTGGTCTGCTGCAAATGCCACGAGGGAGAGGATAATCGACATGCATGGGCTTGCGGTGCAGTCAATCGGCCCGACAGAGGTTGTGCAGGACCCGAAGACGAAGATGATTTCAGGTCGGCGAATCGGCGGCTACGACCCGGAGGTTGAGTAGTGAGTTGGATTCACCTGAGCGACAGCAACCCGAAGGCACGCAAGAACTACCGTTGCCGCGTGTGCTACGAGACGATCCAAGTTGGCGAAACCCATGTTGCGCGCCGTGGGATCGGAGACGATGGACCGGATACCTGCCGGATGCATTCGGAGTGCTGCGACTACATGGACGCGGAGAACGATCAGGACATTTGGGAGCTAGCGCCGGGGTTCATTTCGAGGGCAGAGATTTTGGCCTTAGTGCCAACAACAAGGTAGCGGTTCGATTCCGCACGAGAGGATTACGGTGGCGGGCTGTCGCAAGCCCGAAGGCGAATGGGGTGTGGACCCAGCCGACAACTAGAAATAGTGCAGGTGCAGCCGGAAACTCTCACCTTTGGTTCAAGACGTCTTCCGCCACGTCTTCGACTTCGCCCCGCTGACGTTCAAACCGCGAGAGTGCATTTCTTTGGAAAAGTCATCTTCCTCGCCCCGCTTCTTCTTCACGCCTTCAATCAACTCCTTCAGCCGCGTCAACCGCGCTTCCTCCTGCGGCGTCCGATGATCCTTTTTCGATAACTCGTCAAATTGCTTCTGCTGTTTCGCGATCTTCTCCGTCTCGTGCTGCTCGGTGAAGTCGGCGAGTTCCTTGACCTCGGATGCCGACAGCGGATCACCCCCGGCCTTGGAGTTCTGATACTTGGATTCAAGCTCGAAATACCGATAGTTCGCGGTGTCGGAGTTTCCGACCTTCCCGCCTAACGCCTCGAACGGAAAGACCATAAGCGCCTTCATCAAAGGATCGGGCACATGATCCTTGGTCGCTTCGGCGAATTCCCGCATCGCTCCTGCAATCGGAATCGGCGCGCGCATCCCGAGGTATCCCCACCAATCTAGTTGTTCTTTGCCCTTCGACAGCGCCTTTTGAGTGTCAGACTCGGAGGCGGTTGGGAGCGCGTTGCCTTGAAAGTCGGTGCCGGTCGCAACGTCGATCCCCATCCCGACCGTTGGGTTCAGTTTGCCGCGAATATACGAGAGGATATCCTGCCCGACCGCTTCGCCCTTGCTCTCTCTGGGATCGCGAGAGCCGTTCTTCAAGGTCCACGCAATCCCAGCCAGAAAGTGCAACGGCCCCGTAACGCCGCCGATGGGATCAAGGGTCTTGCCGCCGATCTTGAACCGCAGCCAATCCGACTTGCGCGGGTCGGTGAAGTTCACGTTATCCTTCTCGCCCGAGAGCGCGTTATAGCCGTAGTTCGCGCCGAGCGCCGTCATGTACATGCCGACCCGTTGCGCGGCCCTGCCGACCTGGTATTTCCACAGCTTCATTTCAGCGGCGCTCGCCTGACCGCGCATCACCTTGTAGGTTAGCTTCGTGCCCTTCACCGTATCGCCAATCGTCCACCAGCGCGCGGTTTCCAGCGACGGGGCGAACATCGCGCCCGCCGCCTTACCGAACGGGTTTCGGGCATAGCCGGTCGCGTGATTGATAAGGTTCGCGAATTCAGGTCCAACCTCGGCGGCTTCCTTCTTGGTAAGCCTCATCATCTGTTCGTCGTAGGCGCGCTGGCGAAGCGTCTTGAGCGCGTCCATGCCGCGAGAGCCGAAGCCCCCAAAGAAGCGCCCCAGTCCTTGCTGATAGCGGCTGAAATCGTCGTGGATTTCGTCCGACACTTCCAGCCCGTCGCGGATCGCTTGTCCGTGGAACTTGCTGGCTTCCATCTCCTGCATCTTGAGTTCGTGATACTTCGGAGAGAACGCGAACCGGAACTGCTCAACGAATCCCTTCCCCCACTTACCCCAATCCGAAGGGGTAAACATCAGCCGCCCCGCGTGAGTGACCATCCCGACGACGTGCCCGAGAACGGCGGTCGAACGCGGGACCTGGATGATGCGACCGGCGATCTGTTTCCATCTGGGTTGATCGGCGTGCGCCATCGCGATCCGAATGTTCGTCTTCATCGCCCGGTTGCGCGATTGCAGGTCTAAGAGTTCGGCGTGAGCCTGCCGCTCGGCCTTGGATTCGACCCGGAAGCGGCCTTCTTTGATTTGCTGGCGTAGGTCGTCATGCCTTTTTTGGGCATCGGCGAGGGACTTCTTGAGGCGCTTGGCTTCGGCGGTTGCCTGTTTTGCGACCCGCTCCTTTTCCTTGGCAACAGCGCCGGCGCGTTTCTGCGCTTCTCTCAATCTGGCAGCAGATTCTTTTTTCCGGGCCTTCGTTACCGAATCCTCTACCGCTTTAGCATCCTTCTCGGCTTGGGTAGCGCGGCGGTTTAGGTCTTGCTCTTTAGCGCGGGCATCCTTCGCTTCCTTAACGGCCTTTGCTTTCTCGGCGCTCGCGGTCTTGGCTTCCGTGGATTCGGCGCGGATTTGCCGCATAAGTTCGGCGCGCTGCTTCGCCGCATCGCTAATCGTGCGTTTCTCGCCTTGTCCCGCGATGGCGTCGATAATCCCCTGTCTGGTCGGGCGATCTTCTTCGGGTACGTCGGCGAAATGTTCAAGGGTGCGAGCGACTAAATCCTCAAGGCTGGACGCTCCGAGCTTCAGGTAAACGTTCGCAACCTTCACTGCTGCTTCAAGGTGCGCCGCCGCAACGCTTCCCAGCGCCGACGTACCCGAGTGGGTCTTGCCCATTGTCTTGCGGATCGCTTTTTTATGCTCGTCAAGGATGCGCTGGATTTCCTTCTGAGCATCAGCCTTGGTATAGGTGCGCGGACCCTTACGAGCCTCTTTCACGGAGTTTTCCGCGATGATCCGCTTAATCTCCGCTTCTTTTTCCGCGACCTTGCCCGTCACGTCCTTGATTTGCTCGGAAAGCTGCTTGATCTTTTTGACCGCGACCGGATCGGGCGTCTTGTGGCGACGGGTGACTTCGGCTAGAACTTCTTCGTAATTGCCGAGGTCGATGTTGACGCCGCCCTGCAAAGCGCGGCCTACATCCGACCAACGGCCCTTGCCCTGTTGGACGTTAAGCAGGTAGTCGCGGAGTTTGGTCCGCGCGCCGTCCAGTTGCTCGACCAGCGCCTTGTCGCCGGGATTCTTGTCCAGTCGCGCCTTGAGCCCGTCGATCTCCTTGAGAATTCGCCGCTTGCCCTCAAGCAGGATGCCTACCCGCTGGCCCGTGAGTTCGGCGTCGCCCATTGCGACTCTGTGCGCGAGGTCTTCGTAGTCGGCGTCGGGATGCTTGCCTTCCTCAACGATCTTTTGGCCCTCGGCTTGCCATGCTTCAGCGGTCTTGCCCTTGGTGGCTTCGATTTCTTCGATCACGCCACGGCCCGACTCGTCTAGTTGGACTTGGTTGGCTAGACCGGTTTTTGGGGGCTTTTCTTGCGACTCGCCGCTTTCTTTGGCTTGACCCTGTTCGGCAACCCCTTTTCCTTGGTCTTCGCGAACTCCTTTGCCACGGACTTCGGCGGGCACTTGCCCTTCGCTTTTTGCGGCTGGTTCGCGCACATTCCCATGAATCGTCTCTGCGCTTTGCTCTTTGCTGGCACTCCTTTCTCCTTGTATGTGATCCCAAACCTCCTTCAAATGCGGCCTCACGCTTTCCGCATGCTCTCCCGCGAGTTCGAGCATCTTGGCCGTCCATTCCTCGACGGATCGCATGCCGCCTTCGACAAGGTGCGTGCCCGCTTCGACCAGATGACTGATCGCCTCGTTTCCGAGCGCGCCCGGACCGCCTGACTTGAACGTCTCTTTGAATTTGGCGAATGAGTCGGCGGCGGCGGCGAAGGAGTCTTTGGAGGTGGGGCGGGGCGCGAGGTCTGGGTAGTCTTTTAGGACTTCGGGAGGGACGGGCTTGCCTTCCTTGATTGCGTCGCGCACGAGAGCCTTGTGGTAGGTATCGAGGCTGTGTTTTTGGGGATCGAATGGCGTATACGCCTCCTTCCAATTCGCCCTTACTTGATCCTTTAACTCTTCAGCCTTTGAAAGCATTCCTGCGTTAGCTGGATTTTTAGGGTCTTCTTTTGCTTGCGCCTCAAGCCTGCTGATTTCCTTTTCCAGGGGGGCGTTCCTTTCTCGCGCGCCATCCAACCGTTCGCCTCGTGGATCAGTCACAAGGTCGTGCTCGTACTCCTTGTACGTCATCTGCCACGGCTCTTTCACCGCAGCCTTCTCGTCCACCGGCGCTAAGTCTCCACCAAAATCCGGGTAGCCGTTGGGCTTCGTGTTCGGGCTGTCGTTTCGCATCCGGTACCGGCTTCCGTCTGCTCTCTCGTACAGCGGCTCACCCGCCGCGTTCTTGCCGACCGGCTTATCTTCTGATGGCGTGATCGTTTCGCGCTTCGGAACCTCCTCCCCCTCCACATGCGTCCGCTCCCACTTCTCGCCATCGAACGACCACCGATTGCCATTCTGGGTCTCAACGACAGCGCCTTTGTGGGGATTCTCCCAAGCGTCCATCGCGTCTTGGGCGCGCGGAATGTTCTTTACGGTGACGGTGGTTTTGGCAGTGGATGGTTCGGGCACCTTCGAGCCCTCCATCTTGGCGTTCTCCACCAAAAACTCAAGCGGTCGATTCGGGGTGCGGACCGACATGGCGATGGCATCCACAGGGACTTCGCGCTTGACGACCGAACGACCCTCGTACACAAACTGACCCGCGACCTTCTTATTGAGCGTGTAGGCGCTCAATGGCTTGCCAGGAACGCCCGGCGTGGCATCCTCGGCACGATAGAGCGTCACGGTGTCGCCGTACTTGCTCCGCAAGTGCTCGCGCATCGGCTCGAAATGTTCGCGCCACTGGGGGTTGTTCCTGTAATTGCGGTCAATCAGGCTTTCATGACCGAGCGTAACCCCATGCTGGTAGGATTCGACGCTGTGGGTAAATGTATGATCCTTCGTTGCCAAGTCGTCGGTCAGCTTTTGCGCCAATTCGCCCGTTTCACCCTTTGGGGCAATCGCGGGATGGTCTTTATCGACACGCCACGGGCTCTTTCCAGAAATTGGCTTAGTTTGGGGCTGTGTGCCCTTCTGCGGCGTTTCACCCTCTACGGGTGATGTTTGACCCGCGCCGGTGGTGTCGGTCGCGCCCCTTGGGGTTACTGTAGCTTTCCCTTGGGGTTTCTTTGGGGTTGCCGTCGATTTCGGTCCTTCCGTGGTTTTCGGCACGGCTCCAGCGTCAGGCACCCCGTCAGGGGTCTTAAACCCATCCGCCATCTTCGACAGCGCCGCCTTGTCCTCGGGCGCAATCGCTAGCCCGTTCACCGCGAGCTTGAATTTCTCAGGAAAAGCCTCAGCCGAACCCGGACCGTGCGAAGCGATCTTCAGCAAGGGCCGCAGTACAGGCCATCCGTATTTCTCGGCGGCTTTTAAGATCGGAATCGGCACGAGATTCACGAGCGCCCCACCGTCGCCCGACGCTAGCTGATTCGCGGTTTCTAGGCTGAACTTCGCTTCGCCGACGACCGGGATGAAGTAGGAGGCGAAATCCGCGACATCCGCCACATGCCCGAGCGCCGTGGTGTACGCCTGATACTTCGGCATGCTCGCCACTTCCTTGACGGCGTGAACGAACGATGAGGAGCCCTGCGCGAATTGCTCGGGCGTATATTGCTGCTCGCTGTGCCCGATGAGCCCGCTATCCGTTCGGTACTGGCTGTCGGCTTTTGGAAGCGCCCCGTAGATCGAGCGGTAGTATTCGGGCTCGTCCAGAATCCGTGTATCCACCCCAGGCGGCATCTTCTTCGGATCGTCCCAAGCCTGACGGTATAGGTTGAGCGCCGCAAGCGCGGAAATCGGCCCCTTCGCAGTCCGCACCTGTCCACCCGGAGTGGATAATCCCTTGGCGAGTTCGGCCTCCGTGAACTGAAGATCGACCGGATGCAGGGTTTTGCCTGACGGTTTTTCGATGCCCTTCGCAGGCGGGAATAGGTCGGCGACGGGCTTTTGATTGCCAGCGCCGGGGATCACGCTCTGGATTAGGGATTGGTCGCGGGTGAGGGGTAACGCGGGTCCCGCTCCTACCGTAGGCTGCTGCATCCTCGCCCTCTGCTTCGCCAGTCCCAGTAGGTCGGGCGCGTAGGGGTTTGGCTTTAGCGACGTGATCCGTGGCTCCCTGACGGCAGTTAGGGCGGATTGTGCGCCGGTGGAGATGCCTGATGTTGCAGTGGTCTTCGGCTTGGACTGTGAAGCGCCCTGCTTTGACTGCGATGCGCCCTGCGATGCTACGAACTCGTCGGGCGACATGATAGTCCCGCCCTTGTGTTGGGCTAGGAACTCATCGGGCGATAGGATGTCGTCGGGCACTACACGCCTAGTCTACAACTACTTCCCATGCGCCTTCAAATACGCCATGTAAGCATCGTATTGCTTTTGGCTCATCTTCCCGCTCTTGAGCATCGCGGCGGCTTGCGCCTTCGGGTCGCCCTCCGACTTGCCACCGCCAAGCACACTCCCAACCCCCCGCGACACTGAGCTAACGGCGGACCGAGACGCGCTATCGACCTTCTCGCCGCCCTTATGCCGGTCCGGGAATAATTCTTTGTCGAGCGAATCGCGCTCCTTCTTCCAAAGATCGACCCGCTTTTGCATTTCCGCAGCGGTTACGCCTTGCGGCATGATCCCGGCGTCGATATTGTCCTGGCTGTCCTGGATTTTGTTGTTCAGCGCGTTGTACCGCTTGCGCTTATTCTTGGTCGCGTCGTCGTCCTTGGTTTTCGCCGCAGGTTGGGGCAAGCGACCGCCGCGCCTAGCGCCAGCGCCGGACCCGCCGCCCCCAATATCGCCCTTGCCGCCGCCCCTATCCCAAACGTCGTCCTTGCGCTCAACCTGAGCGCCCGGAATCGGACTCTTCGGCGTCCCCACGTCTCCTAGAAGCCCCAGCAACCGTTCCTGTTCTGCTTCCGCCACGCTCAGGGCAATAACGTCTTCCTGCGTCGCCTGCCCGGATAGCTCGGCCTGCCAGAGCTTTGAAATCGTATCCTGCTGCACCTTGAGTTGCGCGTCGATAGACTTCCACTGCCGCTTCTCCTGATCGCTTAGCGCCCTTGGCGTAAGCTTGCCGCTCTTGTAGTCGGCGATATCGGCGAGGATCGCTTTTTTTTGCTCGGGATCGTCGGTGTACTTCAGCGATTCGTTCAGATACTTGATCGCGTCGGTGCTTGTGAACGCCGTCTGCGCGAGCGCCGATGTCCGGGCGAATTGCGTAGCGTTGAAATGCGAATTGACGATCTTCGTGTGATCGTCCAGCTTCTTCGTTTGGGCTTCGACTTCTTTCTTGATATCGTCGTCCGAGATTTGGGCGGTGTCCTCGAAGCCTGGGATTTTGGCTAGCGCCTTCGCCGCCTGCTGCTTGGCCTTCAGTGTTCGCTCAACTTCCGGGCTGGTCGCATTCACCGGATACTTTTGATTGAGGATGCCCTTCTGAGTTTCGGCGCGGCGCTGATCCTGGGTTTCCTTCCGGTTCGCGTCAAGCGATGACTGCTGATTGCGCCGGTACGATTCCTGCGCGTAATCCCGCAGGTTGGATGTCGCATGCTCAACGCCCTGCTGCGCGGCCTCAACCCCAACCTTAGCCTGCTGCTGCTGGTATTGCCAGCCCTGCATCGCGTTCTGGTTTGCAGTATCGGTTCGCTGCTGAATGCCTTGCGCGGCCCCACCAAGGAGTCCTCCCGCCAAATCCTGCATGTGGGAACCTGAGAACGCCGCGATAAGGGCGGGGATCGCCCAAATGAGGTCCTTGGTGCCAAGCGTCGGGCCTTTGGATTTCGGCGGCGGCGGCAAGTCGTGAAGGGCCTTGATCGCAGCCATCAAATTGCCCTGCGATTGCTCCACGATCTTCTGCAAATCATCCCACCGCTTATCGGTCGGCGGCGGCGTGTCGGGATGATAGACGTTCGGGTGATCCTCGTGGCTGACGGCAAGGGTCGGTCCGCCATCCTGCGGCTGTGCGCCCTGCGGCCCTACGTTTGGGTCGAGCGGATTTTGCTTCAGTAGCGCGGATAAGGCTGAAGGCATTCCATCGCCCTGCGGCACGCCCTGCGTCGGCGGTGCCATCACACCCGCTCCGCTTGCCATCGACGGCCCGCTGCCCGATACGGGGCCTTGCCCACCCCGAAGCTGATCCAAGAGCCCGAGATGGTGCGCGGCCCCTGCGGTTTCCGCGAGCTTCTTCGCTCCGTCGCCGATGGCCTTGAGTTTGTCAACGAGAGGGTGCGACTTATCTACGGCATCAGGCTTTTTGAGCGGCTTATCCGATTGCCCGATTTGAGCAAGAAGGCTCGTTAGATCGGTCGTAGCGGGCGGCGGAATGTCGTAACTCTCCGGGTCCCACGTTCGATTCGGCAGACCCGTGATGCCGCCGTGTCCCCCTTCGCCCGAATCGCTCGGAACGGTCGTCAGGTCTGGGTTGCCATGCTTTAGACCTATGATGTTCAGCAGCGCCCCAAGCGACATTACTTGCCACCTATCCCGCCACCCGCAAGCAGATTGCCAGCAATCCCGCCGATAGCGTCGAGCCCGGTCTTGTTGCGCGGCGTCGATGTCGTGATACCCGCAAGTGTATTGAGCCCTTCGTAGTTAGGGGTCATCGCTTGCCCGATACCTAGCATCTGCATAAGCTGCGAAAGACGCCCCGATCCACTGGACAGCCCCGCCCTGAACTGGTTGCCTGCCGTCGCCGCCATATTCGCGCCCGATTGCGCGGCCCCCGCGAGCGCCCCGGCTCCCGCTCCTTGAGATTTGAGCCGCTGAAGCACGGAGTTCGTAATCGAGCCCTGATTGGCATTGATTGCCGACTGCTGCTGCGCGGCGTTAAGGTCCGGGTTGCGAAGCATCGCGAGCGTTTGGCTCGTCGCATCCTGAAGGAACGGCTGAATCTGGTTCGCGTAACCGAGTTGCCCCGCAAGTAGGTGCATGATCGCAGGCGAGAGGCGAATGGCGTCGATATTCGCCGGGTACCTGCCGCCCGCGTCGTCGCCGCCTGCCGCCTTGAAAAAGATGTCGCGAAACTTGCTGTCCGACGTAAACCGTGGGTCGCTAAGCCACGCCTGAATGTTGGAGAAAATCGACTCAGGGTCGAGCGCGCTTGGGTACGTCGGCGCGGCTTGGCCCTGCCCGGTTCCCGGCAACTGAGTAGGCCCAGGGGAGCGAAGAATAGACTGAAGGGCCATCTTGATTCCATTGTATCAGAGATAGGGCACCGCGAAGCCGCTTCAATAGGTTAAACGTTTGTGCTTCCCGTGCTGAACGCCGCCCCGCCGCCACTACCCTTAAATGGGTCCGCCCCATCCGGGTATAGCGACACCCACGTTGCCGAATCTCCATCGAACACCTTTCCGCTCGCAATGACCGGGCCAGCCGAACGAATATACCGAACAAGGTTGAACCCGCGAATGAGCGAGAGGGTAACAAGTGCCGACGCCGTGTACTCCGTGATAACGCCGTTCACATGAACTTGCAAGGGCGCACCCGCGCTTGCTTCTATCCAAACCGAGGCATCGTATGGATTCTGGGAGACAAAGCAATAATCCACGCACACCCCATCGGTAATCGAGCCGGTGTTGAATTCACCGGCAACCGTGGCTAGCGCGGTGAGCGCAATGCTAGAGTCATCAAATTGAACTTGCCACGGATTGGGCGGCGGTCCACCCCCGGCAACGAAGGTGCCGCCTGTAACTAAGCGAAGCCGACAGTATGGAGTCATAGCTTCATGATGAACGCTAGCCGAAAATATGGCGGCAGATTGCTCGCGGTGTCGTGCCCTAAGCTAGCGGCGGTGCCGGTGAATGTCGGTTGGGTAAAGGTGTGGGTGTGGCCCGAATCGCCGACCGTATGGGGCAGGGTCGCGCCGGTTCCGGTGAAGGTGTGGTTCGACGGTCCGGTAAGGCCAGTCGCAAGACCAAGCAAAGAGAATGTTGTCCCCACGGTATGCGCGCTAACCGTGCCCTGCGGCGTGTAGCTGTGATCGCCAACAGTTATGCCAGTTGTCGCAGATTGCACCGCCCCGCCCGCGTTCGTACCAGCAGGAGTGTAGGAGTGCGATGCATGAGTGTGGGTCGCCGCACCTCCGGTCGGACCAGGATCGACGCCGTTTGAACATCCGTAGATGAACTTGTCTCTCAGATCGGGCGTGCCGTTCGCGCCGCTGCAAAGAGCCCATCCTGCCGGGATCGCCGACAGAAGCCCCGACCACATGACGATGAGCCCGCTCGGAAGAACGGCGCTTTTGGCAGCAAGCGCATCGGCTAGCGGTTGCGAGGTCGTTTCAATGCCGATTTGGGGCATTAGCCGGTCCCCGTTGAATGCCAGAGTTTGATCTTGAGCGTCGGAGTCAGACAGGCTAGTTTCCACTCGGTCCCGTTCAGGCTATCGCACGAAACCGTAATCCTTGGAAAGATGCTCGCGAGCCTTAATGCGGACCCCGCCTGCGCTTCGCTGACAACCAGCAGATACGAACAGGGGTATTCGAGCTTGGACCAAGCAAGCGCGGTTTCCAGGCTAGTCGTGCCTAGCGGAAGGGTTGACTCTGTGGTTTCGATCATAGATCACTGCCTCGCGCATCCGTCAACGAGTGGCGAACATCGTAGAAGTAGCCCATGAACTCCTTGCGCCGCCAAATCCATTCGAGCCAAACTTGTTGACCGCTAACGTTCACTGGATACCAGGCAAACCAGCGACGCCATAGCGTCTTCTTGGGTGGAATTGGTCGCCTCATGCGATCACCGATACCTTGGTTTCGTGCAACCGCATCGCTTCCATCGCCATGTGAATTTCCACGTCAAACTCGCCGCGATCTTCGGCCCCCAATCTGGGGCACATTAGCGCCTCATTGGTAACAGTGAACTTCAGATCGCGCTTTCCATCACAATCCACCGGCCCGTACGTGAATTCCCACCAGTCCATGTCGATGTCTTCCCTGAGATAGCCCCACAGCGTTTCGCCCTCGATCCTTCGTGCATCGGAGGGGAATTCGCTCATGGCGCGACCCTCCGCGTAATCGTAACCCGTACGTCTACTTGATCGCCTTCGATGAACCCATCTTTTTCAAGGTGAGCGATCCCCCCGCACACGATTCCAGAATTGGCGTCGCCCGGATAGTCGTCCCACCTCATAGTCGTAGCGAAGTCCTTGGTTACCGAGATCGCGGGATCGAACGGCAGCCCCAAGCGACGACCAATCGCCTCAACTCCCCTTCGGTCATGATAGTAGGGGTTTGGCACGGGATCGGTTTCGACCCCGTACGTGACGCTATCCAGCGAAAGCAATCCCCAAAGCTGGGTAAGCATGAATCGCGCCATTTGAATCTCGCGCGGCTGCCCGGTTTTGACGCGCCATTCTATTTGCGCTATGAACCTGTCGTGAAGCGTCAATTCGCCGAGGGGCGGGATTGGCATACCCTTGAACGAGTTGTAAACCTCTAGGTTGCTCATGCTGGCTCCGCCATCTCCCCTCCGTCCGACCAAGCAAACCCTCGCCAATTTTCTACAAAGAAAGCATACGATTCAATCATCCGATAACGATCCCAATCTCCATCGGGTTTCTTTTGAAAGGTGAGTCTAAGCCCCTCACGAACTCTAAACCTGTGCGGCAATCGTCGCAACCCATACCCCCGCATATTCGTGAAATACGGGCTCGCAATAATGCGCTTAATCCTCGCGCCGACGCCCCTATTTGCGTCGTTCGGATTGGGGTCGTTCGACTCGCCCTCAAAGCATATCTCTTCAGCCCTGATAAGTTGAGCAGGGTGGACGAACAACTCATACGGAGGATACTGCGGGTCAGCGTCGCCCCGATGACTCACCGTACACTTCAGGTTAACCGCCAAATCCTCGACACCCTCGGGGCCAAAGCGGATATGTCTCAGATTGGAAACGCGCAATGTATCAGTCGGGTGGTCATCCGACGCAAGCGGCACTCCATCCGAACCTCGGTAAGCAGCGGTACTCGATTGGCAATTATTGATTAGCGCCGCCGCAGCCCATTCTCTGGTGCTATTGCACGCGTTCTGCAACTCTTCACACCCGCGTGCGACCTTCTCCCAATAAGACGGGTCGCTCCGCTCGACACGGAACCCTCTTCTCACCGGAACTGGCTGATATCTAAAAACATCGGCCTCGGGCACCCGTTCGCCGTCACCGACAATGAGCGCAACGTCCTCTTCATGCGGATCAGCAATCCTGCGCCAAAACGCATACGGGAATTCTTTTCGCGTAAAGGGCACACTGGTCCAGCCCTTATCACCGCCAACCGACTCGGCTGTAATTTCAATCATCAGTCATCCTCCATAGTCGCCGCTCCCGGAGGATGAGTCCTAGGAGCCACGCGACCAGTAGGAGTCTATCACAACCTCACCGCCCCGCCCTTCGTTCCAGCCTCAATCGTGGCGACCCACAGCCATAGCACGCTCCCGCAGGCAAGAGCGCCGGTAAGCGACTGATATCCAGCCGCGCCCTCTTCGGAGTAGCCGGTTGACGTGATTTCGGTCGGCACGCGAGAATCGAGCCGCGACGCCTGCGCGTCGGACGCGAGGGCCGTCAAATCGACAGTGGTTTGCCACTGGCCTCCTGATGGCCGGTAGTAACGGTTGATCGTCAGCGAATGCGCCTGAGCGTCGGCGAGAATCGTGTTCTCGCCCCACCTGAACAATCCCCCCGGCGAATCCCTTTCGCGGTGAGTAAGGGTCAGGGTTGGCCCAACCGCCGAACCGGGCTCCGTCGTCCCCGACTCGTACGAATACAGCTTGGAGTCGCCCGAGAGCATCAG
>Ga0247664_1000261_pt1 | contig 13518 bp, 19 predicted proteins | sample CNK05_metaG_FD_182715 | JGI IMG/M metagenome (GOLD analysis project Ga0247664, IMG submission 182715) | Soil microbial communities from Purdue University Martell Research Forest, Indiana, United States - CNK05 | ecosystem: Environmental > Terrestrial > Soil > Temperate forest > Bulk soil...
TCCGTCCAACGTCGCGACCGTCCTCGTTATCTTTCATTGCGCTGCCTGCTTGTCGCGCACGGCGATCTTGGCCGCGATGTACTCGTCGATCTCCTGCTCGATCCAGCCGACCGCGCGGTCGCTGATTCTCACCGAGCGCGGAAATTTGCCCTCGTTCATGAGCCGATAGATCCTGCTGCCCGACATCGCGGTGCGGCGCTCGACCTCGGGCATGCGGATGATCGTCGTCATTTGCACTGTCCTTGGTAGTCGCGTGCAATCGCCTTCAGGATGCCAAGCTGTCTGTCGGCCTTCTCTCTTGAGATCTTGCCGTTCGCGACCCAGCGCGGATAAAGGGTCAGGCGATATCCGATCTCGCGCGTGATCTCGCGCAGTTTTTCCTCGGCGGTGAATTCGAATAGCTCGTTCATCCTTCCCTCCGGAACCGTTGTCAGTCGCGGCTGTTGTTTCGTCCGCGCCCCGGCCTTCGCGGGGTTATGGACCGGGGCGCGGCGCCACCCGATTGCGCTCCAAGGTCATCGGGCGGATTGCTTGTCGTTGCCCCAGCCCAGTTCGCGAAGGACGTTCGCCATGCCTTGAAGTGCTTCGACGACGTAGATCCCGGCAACGCCAGGGCCGACCACGCCGTAGTCCTCGATGAATTGGCAAAGCTCGCGCGCGAACTCCTTGTCGGCGAATGTCTCGATCCAGGCCAGCATCGCAGGATCGTTGGCGAGGTCATCCTTAGGCATCGTCACCCTCCGTCTTCCAGCGCGCGCAGACTGGCTTGCTTTTTCTCGATCAGTTCCTTGAGTGTTCCAATCGCCTTCAAGAGTGCGTCGCGCGTGGTCATGGCCTCATCCGCTTCAGCATCCTTGTGCCGAGCGATTGCCGTCATTTGTTTCACCGCTTCGGCAAAACCTGCTATCTCCTCGCGCATCGCCTTGGTCGGATCGAAGTCGGTCATTGCTCAGCCGCCGTTGCTCTTGTGCGGGCCTTCCAGCTTGCGGCGCAGAGCGATGACACTGTCCTGTTTGCGCTCGACCGTCGCTCTCACACTATCGAGCAGCGCACTCGCCTCATTGTACTGGTTCTCGAATTTCATCAGGTCGTCGACCAGCCGACTATTGCGCAGCTCAAGGTCGCGGTTGCGCGCGTTCGCTTGCTCAAGTTCCTCGATCAGCTTCTCGATGGTCTGCTTGTTTTGTTCGGCCTCTTCGACGAGGCGTGCGCGGTCCTGGGCCGTTTCGACAATGTCGGCGCAGAGCTTCTGGCCCTGCTCGACCAACTCATTGACGATATGTTGTGTGTTCGCGAGCCGCTCGATCGTGATCATCATCCTGCCGTCCTCCATTTGAAATCAGCGGATAAGAGAAGCGAGCGATGGCCGTCGCCACGCCTCGCCGCAGGCGCGCGCCCTACGTCCGGTCCCTCATCCATTTCTCCGGCTCGAAACTCATCGTCGGCATCTCCATCTGTATCGTCCGACCATCACCTTCCGCATGTTGTGGCGCGCGCAGAGGTCGAGGCGCGCAGGCTTGCTTCTCATCGCGAGACGGTGCCGGGACGGTGGGACCGGCTGGGGGGCTGACTTCACCGCCCCGGACACCGTGCTCACTACATCCTCGCGGACATAGCGAACCTCTGTTGCCGGCGGGACATCTTGCAGCGGCGCCCATCGTCGGCGAAACGTTTGATCGTCCATGCGGTGTGCTGTAACGCCTTCGGTTGCGACCGCCATCGGCTTGATCGGCGCTTTGCTCTTGCCGGTGCCTGTGATCGCGAACACGATCATCGGAATGGTCGCGAGTAGGATGGACGCGCGCATCACTTGTCTTTCGGATGCCGGGGTTGGACGCGCTTGGCGTTCTTGACGTACTGATCAATGCTGGCCTGCGTCACACGCTTGCCGCGGCGGCCGATTTCCACGACCTCGAGTTCGCCGGTCTTGCACATCTGATAAACGCGGGTTCTCCCAAGACCGAGAATTTTTCGGGTGCTGGCCAAGGTGCGCAGCGCGACGTCATCGTCGCTAGGCATTGGCGCCCCCTTCGCCCCAACCCGTTTTCCAAGCGATGGCTTCCTTTGAGCGTCCTGGCTCGCGATATTCAGGCGGCACCGCAGTGCTCTTCATGCCGTCGATCCTCGCCTGCTTGCCGCGCTCGCGTGCGGTGTCTATTCGCACGAGCATCGTCGGATCTTCTTGCGGCGGCTGTTCGGGCTCGACCTGAGTCGGCGGGGCGTGGCCCGCAAACTCGTCCTTCATAACGGGCTCACGGTCCTCGACCGGCGGCTCGATCTCGCCGGCAAACTGATCCAGCGCGTTGGCGGCACCGCGTGCGCGGGCTGGCGGCTTCGGCGACGACAGCATCGGCGTGGCTGGCGCGAGCGGCGTCTCGTTCTCGTCTTCGTCCTCGCGCGTAATCATCTCATCGACTGGGCCTGGCAACATCTTGCACAGGCGGCGCAATGCACTCTTCTTGCGCATTTCGTCAGTCCAGTTATTCCACGGAGAATCCTCACCCCTCGCGCGCGACATGGCGCGAATGCGCTGCATCTCCTCTTCATGGATCTCCGTGACGGTACACCCGCCGGACGGGTTACCTGCCGCCGCATAAGTCGCAGTCACGTTGCCCCTGCCGGGGCCGGGACGATGTGTAAAGTGCTCGCCCTTCTCATCGATCCAGAGATCCCATTGCTTGTCGTCATCGCGAACAACACGAGCTGTGACCCATGTGTATTCGCCTGACTGCGCAAACCGCTGGAGCAGGCCTTGGTACATCGGTATCCACTTGGCCTGACGCTTGTACGGAACGATCACCCCCTGGCGGCCATCGGGCAAAAGACGATCGCGGCAGGCTTGCAACAGCGCAATCCAGAGCGATTGAAACGACACATCACTCACCAGTTCGGACTGCATCGTTGCAGCGGTAACCGCCGTGCGGATGAAGCGATCGACGCTGATGCCTGATCCGTCGAGCGCGGCCTCAAGCTCGGTGCGCCGCTCCAGCAGCCGGTCGCGCAAGACGACAATGGCCGGCGGTTTATGCTCGCGCTCCATCACCTGTGTGGTGCTCATACCGTCTCCCCTTCTGGTTTTCGTTCGTGTTCATTCCGCACGGTGCGCAGCACACGGAACGACGTTGCCGGCACGGTGTATTCCTTGCGGTGCTGGGTCTTCAGCGTCACCTTCCAGCCCGGCACCAGTGCGGCCTCGGCGTCACCGAGCTTGCCCTTGATTTCGGCCTCGCAGGTCTTGAGGCGCCCGATGATGTCCTTCTCGGTGTCTTTCAGGATCTGGCGCCGCTCAAGCAGATCGCCGATCTCGTTATCAACCGACAGATCAACGACTTTCCCCGGCGTCTCGGTCGGGAACATCAGCGCGATCAGATCGCCATCGCGTGCGAAATCGATCGCCGGCTGCTCGTCCGCATCGAACGCGCGCCAGAACTCCGCGGCGGCGGTGCGCAGCCGGACCTCAGCCGAGCGGTGGCGCGTGACCTCGTAGACGTGCCCCTCATAGGTGAACTCGCCGATCACGAGCGCGCCGATCGCACCCCACGAGGCGTTCACCAGCATCATCTCGGTGGCAACCTGGAGCAGAGTACCGAGCGGCGGGGTGTCATCGGCCCAGTCGCGCTTGAAGACCGATTGGGCCACGACCTTGATCTGCAGGGAGCCGACGCCGTCTTTGTCCGGCGCTTCAACGAGATAGTCCGGCGTCGCCGCAATGCGGGCGCGCTGGTCTATGTACTGGTGTTCGCAACGGGTCATGCGCCAGTGCGGGCGCAGTTTCGCTATTTCGTCCTTGGCGTCGTCTTCCAGCGCATGGCCGCGGCGGATAAGCGGACTGTCTGGGTCCACTTCCGACCCGGTCAGGCCGCGCATCTCGGCGGTGAGGCGCGCCAGGGTCTTGAACTTGTGCAGGCCAAAGACGCAGGCTATGTCGGACGCATTGAGGAACTTGCGCCGACGTTCCAGCCATTCGTCGCGATCGCCGATCGGCACTTGCTGGATTTCAGGCTCGGCCATTCTGGTCCCCATGGCTCCGCAGTCGCGTTCCGCGTGTAGCTTAATTCTCCCCAGCCCAGGTCACTTGAAGTCGCGAACAGTGGTGAACGTTGGTGAACAACTATGAACGTTGGTGAACGTGCGTTGTGCGATGCGAGAGGCTAATTGATCAATGTTCGCAGCGTGTTTCTGCTGTTCACCATGAGTTCAAACCCATCGTCGCGGCCGAGTCAATGAGGTCACTCTGACGGACCCGATGTTCCCCTTGAGCTTCTGGATGAGCGTCGTAAAATTTTCATAACCGCCGCGCGGACTTAACCGGTGGTTTAATTTTTCGCTTGCCAGAGCGCGCGCTCGGTGCCTTCTTTACGGTCGCGGACACTAAAACCCTCGCTATATGGCTAGGGCTTTAAGCCCGCTGCGATTTCCCTGCTCGCTCTCTGTGCGGCGCTCCAAGCTCATCGATCGGGAACTATTCCATGACGGCAGTCGGCCGCGCGCCGCTGGTGTGGGCGCTCGATATCGCGACGGTGACAGGGTTTGCCCTCGGCAAGGTCGGGGAAACCCCTAGGGCGCGCTCGATCCGCTTCGCACCGTTGGGCGCCGACAGCAACGCGCTGTTCTGCGGCTGCTTCGAATGGTTCGGCGATCTGCTCGAGAAGGGGCCACTGCCGGACATCCTCGCGATCGAGGAGCTGCTGCCGCCAACCGCGCGCAAGGGGATGACCAGCACCTCAGCGCAGCATCGGCTCGCCGGCCTGCACGGCGTGATCCGCGCGATGGCGCGGCATGCGGCCATTCCGGAGATCGTCGGCGTCAACGTGGGTGACGTGCGGGCGCACTTCATCCAGGCCCGTGGCATGCGCCGCGACGAGGCCAAGCGCGCGGTGATCGCGACATGCGGAATGCTCGGCTGGGAGGCGGCGGATAACAACTGCGCCGATGCGCTCGCGCTGTGGAGCTACATCAGCGGGCTGATCAACCCGGTATCCGCGCTGCAGACGACGCCGCTGTTCTCATCGTGGGAAGAGGTTGCCCGCGTCCGCGAGGCCAAGCCGTGACGCCGGCATTCCGCGACTGGGTGGAGCGTGCGCGGAGCGAGCATGTCGGTGCGGTGCTCAACAGGCGGCAGATCAACTTGCCGGGACGTGGCAACCGGCGCGCCGGACCCTGCCCCAAGTGCGGTGGCGAAGATCGCTTCGCGGTCGATCTAGAGAAGGAGGTCTTCAACTGCCGGGGCTGCGGCGGCAAGGGGTACGGCTCGATCAGCCTCGTGGAATTCCTCGACGGTGTGAATTTTCTCCAGGCGGTTGAGATCATCACCGGGGAGCCGCCGCCGAAGGACGCACCCAAGGACAAGCCGCAGCGAGGCAAGAAGGCACGCGGCCGGTTCGTGTGCGCCTACGACTACACCGACGAGTTCGATGTCGAGCAGTACCAGGTCTGCCGCTACAGCGAGCCGAAGAGCTTCTCGCAGCGCAGGCCAGACCCCGACCACGAAGGCGAATGGATCAGCGATCTCAATGGCGTGCGGCTCGTGCCCTATCACCTGTCCGACCTGATGGAGGGCATCGCCAACGGCCATCCGGTCTACTGGGTCGAGGGCGAGAAGGATGCCGAGAGCGGTGCCAGGCTCGGGCTGGTCACGACGACGACCGCCATGGGACTCGCCGGCAAGGGCCACTGGGAACGCGGCGTCTACGATGAATTCTTCCGTGGCGCCTGCGTCATCCTCGTGCCGGACCAGGATGCCGATCCGAAGAAGGGCGGCGAGCTTGCGCGCGTGATCGCCCGGCGGTTGAAGCCCATCGCGGATGTCTGGCTGCTGAACCTGCCGATGAAGGATCTGTCCGACTGGATCGAGGCTGGCGGCACGCGCGAGGCGCTCGATGCGATGCCGCTTGAACGGCCGGTCGAGATGAACGGCAACGGCCACGATGAAGAGTACGAACTACATTGGGAACCGCCTGGCACCGCGCAGCCAGCGATGCCAACTCCGGTTCCGGTGCCGACCGTGCGCCCGTTCCCGATCGACGGTGCGAGCATCCCGCGGCGGCCATGGATAGTGCCGGGCCTGCTGCTGCGCCGGCACGTCTCGGTGCTGGTCGCCCCGCCAGGCTCGGGCAAGAGCCTGCTCACCCTGCAGATCGCGCTGATGATGGGCACGGGCGTCGCATGGGGAGGCTGGCATCCGCGCGGCGCGGCCAAGACGCTGATCATCAACAGCGAGGACGACAACGACGAGATGCGGCGGCGGCTCTATGCCGGCGCCAAGATCATGAACTGCGACGAGGCCGCGCTCTGTGAGCGCATCGAGCTCGCCGACGCGCCGGAAAGCATCGTCATCGCCCGCGCCGACAGCAAGACGAAGACCGTGGTGCGCACGCCTGTCGTCGAGAGCATCATCGCCACCATCATCGCTGGCGGCTTCGATGTCGTGGTCATCGACCCGTTCGCCGAATGCTTCGAAGGCGACGAGAACTCCAACAGCGAGCTGAAATGGGCCGCGCTGCTCTGGCGCGAGATCGCACGCCGGACCAACTGCGCGGTGCTGCTCGTGCATCACACCCGCAAGTACGCCAACGAGCCCGGCGACATGGACGCGGCCCGCGGGGCCGGTGCGCTGCTCGGCGTCGCGCGCGTCGTCTCCACCGTCTTCACCATGAGCCAGAACGAGGCACAGGCCTTCGACATCGACCCGGAACGGCGCCATGAGTATCTCAGGTTCGATGACGCCAAGGCGAATCTCTCGCTCGTGACCTTCAAGGCGCGCTGGTTCTTCAAGCGCACCTTCACCCTGCCGAATGGCACCGAGGACGAGCCGGCCGATCAGCTCGGGGTGCTCGAGCCGTGGGCGCCGGCGACCGTGTTCGACAAGTTCGACGCCGGAATAGCGCGCACCGTCCTGCTCGCGATCGATGCCGGCGTCATGCTCGACGGCCAGCCTACCGGGGATCTGTTCGCGCCGACACGCCGCGGCAAGGTCGCACCACGATGGGCCGGCAACGTCGTCATGGATCACATCGCCTGCAGCGAGAAGGAAGCGCAGAAGCTCATCAACACCTGGCTCAAAAGCCGCGTCCTCACTGAGGTCGAGATCGAGACCTCGACCAGCAAGGGCCGGAAACGCAAGGGACTCAAGGTCAATACGGCAAGGATGCCGGGCAACATCACCGACGAGGTGGCTCTGTGAAGAAGCCATATCTTCAGCCTGTGGGCCTCAGCGGAATCCAGCGCGCAGATCAGGAAATTCGTCGCACGATCGAGACGATGCGAGCTGCCCAGTTTGAACAAGATCCGCTATTTGATGCTATCGACTCGTTTCGTATTTCATTATTTAATTCTGCGGTAAAGCGCGAAGGCGCAATTCTCGAAGCGGCGATAATGGATGCGATCGAACAAACGCCACATCTTCGTCTGTTAGAAAGAGATAAACGGTTACCTCGTCAGATCGATGTACAGTTTGAAATCCGTGACAACGGTTGGCGTGTCGCTTTAGAAGTCAAGCGCGGCTCAGCGCATGATTCAACAAAGATGCGGCAATTTCGTGCGGATTTAAAGGGCATTCCTCCTTTGTTGAGGACAGCGCTTCCACTTTTTCCGGCGGAAAACATCATGTTTCACATTCTTTTTATCAGCGGCACGCCACCGCTTAAAGAAGGACTCACACTAATAGATCTTGGCCGTCTTTATGGGTTGCACGCCAGTTCGCATGTTTTCACGGCGAGGCAGCGATTTTCTGCGGCTGTCAAGACAGTTTTACGTGAAAGGGGTCTGTAGATGTCGGCAAAGACTAAACATACAGCTTGGTGTCGCGCGTTGTTTGACCGGTTGCCAGATGATGGGGTTTGGGCAATTCCTCGCAGCGGTTTGGTGTTTCGTAAAAATCAGAAAAACAAGACTTTAGTGTTAGTCGGGACATTCCCTCATCAAGATGAAAAAATATCACACGAGTTGGCAATTGCTGGCGACTTCTTTACCACGCGCAAGCAATTTCGCAGGGTTGGAATTGCTGTAGAAAAAGCCGCTGGACTTAGGGAATACGCCAGTGTGGATGAGGCAATAGCGGATCAGAAAAACAGACAAATGGTGAGACTGTCATGAGCAATACTCAACTATCTGAAATTTCGCGCAAGCATGTCCCATCAGTTCCGGCGGCGCTTAAGGCGCTTGCAGCAATGGAACGCGAGCTATCGAACGCGTCAACTTATACGGCAATCCGCAAGATTGTTGCCGCTGCTGAAGCAATGAAGTTGCTGTTTCGGGACATCGACGTTGTCAAGGCTCAAGCCGAAGACGTGATCCTCGCCGCTGGCGCTCGTATCGGAGAGGAGATCGCCAAGGTGCCGAAGGCTCGCGGGCCAGGCGGCACCAAAGGCACCAAGACTGCAATTACCGCGCAGGGTAAAAGCAGTCGCAAGGACGCGATGCCATCGGGCACACAGCGCTCGCGCTACCAGAAGCTCGCTGCCGCAAAGCCGCAACTCAAGGCTATCGCCCAAAAGCTGCGTGAACAGGGCAAGGACGCCACACCGACTGCGGTGGTGCGCGAACTGACACAGGGCGACAAGAAGACGGCGCGTGCTCAGCGCGAGAAGACGCTGGCGACAAAGATTATGGCGCTACCCGACAAGAAATACGGCGTAATCGATTCCGATCCGGAATGGCAGTGGGAGCCGTGGTCTCACGAGACAGGTATGGATCGCGCCGCCGCCAACCATTACCCCACCAGCGTCCTGCCAGTCATCGCTGCGCGTGATGTGCCGTCGATCGCTGCCAAGGACTGCGTGCTATTTCTATGGGCAACGATCCCGATGCTGCCGCACGCGTTCGTCGTGATGGCAGCATGGGGCTTCGACTACAAGTCTCACTATTGCTGGGGCAAGGACAAGTTCGGCACCGGGTACTGGAGCCGCGAGAAGCACGAGCTCTTGTTGATCGGCACACGCGGCAACGTGCCGTGTCCGGCACCGGGCGAACAATGGGATTCGCTCATCATGGCCCCGCGTGGCCAGCATTCAGAGAAGCCGGAATGCTTTCTCGAAATGATCGAGCAATATTTCCCCAACGTGCCGAAGATCGAACTGAACCGGCGCGGGCCTGCGCGCCCTGGCTGGGATGCTTGGGGCAACGAGGCCGTCGCGGAAGCTGCCGAATAACCACACGCGAGAGTTAAGCCAAATGCCGAATTGGTTGCATCGCGCCATCCGCCCCATGTCGGTTTCCGCGCCCGCTGGACCCCCTCCGCAATTCGCATTCCTGAATTGCGGACGAATTGCGGAATTGGGTCCGCAATTCAACGGCGCTTTTACCCCTACGGGGGAATTGCGGAAGGTCCGCAAATGCCCTTCCGCTAATTGCGGCGGGCATGGCTTCCCCCGTAGGGCCACAAAGCGCCTACGCATTTGCGGATTGCGGCACAACCTGGACGCACAACCATGACCGGCAAGCAAGCTACCCCGCTCGCCTCGCGCATGCAGCGTGCCGTCCGCAAGGCTGAGGCCGAGGCCCGCGCCGAAACCGGCCAGGACACCGGCACCGGACAGACCATCATCAAGCTCACCCGCCACCAGCCGCCCCTCAGGAGCCTCGTGGAGAGCGGAAAAATTGGAAGCGTCGAACTGCAGGCGGCCGAGGAGATCTCGCTCGCGGTCTCCGCTATCTCAGCACGGGGCACTCTGAGCGCCGTCCTGATCGAGCGCATCGACCGCGGCAAGTCGGACCAGGACTGGCCCGCGCACATCGCCCTCGCCGTCCGGAACTATCAGCGCTGGCAGGTCCACTGGTCGAACGAATGGAAGCGCACCCGTAACCCGATGCTGTCCGTCATCTGGGACGCCGTCATCGATGAGCGGCCAATTGCGGTAATCGCGGAAGACCACAGCTTCAGCCGCCACATCGCCCGGCTCGCGATCATCCTCGGCCTGCGCCACTACGCAGCCAGAGCCGGTTTGATAACCGGGAACCAGGCCCGCGCATGGCTCGACGACGTACAACGGGTGGCGTTTAAAACCGTCGTCCTTACCAGAAGTTGACAGCCCCGACAGTTAGGTGCATTTTCATGTCAAGCGCGTTCGCGCGCCTCCCCCAAAAACCTCTGCGCTATTTGTCCGTCTGCAGCGGCATCGAAGCCGCGACCGCCGCATGGCATGCGCTCGGCTGGACCCCCGTCGCATTTGCCGAGACGGAAGCATTTCCTCGAGCCGTGCTCGCGCAGCATTACCCGCACGTCCCCAACCTTGGAGATATCAACCGCTGGAGGGAGTGGCCCGATGCAGCTATCGATGTTCTCGTCGGAGGAACTCCCTGCCAAAGCTTCTCGGTCGCAGGACTACGCGGCGGAATGGCTGACCCTCGCGGAAACCTCGCGCTCGTCTATCTTGCAATTGCTGACCGTTATCGGCCCCGCTGGGTTCTTTGGGAGAACGTCCCCGGTGTCCTGTCATCTGACGGGGGACGCGACTTTGGCGCCTTCATCGGAGGGCTGGCAGAACTCGGGTATCATGCGGCCTGGCGAGTGCTTGACGCTCAGTACGTGCGAGTGGACGGCTATCCCCGCGCAGTGCCCCAGCGACGACGGCGTCTGTTCGTTGTCGGATGTCTTGGAAACTGGCGAGCTGCCGCGGCAGTACTTTTTGAGCGCGAGAGCCTGCAAGGGCATCCTGCGCCGCGCAGAAAACCGGGGAAAGGAACTGCCGTCCCAGTTGCGCCGTGCCTTAGAGCAGGTGGGAACGAGACCGGCGGTGATCGACCCTATGGGACCGATGCAGACACTTGCGACAGCCTGATACCAAGCGTTGCCAACCCGCTGACCCATAGGATGCACAAGGGCGTCAACACCACGATGGACGAGGGCCAGACCATGGTCGCCCACAGCTTGCGCGCGGACGGCTTCGACGCGGGCGAGGACGGCACCGGGCGCGGCACGCCGCTGGCGCCGATCGCATGCATCGCGTTCTCAGCGGATGTCAGTGATACGGTCTGCGCCAACGAGCAGCGCACGTACACCCACGAGGGGACGAACAACATCCGCACCCGCAATGTGGTCGCGGCAGGCTGGGCCGTGCGCCGCCTGACGCCGCTCGAGTGCGAGCGCCTGCAGGGCTTTCCTGACGGCTACACGCTCGTTCCGTATCGCGGCAAGCCGGCGAGCGATGGACCTAGATACAAAGCGCTCGGCAATTCGATGGCGGTCAACTGCATGCGCTGGCTCGGGCGGCGCATCGAGCTCGTCCACTCGCTGTCCACTGACCCTGTCCCCTGAGGGGAGGTCGCCATGTCACTCGCAGGCCTACTGCTCGGCATCATCAACGCCGCGATCGTCATCGCGATCTTGCTTCTGGTCGGCGCGATCATCCTCTGGTTTCTGTCGTGGATGGGCATTGGCGTGCCGCCTAATGTCCAGAAGGGCTACATCGCGGTCGTCGCGTTGATCGGGTTGTACATGATCGTGGCTTTGCTTCTCGGCATGCCTACCTGGCGCATCATCGGCCAAACCAGCCTCTCGCCCTTTTGGGCCTGATGTTCCGCTGCCCAGGCCGAGACCGCCTGAGGCCGATCAGCCAAGCATCTGCACCGGCTGCTAGTCGACGCTGTCCATTGAGCCCCTCCCTGTCCCTTGAGGGGTGTCCACTAACGGGGGCGCCCCCTGTCCACTAACCGGTTGCGCACGATCGGCGCCAAGCTGCGCCCCGGCCGGCCCAAGATCGAGCCGCCGCCCAAGCTCACGCTGCCGTTCTACCGCACGCCCGAATGGCATCAGTTGATGCACGGCATCCGGCGCATGCGCGGCAACGCATGCCAAGATCCGGACCACGATCCGCGCACGCCACGGCATGGTCACCGCACGTATGGTGATCATATCGTGGAACTCAAAGACGGCGGCGATCCGCTAGACCCGCGAAATATTTTGCTGCGCTGTCCCTCCTGTCACCAAAAAAAGACCAACCGCGAACGGCTCGCGCGATATGCGGCCCGCCCTGTCCCCTGACGGGGTCCGGCGCTGTCCACTAACGGCCTCGCTGTCCATTGGCCCCCTGTCCACTAAGAGGGGGCGGCGCTGTCCATTGACGGGGGATTGCGGCATCATTCGTTTTGCCGTTCCAACTGTTCACGGATGCCGCTTCCGCGCCCCCCCTCCGGAATGCCGTCAGGAGGGCAGACTCCCGCTAAGTACAATTCCACTAGGGCGCTGACGGGACCGGATATCAGCGCCTTGCCCCGTTCCATATCCAGAACGGTTTTGCTGGCATTGCTTCCGGATAGGCGCAATGCGGCGGCTAACTCTGATGTGAACAGGGGGCGCGCCTTGCCCCATAGTTCACCTAGGCGCGCGCGTGCGTCGCGAATGTCGCGTGGTTGCATGGTTGCCCCCCTCCAATGCGGGGCACATAGCGAAGCGCCCCTAGCGCGATGCTAGGGGCGTTATGGGAACGGCGGTTTAGCTAGTGGGTGATACGATTTGCGTTGCGTATCCCCAACCAAGGGAAAACAAACCGTTTTCCATGGGATCAATAGACAAGATATCCGCAACGCCATTGTCATCATCATCCTGTGACATGGCGGTTTCGCGCATCCATTGAACAATCCTGTCGCGTTCACTAGCCGTGACCGCAACGTTGTCGAATCCGTTCCATGTTGACCCATGGGCGAATCCGTCAAACACGGGCGAATCGTCAAACGTGAATTTGCAAGGTTTCATGTTACGCATTGGTTTCTCTTTCAGTCATTTCCGTCATGATCGCTATGGCGCGCGTCAACCATTGGGGTTGTCGCTTGCGGGGATATTCCCAAGTGATGCGGCGCGCGCGCGCTAATGCGCTTGCTACACCATACTGTGCAACAGTCGCGTCAACGAAATGGCGCGCCGTGTTCTCAACCTGAGTTGACACTTTCGTTTCAGTCATGCGCGCCCCCTCGCACGACCAACGAAAGCACGGCGCTCCAATCGTCTGTAGACAAAAGGCAATGATCAAGCGTCGCGTCAGCAATGCTCAACACATTGAAACGGGAAGCGCCTTGAATCTCAATCTCGCGTTCTGATTCGTTAGCCTCGCTGATAAAAACTTGCACGCTGGCGCTTTCGACAACGAAAGAGGGTGAAGCGTCATTGTGCCAAGAATTGTCAATCCAAGTGTCGGGGATTGACGGAAGCGTGCTTTGGTCGAATTCTGGAAACTCTTTCGCCATAAGGGGAAAGTGTTTTCCGTCAACTGGAGTCCAAGTCATTGTTGCATTCCCTTTGCTAGGTGTCCCGTTGGGACGTTTCGGCGGCTTGCCGCTATAGGCGCGCACCATGGCGCGCCTAGGTGTGGCAAGTCAAGCCGCGTTGCGAACGACGAAACCGGAATAATCCTGCTTTGCTTTGCCCTTGGCATACAGCGCGACTGCCGCGCCTGCTGGTCCTTAGTGGTGGGGCGTTGCCCCGTTGCGATGCCCGTATATAGGCGCGCCGTTCTTAATGGTGCAAGCGATTCATTGCACATTATTCGTTTAATTTTTTGGACTAATCATCCCATGCCATGGGGC
>Ga0247664_1000262_pt1 | contig 13419 bp, 3 predicted proteins | sample CNK05_metaG_FD_182715 | JGI IMG/M metagenome (GOLD analysis project Ga0247664, IMG submission 182715) | Soil microbial communities from Purdue University Martell Research Forest, Indiana, United States - CNK05 | ecosystem: Environmental > Terrestrial > Soil > Temperate forest > Bulk soil | place...
CGCCAGGCCCCCACGTCGCTCTTGAGATACACCGCCAAGATGCCCGTGGAGTGCGGCGGAGCGGTGGGTTGTTGCCTAGCGAGGAACGACCCGTTCGGACCGAATCGGTCGTCGTCGACGATGACCACCCGTGCGCGCGCGGGATAACCCAAGCGCGCCCCGGGGCTGGGCTCGCTCAACGTCACATAAAACACTTCGTCGCCTTCGAAAATCTCATCCCGAACCAAGGAGATTTGAAAATCATATTTTGTCCCCGCCAGCATGATTCTCCCACTACCCCCTTGATAGTCGCCCGGCTCGGGGAAGTGGGACACGCTTGCGGTTCCGTCCGAGGTCGAAACCCGGACACTGCCAGGACCCAATCCCTGCTTGAGAACCGTCAGCGTCACGGAATCATTGGCCTCGCTGAACCGATACTCTTCCTGGGAAAAGCTAAACACCGGCACCAAAGCCGACTGAAGATCGAGTGTGGCTGCGGCGCTTCCAGCCCCGGGCGGCGTTGGGCTCACCGCCGACACGGCGGTTACACTCGGTGAGCCGGCTCCGGGAAGAAAGCGCAGGCCGGCTTGACCGTCTGCCACCGTCACGAAGTCGCCGGACAGCACAAGCGTCGAGTCGGAAATCCGCTGGAGCACACCTCCGTTGAGGGCGACAATCCGGAAGTGGGTCACCTCGGGGCCGTCGTCCGGATTGCGCAAGATGGTGACCAGATCGGGTGCGCTCTCGAACAAAGCAGGCGCACCAGGAGTAGCCAGTAAGGCAAGGGCGAAGCGCGTGTCGTCCCCGAAACGGCCGAACCTGCCTCCGACATAGAGATTGTGGCCGTCCGCGAACAGGCTGCGCACGCCAAATGGGATGTCGGAGCCTGTGTTCCAGAGGGCATTGATTGCCCCCGTCTCCGAGTCCAAACGCGCCAGCATCGTCTTGCCATTCCCCCCCACGGGAGGCACCGGTGCGCCGATAGGCCAAAACGTGCCCCCCACAAACAGATCCGTCCCGACAACAGCCAGTGCTTCGATCCCCTGCACGAGTCCAGAGCTGCGGTCGGGCTTCGAGAAGACGTCGGGGACCTGCCATCCGGGGCTGGGCAGATCGCTGCCCGAAAGCGGGAATTTGAAGACACGATCGGACGTGGCAATGAATACGTTCGAGCCAGAGACCGCCAACCGAGCACCAAAAAAGTCGCCCTGGACTGAAGGATTCCAATTGGGATCGAAAGCAAACGGAGGCTGAGGGTCGACACGAACCAACTCGTAACCTCGGCCCGGGTGCAGGCCGAACCCGGCGACGATCAATTGTCCGTCCGGCCCTGGCGTTAGGGCCAAGGCATCGCCTTCGAACTTTCTGGCGATGGCACCCGTAGCCCGGTCGCGTACCACCAAGCTGCTGCTGCTTTCGTTGTCGTCGAATTCGAGTTCGAAAAGCCATTCACCGCTCGTCGCCAAATGCGTGGCCGGCAAGGGCATTGGTTCCAACGCACTTGGCCAGGCCGGATCGGGACGATCATTGGCATAATCAAATCTCACCAGGTGGCCTTTGTCGGACCCCTTGACGCTGGTAAAGACGCCGCCTACGAAGAGGTTCGACTCCGTCGCCAACACTGTGCGGACGGTTCCATTGGGGTTAGGAAACCAGGTTGGATCGAGGACTCCATCGGCATTGAAGCGAATCAGGTTGGCCCGTGGCAAATCATCCACCGTGTCAAACTCCCCACCTACAACCAGCTTTCCATCCGGCTGTCGGGCCATCGCCAACACTCGTCCGGGGCGCTGGACAAAGACGTTGAACGAAGGATCGAGCTCGCCCGTCACCGGATCGATGGCCGCCAAGCCCAAGGCTGGCGCTCCGTTGACTACGTTGAAAAAGCCGCCGATCAGCACGCGGTTCGCTCTCGTGGTCAAGGCGTTGAGCTGGGCCGCATTGTAGAAAGAAAAAACCGCACGAAGGCCCTGTTGGAAGACCGGTGCCTGCCAGGGAGAGGCAGCGAGCGTCAGGTCTGGAAAGTTGAGCCGAAACACCGTCGCGCCGGCATCATCGTTGTTCCGGATTACGACCAGACCCCCTTCGGTCAACGTCATCGCCTGGAACGTGATGCTTGTGTCGCGGGGCGGCATGACGGGCTGGCCCGTGATCCCGATACCCTCTAAACCTACGGTTGTGATGTTGGCGTCAAAGCCTGTGAAGTAGCCCACGATCAGATTTGATCCATGGACCAGGACCTGTTGAACGATGGCGCCTGATCCGGGCAACACAGGATTCCAAATAGTATCGAGATCATCCGATCGAGTAAGCGAAAGCTTGACGAGCCCTCGCCGCGGCAACCCGTTGATGCGATCGAAGCCGCCTCCGATCACCAACTTGTCTTCTACGACCGCTAAAGCCATGACGACTGGCTCCGACATGTGTTCAACGGTGAGGCGCGGATTCCAGTCGGGATCCGCGAGGCCCGTTCCCTGAATGGCGATCTTGGCCAAGCCTGTGCGCCGTGCTTCCCCGATCGCCCTGAAATCACCGCTCACGTAGATGAAATCTCCGACCGCGAGTAACGCATAGAATCGTTTCTGCCATTCCGCAAAAATGTGCCCCGTGCTCTCGGGGTTGGGATTCCAAATTTCATCTAGCTGGCCGTCGCTGGACTGAACCTTGGCCAGACCAGCCCGCCCGACGCCATTTACTTTCGAAAATGCGCCACCAAGAAACACGCTGTCCCCGCGCATGAGGATGACGTCGACGGGGCCATCGACAGCCACATTCCACGTCAAGTCCAGGCTCCCGTTCGCGTTCAAACGAGCAAGGTTCTGCCGCGGCTGCCCGTTTACGGCCGAAAAGGTTCCGCCAATGATGACCTTGCCGTCCGGTTGCGTGTGGACGGCGGTAAGGATCCCTGCCAGGGAGAACAGGGCTTTGGGAAGCTGGGCTGGGGATTGCCCGGTCGGAGGCGCCACCGGATCACCCAGATGCACGCGCAGCCGGATGCGGCCCTGGGGCGGAACTTGCGACGAAGATCCCCCAAACCCCGACACGACGATTTGGTAAACTTGCCCCGCTACGGCGGGAAACACCAACCGACTGGTCAAAAATCCGCCACTGTCGTCGTCTTCGGCGACCCAGCGCAGTCGGTCGAGCGAGTCGCCGGTATAGACCGCCAGCATCGTGTCAAAGTCCGACCCCAATGTAGAGATGCTGGCCTCTCCGGAGTGCGAAGCTTTCCACGACCACCAGACGGTTCCTCCGGCGCGCTGATCCAAGGCGGCGGGCTCAGAGGGTTGGCGCGTCGCACCCACATTGCTTCCCTCCGTAGTGATATCGGTGCTGTCGAGTGCAATACGCGCCTCGAAGTCATCGTTGGGAGGGAGAGGGACCAAGTTCAGCCGAAGATCAAAATTAAAATCCGTGAAGGAATAGCCACTCCATGGACCAAACACCCGCAGTAAATAGGTCACTCCATTGGTTGCCCGCCAAATGGCCGTAGGACCCGAAGACTCGACTTCCTGAAGCGTCACCGGACGCAACTCTGGGATGGACGTCCCGGTGTAGACTTGGACGAAGGGGAAGGTCCCGAAGGCCCCGCTTGCGTCGACCCGGGCCTTCGCATCGAAGGGTGCCGTCCAAGCGTACCAGACCGAATGAAACCCATAAGGCTCCTCGCTCTCCCGAGTTGCGCGATAAAACGATGCGGAGAACGTCAGGTCCGGCCCCGTGAGCACGGCGGCATCGGCCAAGTTGTCGTTCGGTGGGGGAAGGCCAAAAGTTAGACTCAGCTTGACCGTGCCACCGTCCCCGTCCACTGCGATGTGATACAGCGCGCCCGCGCGGCACGGAAACATGGCCCAACTCCAGGACTCAACGCCTCCAAAGCCTCCATTATCCTCCACCACGTTCACCAGATCGGAAACCGTCTCCCCCGTGTAGACTCCGACTACCGTGTAAAGCGAACTTCCGCTCGTGTCCACGAAGACCACCCCATCGCCCGGCGCGGTCCAGTTCCACCAGATCGAGTGCCGGGCCGGCTGCAATGGATAATCGGGTTCGCCTGGTTCTGCAGTGGCGGCCAAGTTCGAACCTGTGACCTCCACGGCCCCGGCCGGAAAGGTAAATGCTTCTGCGAAGTTGTCGTTCACTGGCCGCTCCACCAGCCGACCCAATAGCTCCACGGATCCACTCGCCCAGACCCACGACGTCAGCGTGTCCACCGCGATGGCGTAAACGGTGCCCTCGCGGATCGGAAAGCCGACCGAGCTCGCATGGGTGTACGAGGAGTCGCTGGCGACGAGCCTCAGGTTGGTCAGGGCGTCCCCGGTGTATACCGCCAGGGCGACCGGAAAGTCGACTGATGATGCCGATATGGCAAAGTGACCATCTATCGGTGCGGTCCAGCTCCACCACACTGAGTGCTCGCCCTCCGCGCCCGCGTGTCTCGGCTCGCCTGCTTCTTTCGTGGCGCCGAGGTTCGATCCACTCGCAACAAACTCCGACCCCGTCAAGAGCGTCCGCTCGGCAAAGTTGTCGTTGACTGGAGGCCTGACGACCACATGGAGCCCGATACTCCCGCTGGCTTCGTTGAACCCATCCACGGCAATGTGGAAAATTTCACCGGTGTGGCAGGGAAAAGTAACCCGGCTCGAGCGGGTCCCAGAGTCGTCGTCGTTAGATGCGACCAGCGCCAGATCCGCCAGCGCCGTCCCAACGTACACGGCGAGCGTGGTGTCGAAGGAACTCGTCGCTGTGTCGACGGCGGCTTGGCCATCCATCGGGGCGGCCCACGACCACCAAACGGAATGCCCCCCGGGGTTTCCTGCATGATTCGGCTCCGCGGTTTCTTTGGTGGCGCCGATGTTGGAACCGCTGGTGGTAACGTCTGCCCCCACGAGGACGAACGCAGCGGCGAAGTCGTCGTTTGCCGGTCTTACGATTCCCACCAGATGGATCGCCCGGGCCAGGTCATCGTTGGCAGGCGGCTCGGAACGGAGGTTAAGGAAGATCGTGCCACTGGCTCCGTCACGGCCATCGACGGCTAACCGGTAAGTTGTTCCTGCCGTCGCGAAAAAGCTGAGCCGATTGGTCAGGTCTCCTCCGTCCGCGTCGCTGGCGATTAGGGTTAGGTTCGTCACGGAGCTTCCTGTGTAAACAGCCAGGAGGGTGGGGAAAGTGCTGTTGAGGGCGTCCAGGAAAACCGTTTGGCTGGTCGAGGCCGTCCAGGCCCACCACAACGATTTGCCTCCAGCATTTCCTGCATGGTTAGGCTCGCCAACCTCCTTTGTCGCCGATGTGTTCGTGCCTGTGACCAGGTTGTTGACCGACGCGATGTTAAGGGCATTCGCAAATTGGTCGTTGATCGGCACGGCCCCGTGTGTGGCACCGGCAAAGAACGATCCTAAAACCAAAGCGATCCATTCCTGACGAATCCACCTCATGATAGTCTCGATTGTTGGCAGCCTGAAACTCCTTCGAGCGCTCAATGGTATCCTTTGGCCGGGGCCAGGCAAGCCAGATCTCGCTTCCGAGACGCGTTTGGGTGCACGACAAAAATCTTCGGTCCTGCCTCGGACAGAAAGTGGATTCGCCCTCGCTGAAATCTAGATCCGAATCGAATGCGATCGAACTTGCCCGCTTCCCACCCCGGCCCTCTCCCCCCTCCGAGGGCGGAGAGACAGACTGTCGCAAAGAGCCCTCGATGAACCTCAACGTCGTAGGCCTTGAATATCTGCGACACGCATAGCTTTACGGCATAAACAAAGCGTATTCGCAGCCTTAGAGGAATCTTGTCACGCGCCCGACGCGTTTCCGTTTATCACAATGCCTAAGGCCGTCCCGACCGTAGATGACTGACTCCACCGTTCACTTCCAGATCCACAACGTGCGAGCGAACCTGACGAGCGAACGCAGGTTTTCTTTGCGCCACGGGAATTAGTCGGCTCCGAACGGGAACATTGGAACGTTTTCGAAACGCCGAAGATGTTGGCCTGCGTCAGTGCCGGTGAAAATGGGAACGGCGGGTCAATCCCACTGCAGTCGCGGTGACCTTGGAGCCGAGAGCCGTCCAATCTCGGGTTAGTCGGCGGGAGGCCGAGCGTCGTCCAGGGAGGTGCCTTTGGATTGAGACAGCTTTCTCCTCCATTCGGAGGCCTGCTCTGGCTTGCCCCAGGCCTCGTAGAGTTGGACGAGGCGCTCGGCAGTGTCCTGAATGGGCTGGGCGCGCGCGGCAGAAGGTTTTTTCGCGGCGCGTTGCTGCAAGCCTTCGTAGGCTTGCAGCAATTGTAGCTCGGCCTCAGTGAGCTTATTCTGGCGAAGGAATGCCAGGCCCAAAGAACTTTGGGCAACGAACGTGACCGAAAGTCCCGGCTGTTTTTTCTTCAGAATATCCAACCGTTCCTGCAGGACCTTTTCGGCGTCGGCATATTTCTCCTGGCGCAAGAGGGCATCACCCAATTGTCCCAAAGTTGTAGCGATGGTCGCGCCTTCGGCGGAATGGGTTCTGCGCTGCGCAGTCAGCAAGCGTTGGAGGAGGGGTTCCGCTTCTGCAAAGCGATTGGTCGCGACGTAGGCTAGGGCAAGGTTTCTGATGAAGGACTCTGCATCCTTGTTCTCCAGCCCTGGAGTGAGCTTGGCTTCGTTCAGGGTCTGCTCGAACAGCGGGATCGCCTTGGATAACTGGCCAGCCTCCATGTAAGCGGTTCCCAAGTTGTTCATAAACGCAAGGCGGGAAGGATGCCCGGGTTCGAGTCGATTTGTTGCGAGTGGCAGAATTTGTTCCCACAAGGAGAAAGCTTCGGCAGTCTTCTTGGCCTTGGCATAAGCAGAGGCAAGGTTGTTCATGATCGCGAGCGTGCTCGGATGGTCCGGAGCCAACGCGCCTTGGGCGAGCCTGAGAAGCTCCTCATACAGGGGCGCTGAGTCCGCTGAACCCCCGGCTTTCTGGAGCAAGGAGGCGAAGTTGTTCATGAGAATGAGCGACGTCGGATGTTCGGGCGCGAGCTTGCCTTTCGTCGCTTCCAAAGTCTCTGACAAGAGTGCCATCGCTTCTGAGGATTGGCCGTTGGCCTGGTATGCTTTGGCCAAGTTATTCTTCATCGCGAGCGTATCAGGATTGTCCGGTCCGATCCGGATTGACTGCAACTCAACGGCTTGCTTGAGCAGCGGCACGGCATTGGAAGCCTGCCCGTTATCCAGATAGGCCAAGGCCAGACTATTCATCGCTCCGATGGTGTTGACATGTTCGCGACCACGCTGGGCCAGCGCCAGCTCCAATGCTTGCTTGAGGAGAGGCATCGCTTCCTGGATCCGGCCCGACTCGCGGTACATCGTGCCGAGGCTGGACATGGTGGTGAGGACGTGCGGATGGTCCGGTGCCAACCGGAGTTTCTGGAGCTTGAGTACTTCTTCCATGATGGGCACAGCATTGGAAGTTTGGCCGAGATCCCGGTAGACCAAGGCCAGGTTGCTCATTTCCGTTACAGTGTCCAGATCCTCCGGCCCCCGGGTCCTCACGCGACATTCGAAGATCTCCCGTCGCAGTGGAAGCGCGTTCGTAAACTGGCCCGCCGCCCGATAAGCCTCCGCCAAGTTGCTCATCGAGTTGAGAGTGGCGGGGTCCTCCGGCCCGAACCTGGCCTTGCGCAGGACCACGACTCTCTCGAGCAACGAGATCGCTTCGGTGAATTGGCCCTTCTCTCGATACGAAACCGCTAGGCTATTCATGAAAGTGAGATGTTCTGGAGAGTCTGCCGCGAGGAGCGACGAGCTTCGATTGAGCAACGTTTCCCCCTGTTGGATGGCGTTGGAGAGTTGGCCGCTTGCTCGATAGGCGTTGGCGAGATTGTGCATCGAGGTCAGTGTGTCGGCATGACAAGGCCCAACCCTGCTCTCTCTCAAAGCCAGTGCCCGTGCTAACTGTCGGATGGCATTGGTGTCATCGCCGAGATAAAGCAACGTTGCTCCCACGGCATCCCGAATCTGCGCTTCGACCGCGGGCCGGTTGGTGAAGAGCAACGCAATTTGTGGCTCCGCCGCTTGCACCGCGCGCTGCACCGTCACGTTCCAGCCTAAGCCGCCTTCGCGCCCTTCGGGCCGTGCCGCAGCCAGAATGTTGTCGCGCAAAAATGCGATCACTGCCTGGGCGTCGGCCGCCCTTTCGTTGGCCTCGGTTTTTGCCGCCACGGCGCGCTTGCGCTGGGCGGACTCAGCCTTCCTGGCATCGATGGCCCGCTCGCGCTCAAGGTTGGCCCACAGACCGAACCACATGCTGACCACGGTAGCCGTCACGAGTGACATGACCATGAGGGCCGCCGCAGCGACGGCCGTGCGATGCTTTCGCGAGAATTTCTGCCAGCGATAGATCGCAGTCGGCGGCGTAGCCTGCACCGGTTCGTGGTCGAGGAAGCGCCCGAGGTCCTGGGCAAGCAATTGCGCCGTGGCGTAGCGGCGGGCCGGTTCCTTCTCAAGGCACTTGAGGCAGATGGTTTCCAGGTCGCGCGCCACGGCGGGGTTGAGGCGGCGCGGCGCGACGGGGTCGTCGCCCAACACCAAGGCCAGGGTTTCCTCCAGCGACTGGCCCACGAATGGCGCGCGGGCCGTGAGCAGGCAGTAGAGAATCGCGCCCAGGGAATAGACGTCGCAGGCAGGGCCAATCTGCTCGCGTTTGCCAAGCGCTTGTTCCGGAGGCATGAAACTGGGAGTGCCCAGAACCTGGCCGGACACAGTCAGCTCCGAGTTCCGGGTTGCGAGTTCTGGATCGGAAAGGCGTTTGGCCAGGCCAAAATCGGTAACGCGCGGCTGACCGTGCTCGTCGAGAAGAACATTGCCCGGTTTGAGGTCGCGATGGAGCACGCCCTTCGTGTGGGCGTAGTGAATCGCTTCGGCGATGGTCTTGACCAACCCGGCGGCGCGGGCGGCAGGCAACGGACCTTCCCGCACAAGGGCGGCAAGGTTGTTGCCTGCCACGTAGTCCATCGAGAAATACTGGTGCCCCTGATGCTCGCCGACTTCGTGGATGGCGACGATATTCGGGTGCTGAAGGTTGGCCGCGGCCTCGGCTTCCCGACGGAAGCGTTGCACATCGGCCGGCCCCGCCAACTGGCCCGAGAGGATTAACTTCACCGCCACGGTGCGGTTCAGGCTGAGCTGGCGGGCCCGATACACCACCCCCATGCCGCCTCGGGCGATTTCCTCGATTAGCTCATAATCGCCGAAGGCGCGCTGTTGAGGCACGGAGGAATGAGTTTGGGTGACGCGGACCTGGCGCGTGACCGGCTCGAAGGATTGCGCCAGCGCGTCGAGCCCATCCTGAATCAGACAGGCCGGACAGAGGCCACCCGCAGCGCTGGCATCGAGCGCTTTGCCACATCGACCGCAGCGGGACAGGTTCGGCATAGGCTGCCTCAACGGCTTGGTATCGCGCGCCGCAGCTTGACCTGAGTTGCGGTGGGGTGTCGAGCTTTCGCGCGCGGCGGCTGGGGCGCGATTGCGCTCCTCCAGAGGCAGTCCGCAGCCAGGAAGATGAAGTCGTTCGAGCCGGGCGCGCCGGGGGACCAATTGGCGTCAGGCAAACTTTAAGTGCTGATGGCTTGCAGGAGATGGCGTAATTCGTCCTCCACCTCGCTGTTGGTGGCGACGGTATTCGCCACTTCGGCGCGGAGCAGTTCACCGTAGCGTTTGCGTAAGCGATGGACGGCCTGGGAGACGGCGTTCTCCGTCATCCCCAGCCGCGCGCCAATGTCCGCCTGGCTCATGGCGCTCTTTTCGCCCCACGTGAAGGCTTTCAGTTCGTCGAACAGCTCGCAACGGCCGTTTGCTTCGTATTCGGCGCGGAGACCGGCCAGAACCTGATCCAGGAGCGCCAGAGCCCAGCGCTGCTCAAACAGCCTATCGGGCGAAAGGTCGGGCGCTGCCGGTTCTGCCTGATAACGGCCTTCGGCATCCTGCTGATCGATCGAGACGGGCGACTGGCCGGCGCCACGTTTCTCCGCGCTGGCCCTCCTCCATTCGTTCACGAGGAAATGGTCAAGGGCGGTAACCAAAAAGCCCCGGAAACGTCCGCGTTCGGGATCGGCCAGTTTGAAGTATTCCTTTTCCAGCAGCCTCGCGAAGAACGCCTGCGTCAGATCCTGAGCGTCGGACGGGATCCATCCTTTGCGACGCACCCGGGCGTAAATTGGGTACCAGTATGTGCGACACAGCTTCTCCAGCGCCTCCCGGGCGCCTGGGGCGGACGTGTCGCCCGCCGCAATGACAACGGACCAATGGGTGCTCGTGAAAGCCGCTTGTTGAGCGTGTCCGGAATCCTGTGGTCGCATAGTCTCGCGTCAATGTGTTGCTTGAACTCAAGTGTCGACTGAACGGCAATTTGTTCAAAGGAATTGGGTCAGGTCCAGTAGAATTCGGGCGCCGTTGCATCGCTGTGTCCGGCTGCTCCATCGCCGTGTCCGCCGGTTGTGCGACTGTGTTCAAGCGATCACCTCTACAATAGGCCATTTCCACGAGGCTTGCCGGATTTCGGAGATTCCACGCAAGGCCACCTCATCGCCACTCACGCTCAGGATGATCGACGAAGCCTCCTCCGTGGATCGGCTCGGCAGCCCACCGGCACACTTTGCAAAGTGTGCCGAGGTGTCTTCAGTTGCGATAGCGTCGCGCGCGCTCCTTTCAACTGAAGATTCGAGACCTCCCCATTCTTTTGCCCTCAATTCCTTTGCCCCAAGCGGGCGGCATCCAGGCCCACAGCGAGATGCGCAGCAAGGGTAATGTCTGGTCGCCTTCAGTTGTTGCCGCGGTGGTTTGGCAAAGGAATTTGGGGCAAGGGAATTACATTCACGTTGCAGGCCGGCCCTCGACATTGAGAGCGGATTTTCCTGAAAGGAAACGGCTGAGGATCCCTGCCCGGTCGAGAAAAGCTTGGTTGGTCAGACATGAACACGTTCAGTACCGAACCAGGCTGCTCCACAGTTTTTACGGACACGAACACGCGGAATCACTCGAAGCCGACCACGTGCACAATACGAGTTGGCCATTGCCCAAATCGGGCGCCCAATCCAGATGGTGGAATGAGCTGTTGCCCACTGAGTCGGAATTCCAAGCGACCGTCGCCGCGAGGGATTGAAAGCTGTCCGTAATCGCTGCTGTTGTTGACTTTGCCATCGGGCTAGGAAGGGCAGCTACAGGTTGTTGGCATGTCCCTTGTCGAATTCTTCAAGTTTCTTTTTCCACTCAGCGGCCTGGTCCGATTTTCCGGTGGCTTCGTAAAACCTCACCAAACGCTCGAGCGCTTTCCTGAAGTGTGGTTTGCCTTGACTGGGAATCCTGGCCTCGCGTTGGTGCATGCCCTCGTAGCCGGAGAGCAGCAGTGGTTCGGCCTCCACGTATTTCTTCTGGCCCAGCAGCGTGGCGCCCACCAGGCTGCGAGTGCTGAACGTCAGCGGGTCATCCGGCCACTTCCTTTCATGGATGGCCAGACACTCGCGGGCCAGCGGTTCGGCCTCGGAAAACTTTCTCTCCGTGAGCAGAGTCGTCGAGAATCGGGACAGGAGCCCAGCCAACGTACCGTCGTCCGCCGGCGACCGGGCGCGCAAGTCCCGCAATTGCTCCACGTGAATTGCCTCCAGCCCGGTCCAATCGCCCAGGTCCCCCAGGATGGCTTCGAGGTTCCGGACCGCACGTTGCAATTCGTCCTTGGGCCATTCCGGATGACGCTGAGACAAGGCCAGGGCTTCCTCGGCTAAAGGGCGGGCCTCGGCCAAGGCCTGGCGCTGGCGTAGGACCTCGGCGAGGTGGCACAACACCGTACTTAGCATCTGGGCGGCTGAGGGGTCGGCGGCCGGCGGATTGCGCAGCATCGCCAGCGCCTGGCGAAAGTTCTCCTCGGCCTCAGCCAGCTTCCCAGCTTGCCGGAGGACAAAACCCAGGTTGTGCAGTGGTTTGGCCAGCTCCGGATGCGCGTTGCCAAACCGTTTCCGGAGCATCTCGACGGCCTCACGCTGCATCGCCTCGGCCTCGGCGAGTTTGCCTTGTTGCTGGAGGACGACCGTCAACAGCCCGAGCGTGTGGGCCGGTTCGCGATACGCAGCTCCTCGGACCTTGCGGTCGATGGCCAGCGCCTCACGAAACAGGGATTCGGCCTCGGCGAGCTTGCGCTGGTCTTGGAACACCATGGCGAGGTCCTCCAGTGAGCGGGCTAGATCGGGATGTTCGTTGCCGTCGCCAAATAGTTCCCGGCGCAACTCCAAGGCTTTACGATGCGCCGCCTCGGCCTCGGCCAGCTTGCCTTGAAGGCGAAGCACCGTGCCAAGATAGTCAAGTGATCTGGCCACTTCGGGATGTTCGTTGCCCAGAAGTTTCCGCTGCCGTTCCAGCGCCTCACGGTGCAACGCCTCGGCCTCGATCAGCTTGCCTTGGGACAGGAGGGTGAGGGCGAAATTGTTGAGCGCGGCGGGCAGTAGCGGTTGCTCTTCGCCCAACCTTTTCAACAGCGCCACTGCTTCACGATGCATCGTTTCGGCTTGAGGCAGGCTGCGTTCTTCTCGGAGGAGGTTGGCAAGGTTGTTGAGAGTGGTGGCCAGATACTGATGCTCATTCCCCAGCACCTTGCGCTGCATCTCGAGAGCCTCGCGATACATCGGCTCTGCCTCAGCCAGGTTGCCTTGGGCCTGCAGGACCAGACCAAGATCGTTGAGGAAAGTGGCCAACATCACATGCACGGGGCCCAACGTTCTCCGCCCGATCGCCAGTCCTTCACGACACATCGCCTCGGCCTCGGCCAATTGGCCTCGCATTCTAAGCACGGACGCCATATGGAAGAGGGAGGCCGCCACGTGAGGATGCTCGTTGCCCAGGAGTTTGCGCTGCATGGCGAGAGCCTCACGCAACATCGACTCAGCCGGGGCCAACTTGCCTTGCTCCCGGAGAACGTCGCCGAGGGCGTCCAGAGACATCGCCACATCAGGATGCTCGTTGCCCAGGAGCTTCCGCCGCTTCTCCAGCACATCACGATGGATCGCCTCGGCCTCGACCAGCTTTTTCTGCTCACCGAGAAGAAGGCCAAAATTGTAACGTATCATGGCCATTCCAGGGTCATCGCCCGAAGGATTCTGGGTTATCGCCAGCGCCTCGCGGTAAGTGGCCTCCGCCTCGACAAACTTTCCCTGATCTGACAGCGTAAGGGCCAGACCGTTGAGCAGCGCGGCCAAGTCCGGGTGCTCGTTACGCAACAGCTTTCGCAACATCCCCAGCGCCTCGCGTTGCAGCGTTTCCGCCTCGGCCAGCCTGCTTTCTTTTTGCACTATGTAGGCGAGATTGGCGAGGACCGTGGCGACGCTCCGATCCTGCTTCCCCAAGAGTTTTCGATACATCGCCAGTGCTTCGCGAGCAAACTTCTCTGCTTGCTGATAGTTACCGAGGTGGGCTTGGATTTTGCCGCACATATCGAGG
>Ga0247664_1000263_pt1 | contig 13387 bp, 12 predicted proteins | sample CNK05_metaG_FD_182715 | JGI IMG/M metagenome (GOLD analysis project Ga0247664, IMG submission 182715) | Soil microbial communities from Purdue University Martell Research Forest, Indiana, United States - CNK05 | ecosystem: Environmental > Terrestrial > Soil > Temperate forest > Bulk soil...
TTCAGCCAATTCAATGTCCCGATTGGCGATGGCCTTCCGCAATCCAAGACGCCCTGGCCATTCAAACGGTTGCATGACCGACACTGACCACGCCACCCCTTCGGCGCTCAGACCGCTGCCGCGCACGGATTTTTGGCCGAGACTGCCGTTGACTTCCGGATTGCCGAGCAAGGCGGCGGCCTTGCGCCCGGCCTTCGCCGCCTTGATCTCCGCCTCGTAAAACCGCAATTCCGGGTTCTTTTCCAGTGATTCCGCAACGAGGACTCCCAGGGAAAGGCCGTTCGTGTTCGGCGAAGTTCTTGTTTCCTGACCCTGGGAAGGCAGGGCCACGGCGCTTCCGAACCCCGCCACCAGAAGGAGGAGCGAACAAATGGGATTGCAATGCTTCATAAGCGACAACGGACAAATCCAACCACGACGGAAACAAACGCGGCGCGAGGGCACACCGCACCTGTGAAGGGGGGACTGCTTATGAAACTAGGGAAGGCGCGCGCGGCGGCGCGGCCGCGCGGAAGGAAAACTGCCAGCTTTTCGGAAGTTCCGGGGGAGCAAGATTCGGCAAAGCTTCGCGGACCGATTCAAGGCCGGGGGCGGCGTTTTGTCCCGGCAGCACCAGAAATGGGATCAGCGCAAAAACCGGCGTAACGACCTGAACCTGGTTGTTTTCAGTCTTGTAAAGGCCATCCTCCACCGACGCGCAACCGTCGGTCTGGCAGTCGTCATCCTGGGAACTCCCGCCTTTTTCACAACAAGGAAGAAAACTCAGCGCCGGAATCTGCTCAAGCCGACAGTGGTTGGTTGCCGCGAGCCAGAGGCCCAACAGCCCAACCACCGCGATGGTCTTCAGCCAATTCACGGTCACCAGCATAAGAATCGGCGGTAATTGTTCAAACTTTACTTTTTTGAGTTTGATGCGCGTCAATGCCGAAGTGCTCAGGGCCAAGTAGGGTCGCCGTGATGAATACGAAGGAAACGATGTGGGCCGTTGACGCACGCGGACTCGAGCCTCCACAGCCGCTGGTCGTCATTCTCGAAGCGATCACGCGTCTGCCTGAGAACGGCGAGTTGCGCGCCCAAACGGACCGCCGGCCCCTGCACCTTTACCCGTTGCTGGAGCAGCGCGGTTTCACCGGCGAAACGGAGGAACAATCCGATGGAAGTTTTGTCACCACCATCCGTCGCGTCTGACTCCCGGCGGCCGAAGACCGCGGGGAAGTCGTGTCACGTGCCGACGAAGCGAGCGGCGATGGCCGATATCCACGCGCCATCCGTGGGCTTGCCGCTGCGGTTCATCCTGACGGGCCTGGCGGCGCTGGTGGCCGGCGTGGCCTGGCTGGTGGCACGCCCCATCGTGCTGTCCGGTTATCACTACAGTCCTGAAGTCGTCGCCGTCACCCATCTGTTTGTGCTGGGGTGGATCAGTTCAGTGGTGATGGGCGCGATCTATCAACTCGTGCCGGTGGCGCTGGAGACTCGGCTGCACAGCCAGCGACTGGCGCAATGGCATTTCGTCCTGCACGGGATTGGTTTCGTGGGAATGGTCGCGATGTTTTATATCTGGAACATGAAACAGGTCGGGCACTTCGCATCGGCGCTGGCAGTCGGCGTGGGGCTTTTTGTCTATAACCTGGCTCGCACGCTGGCGCGCATCCCGCGGTGGAATGTGGTTGCCGCGGGCATTGCGGCGTCGCTCGGCTGGCTCACGGTGACGGTTCTTGCCGGCCTGTACCTCGCGGCGGCGAAGTGCTGGAACTTCAGCCCATTCAATCCGCTGGCGCAGATGCACGCGCACGCGCACCTCGGCGGGCTGGGTTTTTTCGTCATGATGATCATCGCGGTATCCTACAAACTGGTGCCGATGTTCACGTTAAGCGAAGTGCGGAGCGCCAGCCGCGCCCGGTGGTCGCTGGTGCTGCTCAACACGGGATTGGCCGGGGTCTTCGTTGGCATCTTGGTTTCAAGCCGCTGGAAATTGGGGCCAGCCCTCATCGTGGCGGCCGGGTTGGCGGTTTACGGGCGGGAAATCACAGCCATCCTGCGTTCCCGAAAACGCCGCAGCCTCGACTGGGGCTTGATGTATTTCCTGACTGCCATCGCGTTGCTTGTCCCGGTGGCGACTCTGGGCGTTGTGCTGGCCTGGCCGGGTCTGCCAACGACCCTGCGGACGGCCCAGCTTGAAAGCGTGTATGGCTTCCTGGCGCTCATTGGTGTGGTCACTTTCGCCATTCTCGGAATGCTCTATAAAGTGGTCCCGTTCCTCGTTTGGTATGCCAGCTACAGCAAGGCCATCGGGCGACACAAAGTTCCCGCGCTGGCCGATCTGTATTCGCCCGCCCTGCAGGCTGTCGGCTATTGGCTGTTTCTGGGCGGTCTCTTGGTGGCGAGCATGGCAACCACACTGAGTCACGAATCCGGCGCGCGCACCGGCTGTGCGCTGCTGTTTGCCAGCATTGTGCTCTTCGTCGTCAACCTGTTCAAAGTGCTCGCCCATCTCATCCGACCACGGCTCGAGCCGCTCGTCCTCACGCCCGCAGTCGCAAGCACATGACCGCCGCACCCAACGAAGAAACGGTTCGCGAGACTCTCCGCCAAGTCGTGGATCCAGAACTCGATTGCAACATCGTAGACCTCGGACTCATCTACGGCATCGCCATCGACGGTTCCAAAGTCACCGTGACCATGACGCTCACCACGCCCGGTTGCCCGATGCACGAAAGCATCGCCTGGGGCGTGAAGCGAGCACTCCTCAATCTCGAAGCGGTGCAGGAAGCGGAGGTCCAGGTCGTCTGGGACCCACCGTGGACGCCAGCGCGTATGACGGAACACGGCCGCGCTTGCACAGGTATCGTAGCGCGGTGAAGGGGCCGTTCTGCGGGCCGCTTTGACTTGCATCAACGCCCGTCTTTCTCTTAGAAAAAGCCCCGAACCTGACCAAGGTCAAGACACCCCAACACGAGTGAGGCGATTATTCTCTTGGGCACGGAGCCGAGCGGTATGCGTCGGAACCGGGCCGGACCTGAACGACAAACATCCATGAAAGCGCAATCCATCCGAACCGCCGCCATGTTGTGCGGGGTATTGATAACCGCAGCGGCCACGGCCGCTGAAACCGCAGTGAAAACGAATGGGGCCAAGCCGGCCGACCCCACCATCCAGGGCGAGGAAAACGCGGCGTTGACAGCGCCACCGATGGTGCCGCCGCCGATCACCCGGACCCACGCCACGAAAGTCGTGGTGCGTCTGGAAGTGAAAGAGGTCGTGAAACGACTGGCCGACGGTGTGGAATACCTGTTCTGGACCTTTGGCGGCGACGTGCCGGGCCGGTTCATCCGCATCCGCGAGGGTGATTTGGTCGAGTTCCATCTGGCAAATCATCCGTCCAGCAAGATGCCGCACAACATCGATCTGCATGCGGTGACCGGGCCGGGCGGCGGCGCCGCGTCCTCGTTCACGGCGCCGGGGCATGAGTCGCAGTTTTCCTTCAAGGCGATCAATCCCGGCCTCTATGTTTATCACTGCGCCACCGCGCCGGTGGGCATGCATGTGGGCAACGGCATGTATGGGTTGATCCTGGTTGAACCGAAGGAAGGGATGCCCAGGGTAGACCGCGAGTATTACATCATGCAGGGCGACTTTTACACGACGGGCAAGTTCGGCGAGGAAGGCTTGCAAATGTTCGATCAGAACAAGGCTGTGGATGAGCGTCCGACGTATGTTGTGTTTAACGGCGCGGTGGGATCGCTGGTGGGCGACAAGGCCATCACGGCCAAGGTCGGCGAGACGGTGCGTCTGTTCGTCGGCAACGGCGGACCAAATCTCGTCTCCTCATTCCACGTCATCGGCGAGATCTTCGACCACGTGTATCAGGAAGGGGGCGTTGTTCCCTCGCAGAAACAGGTGCAGACCACCATCGTTCCGGCCGGCGGATCGGTCATCGTCGAATTCAAGACCGAAGTGCCAGGCACTTACATCCTGGTGGATCACTCGCTCTTCCGCGCGTTCAACAAGGGCGCCCTCGGCATGTTGAAGGTGTCCGGCCCGGAGAATCTGCTCGTCTATTCGGGCAAGGAGGTCGATGCCGTGTATCTGGGCCGCCAAGCCGAGGCCGGCTCGGAGGCCGAAAAGAAAGTCGCCGCGCTGCAGGCGCAGGTGAAGCAGGCGCTCACCGATGACCCCAAAATCTCCGGCCTGACCAAGGAAATTCAGATCGCCAAGGGCAAAGGCGTGTTTATGCAAACCTGCTTTGTCTGCCACCAGGTCGATGGGGCAGGAGTCCCCGGCCAAATCCCGCCGCTGGCGAAATCCGATTATCTGAAAGCCGACAAGTACCGCGCGGTGCGGAACATCCTCTTTGGCCAGACGGGCGAGGTCGTCGTCAATGGCAAAACCTATAACGGCACCATGATCCCGTTGCATTACCTGTCCGACGAAGATGTGGCCAACGTCGTGACCTATGTGGTGAACAGCTTCGGGAATTCCGGTGACGTCGTGAAGGTCGAAGAGGTGCGCCGCATCCGCGGCGAAGCGCCTGCGCCGGTCGTCAACAATTACGAGTAAGCCCCCGCGATGAAACGCCAGGCCGCCATCCCGTTGAGCCTCGCACTGTTCGTTTCGACGGCGATTTCGTTCGCGATTCACGCCCAGGAACGGCCGGTTGGAACTCCGCCGGCCGGGATGACGCTGCTGCCGGCCGGTCGCTACACGCCGCTGTTTCGCGCCGAGAACGATCCAAAGGACATCCCGGTCCAGTCCTTCTGGCTGGATGTGCTGCCGGTCACCAACGGCGAGTTTCTTGAGTTTGTCCGCACCCACTCGAAATGGCGCCGCTCCCAGGTGAAGCAGTTGTTTGCCGAGGTGGATTATCTGAAGCGGTGGGCCGGCGATTTGGAACCGGGGACCAATGCCCCGTTCAACGCGCCCGTCACGCATGTCTCCTGGTTCGCCGCCAAAGCCTATTGCGCCTGGCAAGGCAAACGTTTGCCCACCACCGCCGAGTGGGAGTACGCGGCGGCGGCCAGCCCGACCCGCGCGGACGGCGCCAACGATCCTGAGTTCGTGCGTCAGGTCCAAAATTGGTACGCTACTCCTACGCCGGAAATCCTTCCCCCGGTGGGCCGGGGGCGAACCAATGTTTTCGGCGTCCACGATCTGCACGGCCTCGTCTGGGAATGGGTGGCCGACTTCAACACCGCCATGGTCACAGGCGATGCACGTGGCGACACGGGTCTGGACCGCCAGCTCTTTTGTGGCAGCGGGTCGGAAGGAGCGAAGGATCGAAGTAATTTCCCCGCGTTTATGCGCTACGGATTTCGGAGCAGCCTCAAGGCAAGCTACACTGTCCATAACCTTGGCTTCCGCGGCGCACAGGATGTTGAGCCCAACAAACCATGAATGCACACCCCCATCGACTATCATGCTGCCGGCTCGGCGCCGGAGCACTGGCCTGCCTGGCCATCGCATTATTCCAAGCCGGCTGCTTGACGACCACCGTCTCCAAGACTCCGGGATGTTGCGCTCATGGAGTCCCTTCCGACGGGCCCGTCTCAGATCGTTCCCTCTTTCAGCTCGAGTCGTCCTGGACCAACGATGCGGGCAACACGCTGAAACTCGGCGCGTTGGGCGGACGCCCCCTGGTGGTGACCATGTTCTTCGCGAAATGCGAGTATGCGTGTCCGGTGCTGGTTCACGACATGAAAAAGGTGCAGGCCGCGTTGCCCGAGAACGTGCGGAGCAGAGTCGGTTTTGTGCTGGTCACCTTTGACACCGAGCGGGACACCCCCGCCGCCCTGGCCGAGTATCGCAAGATTCACGAGCTACCCGCAAACTGGTCACTCCTGCGCGGTGCGCCCGACGATGTGCTGGAGCTGGCGGCATTGCTGGGCGTGAAGTTCAGGAAGGACGCGCGCGGACAATTTGCCCACTCGAATATCCTGACCGTGCTCAACGCCGGCGGGGAAGTGGCGCACCAGCAGATCGGACTCAACCAGGCGCCCGACGAAACCGTCAAACAACTCGTGCAATTGCTTCGCCCATGAACATGCCACCCATCAGCCAATTCAAACGATTCGACGTTCGTCCCTTGCTCCAGCGCGGAGAAGAGCCGCTCTCGGCCATTTTGCAGCGAGTCCAAAAGCTCGGCGCCGGAGAAGGTTTGATCATTATCGCGCCGTTCCTGCCTTCCCCGCTCATTGAATTGCTCGGCAGCCAGGGTTTTCAGTCCAAGATCGAGCGGGGCGAGGGCGGTAGTTGGATCGTTTACTTCTGGCCGAAAGGCGGCTAATGGAACAGGCATGACGACCCCGTTGGCCGAACTTAAACAAATCGGGATCACCAACGCCTTGCGGAATTGCCAGCTTTTTGCCGGGATTTCTCCGGCAGAACTGGCCGCCATCGCCGACATCACCACGACCAAATCAGTCGCCAAGGGCAGTTATCTCTTCCGCGAAGGCGATCCGTCGATGGGCTTTTACATCGTCCAGACCGGCGCCATCAACGTGCATCGGGTCAACGCCGCGGGGAAGGAACAGGTCATTCATGTCTTCCGCGCCGGTGAATCGTTTGCGGAAGGCACCCTCGCCACAGACAAGGGTTATCCGGCTGACGCGCGGGCCGTCGAGGCGACCCAAGTGTTGCTGGTGCAAAAGGCCGGCATCCTCGCCTTGTTGCGGCGGCAGCCGGAACTGGCGTTGCGGATGCTCGGCTCGATGAGCGCGCACCTGCGGATTCTGGTGGGCCAGTTGGAGGATTTGACGTTGAAGGACGTCGAGACGCGTCTGGCCAACTGGCTGGTGAAACGATGCCCCGCGCTCGAAAGCGCGACACCGGTGAAGTTCGAATTGCCCATGACCAAGCGCGTGCTGGCGGCCGAACTCGGCACCGTCAGCGAAACGTTCTCCCGCACGCTGGCCAAGTTCCGCGAGCAAAAACTCATCGCCGTGAAAGGCAAGACCATCACGGTGTTGAACCCGTCCAAGTTGACGGCCCTGCTGCGGCGCCATTTAGGTGAATGACACGGCCCGAAAGAGATTCACGTGCTCGATGCCATGGCCCTAGCGGCAGGAAACAGAACCGCGTTCTCGAGATGAACATGGCGATGCGTGTCCTCCTCCAGGTCACGCAGTCCGGCGAATAACGCACGGTACGTGTTACAAGCATCGGAGGGCGGCTCGAAACCATGACTCAGTTCGCGCAGGCGGGCCAGAGCCGCGCCGACTTCCTCGTGTTCGTGGATCATGCAGGCAATGGGCGCTTCCAGACTTCCCGGAGGCGGCTGGCCTTGGCTCATCGCCCGGATGGCCGGAAAGAGCACTTGCTCCTCCTTCATCATGTGGCTGGCCAACTCCGCTTCCAGAGCGGTGAAAACGTGGAACATCTCCACCAACGATGGAGAGTGGCCTCCGTGAACCTGAGCGACGCGCTCGGACATCGCATGCAAGCGCGGCAATTCCTCGCGCAGGAAGCCATGATGGACTTCGACGATGTACGCGGCCAGTTCGTCCGGAGGCAAGGTGGCTGGATTCCGCGCCGGGGCAGACTGGTCCGCCAACTCAGCCTCCAGTTGTTCGACGACGGCATCGGTGGCAAGGCCTTTGCCTTCGCACGCTTCGCGCAGCGTGCGTCCGCCCTGGCAGCAGAAGTCAATGTGAAAGGCTTGAAAAACGCGGGAGCGCCCGGGGCGCTCGGCCACGAGCTCGCCCACAGTGCGTACGAGCAGAGGAGTTCCAGGAGGTGAATAGACGTTTGGATGATGGCTCATAAGTAACTCACGCACGCGCGCCGGCAGGGCGCGTCTTGTTCGAGGTTGAATTGAATGACTGATTCATCAGCAACGAATCGCCCGCAATCTAGCAGGACGTTCGACCAAACGATTTGACCAAGGTCAACGATCCTGGGTTTCCTGGCCTTGGATTCTTACTCGGATTCTACCGCGAGAGTTTCACTTGTCCGACGGCAAACTCTGGCGCTTCGACGACGAGGCGAAAGTCCGCGCCACGGTTCTGGCTGTTGTTGAAGCGCGCGCCCAGGAGTCTGAACCGCCCAGTGCGCCAGATCCTTGACCCGTCGAGCCTGATCGTTTCGATCGCGCGGGTGTAGGCGCCGCTGCGGGGGGCGCTTTCATCGCTGCCATCGAATTCGACGGTCAACCGGCCTGGCGCGGCGTCGAAGTGTTCGACCTCCAGCGCGTAGGCCGTCACTTCACTCGCCTTGAACGAATCGTCCACCGCGAAATAGACGTACCGGGCATGGGCGGTCGATGGGTCGAGGGCGCGAGCGGGGCACCCTCCGCGTGTGGTCGGCACCGTCACGCCGTCGTCGTTCTCCAACTGTCGGAGGCCGTTCTCGCGATTCGTTGTGCCGAGGCCGATGCTGACAGATTTCGCGTCGCTGAAAGATCCCTTGGGCCAAGGCGGACGCCAGCCTTGTTTGAACAGGTCCGCATACTTTCGCGTAAGTTCGATGTAGTGCCGTCCGTATTCCCTGGACTCGGCAATGTCGGTGCCTTCGTGCCACTCGTTCCAGGTCTCGACCATGACGAACTTTGGGGGACGGCGCAGCAGCTTGAGCCATTGCTCCTCGTAGAACGCCCCGTCGCGCCGGTCCACGATGAGCGGGGTGCGTCCCGGCACCGCCGAGTGATCGTAGCCGGGGCCCAGAGAGGCGATGCCCCCGGGCGTTTTCAGTCCGAGCGCGCCGCCCCAGGCGACCACGCTATCGGCCTTCACCTTCCAGGAGACTTCACCAGCAAGCCAGGGTCGGCGCCCGCCGAAATCATTAGAGAATTGCGCTTTGGTATAGTCGACAAAACTCTGATCGTGGCCCCGCGCGAACGCAGCCGAATACAGCAGGACAACGGGCCGGTCATCGAGCATCGCCCAGTGCTTCGGCGGGATCATCGAGAAAAAATCGCGCACCGTCGCGTAGAACCATCGTCGCCCGCGGTCCGTCGTGAGATCGACGTGTTCGCCCCACGAGTTATGGCGCAGCGTGCTGGTGTCGTAGAAGAGCCCGATGCGCGGCGGTTGTTTGCCGTTGCGGAGCAGTTGCTCCCGCGCCTGCACCAGCGGCGGCAAGCCCTCGTAACTCCAATGCAGATGCGCCTTCGTGCTCTGTTCGGATGGCGCACCCCAGAAAACCGGCAGCACCAGATCGATACCCGCCGCCATCATGTCCTCCAGTTGCCGGCGGTGCCACGCGACGGATTTATAGCTCATCCCCTCCAAGCTCGGGGGATGCGTGGTCAGCGCGTCCGTGCCGTCCCCATCCACGACATGGGCCTTCGACGGTGTGTCGTACCAGTAGAAGTAGTAGGTGCCAACGATGCGGTCCCCGGCGTGAAACGATTTCGCTTCAGCAAAGTCCGCCGGCCTGAGCTTTATGTTCGGGCCGAAAGCGGAAGGGATTTCGCGCGGCGCCGACGCGGCGAACACAGTGGTGGAAAGCGCCACGGCCATCAGCGCTCCCTCCAGGCCATGACGCTTGGTTCGCTCGCGCGCAATGGGACTGAATCTCACCTTGCTTTGACGTTCCAACCCGCTCGAATCGTAACCCTAATTTATGAAGACTTGACTTGAGTCAAAGGGAAAGTAGCGAACCGGTGCTCCGTCGATCTCCAGGGCTGAATTTCCTCGGTTACCCCGAGCACCGGCAAATCTCCCGGCCTCAAGGATGTCCCCAGGCTCAGCCAGGGCAGGCAGGCACCCGGTTTTGTCATTCCGGCAAGGCTTGCTTGCCCCGTCGCCCGCCGAAGCGGATCCATTTCTCCAACTCCACAGTGGCAAAGGTGGCCACCGCCACGGCCGCAATGCGCAGCCAGGAATCAGTGCCGATGGGTGCCGTGTGGAACAGGCGATTCATCACGGGCGCGTAAGTGAAGAGCAGTTGCAGCCCGATCATGGCCGCCGCGCCGAAGAACGCCAGGCGGTTTGCGAAAAAGCCGACGCTGAAGGAGGAGCGGTTCAGCGAGCGACAGTTGAACAGATACAAGGCCTCGACCAGCACAAATAGATTGACGACCACGGTGCGGGCCGCGGCCAGTCCCGCGTCCCCAGCCTGCCACTCCCGAAGGAACAGCGCGAGGCCACCCACCAGGATGATGAGCGTAACGAGTCCAGTGCGCATGATGAGTGGATGGGTGAGAAGGGGTTGACTCGGATTGCGCGGTGGACGGCGCATCAAGCCCGGCTCTTTGGGTTCAAAGGCCAACGGCAGGCCGAGCAGTGTATCCGTGAAATTTGCCCAGAGCAATTGCAGCGGGAGCACTGGCAACGGCAATCCCAGCAAAATTGCAGTGATGACCATCGCCGCTTCGCCCAGGTTGGTCGGCATAATCCAAACAATGAATTTGGTCAGATTGTCGAACACGCCGCGCCCTTCTTCGACGGCGGCTTCGATGGTCGCGAAGTTGTCGTCAGTGAGGACCATGGCGGCTGCGCCTTTCGCGACATCGGTGCCGCTGATGCCCATCGCCACACCGATGTCGGCCTGCTTGAGCGCGGGAGCGTCATTGACGCCGTCGCCCGTCATGGCCACAACATGGCCGCGAGATTGGAGCGCGCGGACCAACCGGAGCTTTTGCTCAGGCGCAACGCGGGCGAAGACGACTGCGCGCTCCGCGATCTCAGGCAATTGGTCGTCGGAGAGTTTGTCCAATTCACGTCCGGTGAGAGTCAACGAGTCGGAAACGGCTTGGCCCGAATCCGGAGGCGCTTCGGGCAAGCCAATCTGCCGCGCAATGGCCCGGGCGGTTACGGCGTGGTCACCGGTAACCATCTTTACCGCGATCCCGGCCTGCCGGCAGCGCTGCACTGCGGCCACGACCTCCGGCCGAGGCGGATCAATCATTCCCTGCAAGCCGAGGAAGGTGAGTCCGCCCGCGACGTGGGTATGGTCCAGTCGGACCTGGTTCACGTCCGTGTGACGCCGGGCGAAGGCCAGCACACGCAGCCCGCGTGCGGCCATTTGCTCGACGGCACGATGCACTGCCGCCTGGTCGAGCGACACCAGCTCGTCCTGCGAACCCAGCATGTCGCGGCAGCGATCGAGGAGCCGTTCCACCGCGCCCACCTTGTAAATGATCCGCCCGGAGTGCGCGTCATGGAGGGTCGCCCGGAACATGTGCTCGGACTCGAAAGGTATCATGTCCATGCGCGGCGCGGTCCGGCGCGCTTCCGCGTCAATCAACCCGGCTTTCCAGGCCGCGACGAGCAACGCCGTCTCCGTCGGGTCGCCCTGCACCTTAAGGCGCCCGTGTTCGTCGCGGATGAGATGGGAATCGTTGCAGAGCAGGCCGGCGCGCAGGCACTCGGCGAGCGCAGGATGCTCCGGCAACTTGACTGGCGTGCCGTCGAACCGCACTTCGCCCACCGATTCGTAACCAGTGCCGGTAACAGCGTAGCGTTTTCCGCCCGCAAAAATCTCCTGCACGGTCATCTGGTTTTCCGTGAGCGTGCCGGTCTTGTCGGAGCAGATGACAGTGGTGCTGCCGAGCGTTTCCACGGCGGGCAGCCTGCGGATGATAGCCCGGCGTTTTGCCATGCGGGCCACGCCGATCGCGAGCACGATGGTGGCGGCGGCCGGCAAGCCCTCCGGGATGGCGCCGACCGCCAGCGCGACCGCGGCCATGAACATCTCGACGACTTTCTCTCCGCGTGCGACGCCAATGGCGAAGGCAGCCGCCGCCAAGCCCAGAATTACCCACAAGAGCAGCCGGCTGAACTGCGCAATCTTTCGCGTCAGAGGCGTCTGCAAATCGACTGCCTCAGCAATGAGCCAGGCAATGCGGCCGGTTTCCGTCTTGTCCCCCGTGGCCCAGACGACGCCTTCGCCTTGGCCGCCAGTGACGAGCGTGCCGGCAAAAGCCAGGTTCCTGCGGTCGGCGAGAATCGTATCCAGCGCAAGCGGATTGGTGTGTTTGTGAACCGGCACCGATTCGCCGGTAAGCGCGGACTCGTCGGTTTGAAGGCCGCGCGCTTGGAACAGGCGCAGGTCGGCGGGCACGCGGTCACCGGATTTAAGCAGCACGACGTCTCCCGGCACCAGCGCTTCCGAATGGACTCGTTGTTGGTGTCCGTCGCGGCGCACCGCCGCTTCTGTGACGACCATGCGGCTCAATGCCTCAATGGCTTTCTCTGCCTTGGCTTCCTGGAGAAACCCCACCATGGCGTTGACCAGCACAACCCCGAGAATGACCGACGAATCCACCCATTCACCCAGAAAGGCCGTCACTCCCGCCGCAACGAGCAGGATGTAGACGAGCGGCTGATTGAACTGCTGAAACAAGGTGCGCCATGCTGGTGTGCCGCGCCGCGGGCGAACAATGTTGTAGCCGAACTTCTCCAGCCGACGCTTGGCCTCCGCTTCGGATAGTCCCGCTCTCAAGTCGACGTCGAGCAAACGCACGACCTCCTCGGATTCCAGTTGATGCCAGTGGTTGGAAGGCAAGCTGGAAGCACCAGTTAGCATATCGGGGCGAGTCTGGCCATGAATCTTCACGCGGCGGCCAGCAAACGCTGACACCTGCGGCGACGAACGACGCGACCTGACCGCTGTTAGCCATGGTTCACCAGCCAGCAACTCCTCACGATTAAGCTCGCGTCGGCTTTGGCGCTCAAGAAACAGCCTGACTTCGGCAAGGAACGGAAAGCGCACGGGCTAATGCGCAATTAATTTCGCATCGAACGACGATCAATGACCTATGGCAACCACGACGAATCCATCCAAAGCCAAAGGGCGTGCGCGAGCATTGCTCCCTGCGCCTCGCATGACCGGACGCGGGGCAGATTCCGAGCTGTGTGCCGACGCGGGGCGGCATTTTATCAAGTGGTTCGCCGACATTACGATGGATGACGTGCCACTGGTTGGCGGCAAAAACGCATCGTTGGGCGAGATGTATCGCACCTTGGCAGCACAAGGCGTGAGAGTACCGAACGGCTTCGCCATCATGGCGGAGGCGTATCGGTATTTGCTGCGCGAGGCGGGGTTGGAGGAACCGATCCGGAAAGCGCTCGCCGGTCTCGACACCCGCGACGTGGAAGAGCTTCGCAAGCGCGGCAGCTTGATTCGCAGTTTGATCCTTGGCGCGGCGTTTCCACTGGACCTGGAGAAGGAAATCGCCAACGCCTACGATGCGCTCAAAGGTCGCCAGCTTCATCCGGTGGATGTGGCGGTGCGTTCCAGCGCGACGGCGGAGGATTTGCCGGACGCCAGTTTCGCCGGGCAGCAGGAGACGTATCTAAATGTTGCGGGGCATCTCGAACTGATCAATGCCTGTCTGCGGTGCTTTGCCTCGCTGTTCACCGACCGCGCCATCAGCTACCGCGTGGATAAAGGCTTCGACCACTTCAAGGTCGCGCTGTCGATCGGCGTGCAGAAGATGGTGCGCGCCGGC
>Ga0247664_1000264_pt1 | contig 13342 bp, 7 predicted proteins | sample CNK05_metaG_FD_182715 | JGI IMG/M metagenome (GOLD analysis project Ga0247664, IMG submission 182715) | Soil microbial communities from Purdue University Martell Research Forest, Indiana, United States - CNK05 | ecosystem: Environmental > Terrestrial > Soil > Temperate forest > Bulk soil | place...
AGCTGAACCTGCCGTCGGTGGCCGACCAGGAGGTGGACCACGAACATTTGGTGCAGGATTCCTGTTCGGATGACGGCACGATGGACTGGCTGGCAAAGGATCAGCGGGTGAGCGCCTATTTTGAAAAGGACCGGGGGATGTATGACGCGGTGAACCGCGGCCTGAAACGCGCCCGGGGCGAGCTATTGGCGTACCTCAATTGCGACGAGCAGTATCTGCCGGGGGCGCTGGCCCGGGTCAGCCGTTATTTTGATGAGAATCCGCGGGTGGACGTGTGCTTTGCGGATGCGGTGGTGGTGGATCCGGAGGGCAACTATCTGTGCCATCGTGGGGCCATGATCCCAACGAGAGGCCATACCCTGGTCAGCCGCGGTCTGGCGATCCTGACCTGCGCGACATTTTTTCGGCGCAGCGTGCTGGAGGAGCGCGGACTTTACTTCGATGAGCGCCTCCGCGATCTGGGGGACGCTGAGTGGGTCCTGCGGCTGATTGGCGCGGGGGTGACGATGGGGGTATTGCGCCATTTTACCAGCGCCTTTACGGAAACGGGTGAGAACATGAATCTCAAAGCCAATGCCAAGAGGGAACAGGCAGAGATGTATGACTCGGCCCCGGGCTGGGCTCGCTGGTTGCGGCCCGCGATCATCGCTCGGTACCGCGTGGCCAAATTGTTCTCCGGCGATTATCATCGCGCCCCCTTCCATTACGAAATCTACACGGCGCAGAGTCCCGAGCGCCGGGTCCGGTTCGAGGCGGCTCGTCCGACCGGGGTCTGGACCCGCTCCGAACTGCAGGCGCCGGGCCGGCCCGACGCGGCGTAGTGAGTTGCTCCTTGCCCCGGTCGCAGTTATGCAATTTAATCGGGTTCATGGCTAAGATCCTGGTGGTCGACGATGAGCCGACGATGCTGCAGATGGTCAGCGAGTTCTTTCGGACCGACGGTCATGAGGTGCATTCCTTCGGTCAATCGGCGTCTGCGCTGGAAGGTCTGGAGGAACATCACCCCGAATTGGTGGTCACCGACCTGAACCTGGAATCGGTCCGGACCCGCGGGCTGGATATCCTGCGCAAGGCGCGTTCGCTCAATCCGCCGGCGGAAGTGATCGTGGTCACAGGTCATGGGTCGGTCGAGACCGCGGTGGGGGCGATGCGCGACGGGGCTTACGATTACGTGGAGAAACCCTTCAAGCTAGCCGATCTCAAAGTCAGTGCCCAACGCGCCCTCTCCTATAATCACGCTGTCGCCGAGAATCATTACCTGAAGAAACAGCTGCGCGAACGGTATCACTTCAATCAGATCGTCGGCACGTCGCCCAAGATGCAGGCAGTGTTCCGCATGATCGAACGGGTGGCCGACACCGACAGTACCGTCTTGATTCTGGGCGAAAGCGGGACCGGCAAAGAGCTCGTGGCGCGCGCTCTCCATTTTAATAGCCGCCGTCAGTTCGCTCCGTTCATCCCAATCAATTGCGCGGCCTTGCCCGAAAACCTGCTCGAGTCGGAGCTGTTCGGTCATCGCAAAGGTTCCTTCACCGGCGCCATTACCGACAAAAAGGGCCTCTTTCAGGAAGCCGATGGCGGCACGATTTTCCTGGACGAGATCGGTTCCATGCCCGCCGCCCTGCAAAGCCGGTTGCTGCGCGTGCTCCAGGATCGCGAAGTCCGCCGCGTCGGCGATAACGTCCCCATTTACGTCAACGTCCGGGTCCTGGCCGCCACCAACGAGCCGCTCGAAGCGAAAATCAAGGCAGGCAACTTCCGGGAGGATCTCTACTATCGGTTGAATGTGATCCCGCTGCGCCTGCCCGGTTTGCGCGAGCGTGCGGAGGATGTTCCACTGCTGGTGATGCATTATCTGCGCCGCAAAACCAGCCCGCGCTCGGGGCAGCCATTCCAAATCACGCGCCGCGCCATGGCCGCCATGAATACCTACGCCTGGCCGGGCAATGTGCGCGAGCTGGAGAATGTCATCGAACGGGCCTGTGCTCTCTGCGAGGATGATCTCATTCGCGTGGTCGACCTGCCCACCGCCGTCCAGGAGACTGCCCCCGAAACCAGCCGCGTTCCTCCAGGGGCCCGCGACGAAACCACCTTCATCGCCCGCGACGCCGCCACCCGGCAGCCCGGCATCTTGCCGGCTCTTTCCGATGCCGAACCCCCGCCGTCTCCCATCGCGACCGTGCCACGCCCAGTCGGGGCGCTCAAGGACTTCATGCGCGAGCAGGAGTTGAGTTACCTGAACCGTGCTCTCGCTTACACCGCCGGGAGCAAGGAAAAGGCCGCCGAGATGCTGGGCGTGAGCTTGGCCACGCTCTATCGCAAACTCGCCGGCGACGGCTGATCCGATCACCGGTCGGGTTCGCCCGCGTCGAACACGGACCGCCTATGACCGCTGGAGCTGGCGCACATTTCCCGGTCTTGAACCCCGCCACCCTTTACCTCGTGGCAACTCCGATCGGCAACCTCGAGGACATCACGTTGCGCGCCCTGCGCGTCCTCAAAGAATGCGATGTGGTCGCGGCGGAAGACACCCGGCGCACCGGCCAATTGCTGAAGCATTTTGGGATTTCCAAGCCGTTGCTCAGCTATTTTCAGTTCAATGAAGCCCGCCGCAGCGAAGAGATCGTAAACCGGCTGCGGCGCGGCGAACGCGTCGCGCTCGTCACCGACGCCGGGAGCCCAGGCATTAGTGATCCGGGGCAACGGGTGGTGCGAGCCGCCGTGGCGGAGGGTTTGCGGGTCGAAGCGGTCCCAGGGGCTTGCGCCCTCATTGCGGCGCTCACCGCCAGCGGTTTGCCGACGGACGAATTTCATTTCCTGGGTTTCCTGCCGCACAAATCCGGGGCGCGCCGCAAGCTGTTGGAGGGATTACGCGGAGTTCCCGGCACGTTGGTTTTTTATGAGAGCCCTTATCGGGTCGAAAAACTTCTGCAGGAGTTGGCGGACTATTTTCCGGACCGGCCGGTGACGTTGGCTCGCGAATTGACCAAGAAATTCGAGGAATTCATCCGCGGCCGTCCGGCCGAGTTGTTGCAATCCGCCCAGAACCGATCCTGGAAAGGGGAATTTGTCGTGATGGTGGGCGCCGCGGGTGAAACGAAGGAGCAGGGCGAGGAATAACCCTATCGGGGGGCAGCGCCTGATTACAATTTCGACCCAAATTCCCGCTTCTCACGTTATCTGCTCGCGATATCCTGGAGGCCGTTATGAAATCCTTTCGACACTGCGTGGTTCTACTGTTGTGTCTGCTGTTGCTCGTGGGGGGCACAGGGGTGGGGCGGGCGGCGGAATTGGCGGCGGGCAGGTCTGACACTCCGGGTCTGGCGGCAGCTCAGGCGATCTCCACGATCACCGGCGTGGCCATCTCGCCGTTGTTAGGCGTCAGCGGGGTGGGGGCCTACAAATGGTTCAAGGCTCCGCCGGAGAAGCGGGCGGGCTTGGCCTGGTATGCGCAGCCATGGTTCTGGGTGCCGGCGCTGACGCTGGTTTTGTTGGCGTTGATTAAGGACACGTTTGGCACGGCGCTGCCGACGGCGGTCAAGAAGCCTTTTGATATGGCGGAGTTGATCGAGAACAAGATCAGCGGGCTGGTGGCTGCGGGAGCGTTTGTGCCGTTGATTGCGCTCATCTTCAAGTCAGCGGGCGACGACGGGACCTGGCTGGAATCGACCGGTCTGACGATGGCGGCCGTGGGGGATCTGACGGCGTGGCTGAACATTCTGACGATTCCCTTTGCGATCGCGGTCTTCCTGGTGGTCTTTCTGGTATCGCATGTGATCAATGTTTTGATTCTGATCAGCCCCTTCACGACGGTGGACACCGCGCTCAAGGGGATTCGGGCGGCGGTGTTATCGACGGTCGTGCTGACTTCCTTTGCGGATCCGTACGTCGGGGCGGTGTGGTCACTTTGCATTGTGCTGGTGTGTTGGTTCCTGGCGGGATGGGCGTTGCGGTTTTTTGTGTTTGGAACCGTGTTTACGTGGGACTTGGGAACTGTCCGCAAGAGCCGCTTCAAGGTCGATCCGGTTAACAACTGGGTATTTACCTCACGAAAGATCGGCAAGACCCCGATTCGGACGTACGGGAAATTGAGTCGGGGCCCGCAAGGCGAGCTGTCGCTGAGCTACCGGCCATGGTTGGTGCTCCCGAAGCGGGTTTTAACTTTGCCGTCCGGCCAGTATGCGGTGGGGCGGGGTCTGCTTTATTCGGAACTCGTCTTGCTTGATGACGAGGAAGGAACGGATCAGGTGACGTTGCCGCCGCGTTATCGAACGCACGAAGAGGAGATGAACGCCGCTTATGGCCTGGCTGGCGTCAGAGATACCGGAGTGGTGAAAGGAATGAAGACAGTGTGGAAAGGGGTCCGGGAATTATTCGGCTTTCGGCCTGCTGGTATCGCCGCCTGATCGACTCGTTCACTGAGGGAAGGGCACCGCTGCTTGGGGCCCGCTGCCCAGATTTCAGTTTTTCAAGAATTCGGGAATTCGGGATTCGGGCTTTACATGCTGAAGTTCGGTCTTTAGCCTCACCAACCAGTCGTTCCCGAACCGCGTAGCCTGACGTCAGGCAGTTCTGGCGAAGTTGTATTTCTCCCTATGCGGCGTATTGCAGTTCTTCTCTTTTGGTTGGCAGCCGGTGAGCTCGCGGGTTTCGCCCAACAATTTCGCGTAGCTACCTGGCAGGTTAGTCGTGTTCCCTCCGTGTCCGCCGGCGCGAGTGTGTCACCTGCGGACGAACAGCGTTTCGAGGAGATGGCCCGGGCCTTGGAGAGCACGGATGCGGACGTCATTATCCTCTACGGCGTGGCCCATTCGGAGCCGGCCAAGAAACTCGCTGGACTGTTCAAGCAACGAAAATATGCGTTGGCTCAACATACCGTCTTCCGGCATGGCGGGCCCCAAGGACCGGTCATCAACCAGCCGGTCACCATCTTCAGTCGCCGCGAACGATTCGCCTCAAAGAACATCGAATGGAATTTCACCGGCCGAATCGATCTGCCCGGTGGATTCGGTTTTAGTGTGTTCCGCTTCGGACAAAACGTCGTTTGCCTTTACGTGGCGGGCCTGCCCGGGAGTCTGACCAACGGGGTCAGCGCGGGCGACGGAAAGTATTTCGCTCGGAAACGCAACTATGCCGCGCAATTCCTGGCCACGCATTCGAGCTGGCTGGCCGGCACTTACACCAACCCGGTCGTGGCCACCTATCTGACCGGTGATTTCCAGGTCGCCACCAAGGGACCGGTGACCGACGATTGCATCAAGTTGCTCGACGCCGCGGGGTTCCGAATCCTGGTGCCCGGCCAGCCCCTTGATAAATCGACCGTGTCCGTTACCAACTGCCTCGAAATGGATCGGGTCCAGGATCCTGTTTTCACGCGAGGCGTGGAATTCATCGCCAGCCGCCAAATCAATCGGCCTTCGCCGGAATACCCGATCGTGGTGTGCGATCTGACCCTCAAGCCCCCTGCCGCTGCGGCCAAGGTGGGCGGACCGGCAGGCGCACGCCCGGCCGCGGCCAAGAAACCTGCGCCGGCGGCGTTGCAGCCGGAGCTGCTGTTACCCGCTCCGATTCCGGCACCCGCCGCTCCTGTGGCGCCGGCTGTCGCGGAGGCGCTCCCCGATCTGGCCATGGCTTCTTCGAACCCGCCAGCAGCGCCGACGAGTGTTTCGACGAACGTGTCGGCAGGGTCTGCGACCGGTTCCAAGCCGTCCATGCTGGCGGCGAGCCCCGCCAACCCGCCGGTCTTCCAGTCGTGGGGCCGGCATTGGCTGTGGTGGCTGGCCGCGGGCGCCTTCGGGGTGGGATTGATGCTGGCGCCTCGGCATCGGCGTCGTCGTCGTGAAGTGGCGCCATCCGACAGCCGGCGGGCCAACGCTGCGGTTTATTTGGAGATTCGTGCACCGGGCCGGAACACTCCGGACGCCACGGCGGCGGTGGAAGGCACACTGCTGCGTCAGGCTTCGACGGCCACCGGCCATGCGGAAGAAGCGCATTGGCGAATTGGCGGCGGATCGGAAAAGGTTGAAGCGATGCAGGCTCGTCTCATGCCGCATCTTCGTCAGCTGATGCGCGAACAAGTCGTCAGCTGGTTAAGCCGCCAGCGGGCGACGCTCTTGAAGTCCCACGAATTGGGGACGCAGCAGGTCTTGGATTTGCAGGCCCAGTTGGAACGGGTCAAGCGACAGTTTCAAGAGCGGATGTTGTCGCAGCAACAACGGATCGCCGAACTCGACTCGGCCTTGCGCACCAAGGAGAAGCTCATTTTGGATCTGCTCCGCCGGAAACCTCCGGAAGATCGCGGCAACTGAGCGGACGCACATTGGGACCATGAACCCAAATCTAACGTAGCAGCCGAGGTAACGAGGTACACCCTGAGCCTGTCGAAGGGCTCTGATCTTTTTCCCGGAGAACGCGTTGGGGTAGAGTGAGCCCCTTCGACAGCTCAGGCAGGCCTCCTGACGTCGGCTGCTACCTGAAAGGGTCGGTTCATGGAGAGTTCAGGCTGGGCATTTGTCTTGCAAAGAACCGTCCTTGCCTTGCAGGTCTGAGGCCCCGCCTCGCTAGACTTCCGCCGGGGCTGGATCGGTCATGGCGGCGATCGTTTCGAGCGCGTTTCCTTCGAAGCGGTTATTGACAAAGAGGAAGGCGCGATTCTTCCCGGCGCGGGTGCGGCTCATTTGGATCAGTTTGGTTCCCGCCGCGCGACCGGCCGGGTAAGGATCCCGCACCCGATCATAGGGGCTAAACAGTTTTACCGCGTCCTCATAGCGGCGACCGGGCCGCAGGAGAAAACGGGCGCCGATCAAGTCCGGGGCCGTCAGACTCCCCGGCATAGCCAGCTGCTCCTCGATCGACGGCATGGCCTCCCAGCTGTTCAGGATGTGGGCGACGCCATGCCGGGAGAGCATGGAAAAGTATTCGGGTTGTAGAAAGGTGGCGTTGCGGATTTCGACTCCATACGGCCAACCTCGAGGCAGCTTGCCCAAAAATAGATCCAACGCCTCCATAAAATCCCGCCCACGCGCCACGTCACGGGTATGGAATCGGCTGAATTCGAACATTAACAATCCGATGCGGTCGCGAATGGCCTCGCACGGCCGCAGAAAATCATTCGTAAACGCCTCGGCATCGAGAAAATGTTGGTTGACCTCGCCGGCCAGGGCCCCAAATCGCGGCAGGCTCGGATAACGTTTGATCGTGATCGTGTCCGTGACTTTGAGCCCGAAAAGAAAACCCGCCGGAACCTGCTCCGCCAACCCCTCCAAATAACGCACCGTCGGGAACTGATAGTAAGCGGCGTCGACGCTCACGGTCTTGAACGTCTCGGCGTATTCCGTCAGGCAATTGCGTTCAAAACGCGTCTGGGCGAAGCGACCATGATAGACATACCGGCTTTCATCGTAGAGCTGGCCGCGCCACCCGGGGTATTTCCACGAAGACGTCCCGACATACACGCCTTCCTGAGCCAAAGCGTCCAGCCGCCGGCGCATCTGCTCACGAACAAAGCTCAAGCTCACGGGTCAGCCGGTTTCTCCTTCGTCGATCGCGGCCAGCTTGGTTGCTTCTGCTTCCCATTGCGGAGTGAGTGTTTCCAGTTCCTCCTGCACGCTGACCAGCTCGCGATTGATTTGGAGCGGGCGTCCGGGGATTTCGTAGGTCTCTGGTTTCTCCAATTCCATCGTGAGTTGCCGTTGGCGTTCTTCGAGGTCATGGATTTGTCTTTCCAGTCGATGAACGATCTGCTGCTGGCTCTTGCGTTCGCGGGATTTGGCTTGGCGCGATTCTGCTTCGAGCCGTTTTTGTTCTTTGCGTTCCAGGGCAGGCCGGGAGTTGCTGGCGGCCGGGGCCCGGGCGGAGAGTGGATCTGTCCCCGCGGTCAAGGCAGCGCGGGCCGAAGCGGCCTTGGTTTTATCCAGGTAATATTGGTAGGCACCCGGGTACTGCGTGAGCTGGCCGCTTTGGACATGGACGACGCGATTGGCCAAGGCGCGGATAAAGTAGACATCATGGCTGATGAAGATGAGGGTGCCTTCGAATTGATCGAGGGCATAAGCCAGGGCATCGATGCTGGACATGTCCAGGTGTGTGGTCGGCTCGTCCATGAGTAGGAGGTTGGGCGGATCGAGGAGCAGTTTGACCAGCGCCAGGCGGCTTTTCTCTCCGCCGCTCAGCACCGTCACCTTTTTGAACACGTCATCCCCACGAAAGAGGAAACAACCCAGCAAGGTGCGCACGAATTGTTCGGTCACCCGTTGCGGGGTGTCGAGCGCCTCCTCCAGGACGGTGCGTTGCGGATTGAGCATGTCGACACGGTACTGCGAGTAATAGCCGGTCTTGGTGTTGTGCCCGAGTTTGCGCAGGCCGGCTTGAGGTTCGAGCACGCCGGCCAGGAGCTTAAGCAGGGTCGATTTCCCCGCGCCATTGGGGCCCACCAGCACGATGCGTTGCCCGCGTTCGGCTTCGAAATTCATGCCCCGATAAACGACGTTGGCTCCGTAAGCCTGATGGATGTCGATTAGTTGAATCACACGCAGACCGCTGCGCTGCGGTTGCGGGAACTGAAAGTCGATCTTCTTTTCGTCGCGGACCGGTGCCTCCACCTTCTCCATCCGCTCGATCTGTTTGAGCTTGCTTTGCGCCTGAGCGGCCTTGGTGTTTTTGGCTCGGAACCGGTTGACGAATTCCATCAGACGCCCAATCTCGCGTTCCTGATGTTTGAACGCGGCCAGTTGCTGTTCTTCGTAGGCCGCGCGCTGTTCCTGGTACGCATCGTAATTGCCGCGATAACGCAGCAGGCGGCTTTGGCGTATTTCCACCACGCTTCCCACCAATTCGTTTAAAAACTCGCGGTCATGCGAGATCAACAGAATCCCGCCCGGATAATGCTTGAGATAATCCTGGAACCAAAGCAGCGAACTCAAATCAAGATGATTGGTCGGCTCATCCAGCATCAACAAATCCGGCTCCTGCGTCAGCAACCGCGCCAGATGCGTGCGCATCACCCAGCCGCCGCTCAACTCGCGCGCCGGCCGTTCAAAGTCTGTCTCGCGGAAGCTGAGCCCGGCCAATATCTGCTTGGCCTTGGCCTCCAGGCGATAGCCGCCCAGTTCGTTGAAACGATCATGGATATCGTCGTGGATTTCTTCGCCGTGCAGCGCCTCCACCGGATGATCCGCTTCCCAGGCCTTGAGGACACGACGCAACCGCACGAACTCCGGCCTCACCGCTGTCGCCAGTTCAATGACTGTTTCATCTCCCACCGGCGCGCTTTCCTGGGGCAAATAACCCAGGCTGCAATGACGTTCGCGGCTGATCTCCCCGGCATCCGCTGATTCCTGCCCCAGGATGATGTTGAACAACGTCGATTTGCCCGCGCCGTTCGGTCCAACCAACCCGATGCGATCCCCGCGATTAACCTGCAACGTTGCCTCGGCAAACAACACCCGTCCGCCGTAAGCCTTGCAAATGCCCGATAGGTTCAACATAGGCGCGAGGATGCGGACTAATCAATGAAGGAAAGAACTGAGGGCTAATCAACCCGCGCCGAATCGCGGATGATCGCGCCCAGCCCAAGCGCGACATACTGAACGGAACGAGGCCGGCGTCCTGGTCAATAGAACCATAAAACTGAGCATAACCGCGCGGGGGAAAAGCGGAAAGCGGAAAGCGGACGGGGGAAAAGCGGAAAGCGGAAAGCGGAAAGCGAAGGACTGCCACGCCGCCTGCCACCCCGTAGCCAAGGCGAAGGCGGGTAGCCCCGCAGGGCGACGGCGGGAAAGCAGCGGCTGTCAGGGCAGGAAAATGACTGGCAGAAAGATGGGGGCAGGCAGAGCGTCAGTGAACCAGCAACGAGGAACTAGCTAAGCTAGGAACCAGGAAAGGGAAAAGCGGAAAGCGGAAAGGCAGAAAGATGCTAACAACCAGGAACCAGGAACCAGGAACCAGGAACCAGGAACCAGGAACCAGGAACCACTTGGCTCAGGATCCTTGGGATGGTCTGAGCGTCAGGTGACGGAGCTGCTCGGCGATATTCGTGTAATAGGCATTTCCAGGGTCCAAACGCTGGGACGTTTCGGCGATGGCCAGGGCTTCGCTGACGCGGCCAGCGCTGACGAGCAGATTGACCAAACGCTGGAATGCTTCCGGGGCGAAGGGACAAAGGGCGTAAGCCTGCTTGGAGGCGAACTCCGCTTCGCGGAACATTCTCTCCTGGACGATCGCGAGCCGCTGCTGCTGGGCGCGCAGGCGTTGGGCGTCCGGGGCTGGCAATGCCGGCTGCGCCAGTTGTTGCGTGATCTGATGCAGTTGGCCGGTGGCTTGCCGGAATCTCCAGTCGTAGACCCCTGCGATGGAACTGCGCAGTTTGGAAAACGCTTTCTGGGCTTGTTCATCGCGAAGAAACTTCCGGTCTCCCTGGTAAGCGGACAAATCGCGGCGAAGATGAACCTTCTGAGCGAAGGTGCAGATCTCGGCGATGTTGGTCTCCGGTTTTACCCAATCCCCAATCAGCCGGTTCATGTACGCGCGCCAAAAATGGCGATCGCGTTCCACGACGGCCGGGCCCAGGTCGGGCACCGGTTGACGTTCCAGCTTCAGGATGGTGCCAAATGGCGTCAAATGCGGGTACATCCATTCAATGGGAAAACTCTCTTCCACAAAAAATTCGTGTTCGGGATTTTGCTCAAAGATCTGGCGGGTGAGCAGGGCGTTGATGCCCATGACCGCCGCGGCGCCGCTGATTTGGGCCTGGCGTCCGTTGACTTGCACGACTTCGCCCGGGTTGAGCTGGCCGCGTTGGGCGCGAGCTTGCCAGTCGCTGAGATATTCGCTGTAACTGCGATCCAGGTCCGCGTTGGCGGGCAGGCGCAATTCCGCGGCTGGATACAGGCCGGCCGCGCGCCGGCGTTGTTCCACGGCGCGGCCCAGGCAGGTCAGAGTCCGATCGAGGGGCAGGGCGGCCTGCGCCAGGTAATTCGTGTAAAGACCCTCTTCGCGTTCCCCTTTGCTCCGCAAGAATTCTGAAAAGAAGAACGGATCAATTTGCGCGCTGCGCTGGTAATGGGCTCGGATGTATTCCAGATAATGACCATCGGCCAGGGCATTCTGCGTGATGATATAAACATCGCGCCGATCAAATTCCGGATCCAACCGCTGTTCCGGTTTCAGGAAACTCTCACTGAAGATCATGTAAGTCGGACAGAAGCGTCCCGGATCCGTCCCACCAAACAAAACGGCGTGGCGCGGCATCTCCGGGTAAACCAAGGCATGGTCCGGCCCTTGCAAGGCGCGCGCCCGGGTCTCCCGCGTGTAGCTGAGCGCGCCTTGCTCGTCCCGAACGGGTGGCGAAAACATATCGTGGCCGAACCAGAATCCAAACAGATGCCCTCGCTGCTCGTTGTCCCACCAGTGCGACAGAATGGAATGGGCCGGCATCAGGCAGAAAGCGGCCAGCAACGCCACGCGGGCTGGGTGGAAACGTGTCCATGTTCCCAGGCATCCGATCGCCGCGATCAAAGCCAAAGAAAGCCAGGCCGCCACCTGGCTCAGCACAAGATCAGTGGCGTGGGCTGTCCACAGGACATGTCCGATCCCCCAGCTCGCGGCCAGACCTGTGGCGATCAACAACCAACGTCGCGCGGTTGCTCGTGATAGCGCCAGGGCCGGGGCAGCGCTGGTGGACGTCAGCAACCAGCCCGCCGTCAGCGCCATTCCCAACCCGATCGCCATCGCGACCAGCACCTGCGAGGCTCCGAAAAAGACGCGCACCAAAGCCTGGCTGGCTCGATCGACTCCGGGATTGAGCAGCAGCAGCAAGCCAGGACCGAGCGTGAGGTAAAACGCCAGCCCGCCCCAGACCCAGGCTCGTTCGGCGCGACCCAGCCTTCTCAGCACCAGCAGGGGCACCAGCCCCAGCGCCAACCAGACCGGATTAAACTCGTCCATCGCCCCTTCCGCCAGTTGCCCGAGTTGTTGGAGATAAGTGCCCAGGCTGGTCGACGGATGGACCGGTTCATACTGCCCGCGAGATAAAGCGTGGAAGAACCCTGGGACGGTGCGCGCGTAGGCCCAGTTCATCGGAGGGTTGCTCATGGAAAGCACCGGCAGCAAAAAGTACAAGGCGGCTCCAGCGAAGAACGCCCCCGCACATTGGAGGGCCTGTGGGAACTGGCGGCCCAACCCGCCTGTTCGGATCGTCAACCAGACCATGGCGGCGATGGAACCCAAGCCGATGGCGTGATAACACCCGCGCAGGGGCGCATTATGCTCCAACATTCCGATCCAACCGTGCCCCAGGGCGAACAAGCCCAGGACATAACAAACCACATTGCCCAACAGCAGATCGCGCCCAAGCCGGGCATCGGCGAACGCCACGCATACTTCGATCGCCAGAACCGCCACCATGAGGGATTGATGATTGTTGAGGCAGACACCGAACAGAAACCAGGCCAGATACAGGTAGCGTCGTTGCTGGGGCGCGTGCATCCAGCGAAAGACACACGCCATCACCGCGGTGAGCGACAGCACACTCAGCGTGTATACCTCCACGATGACGGCCTGGCTCCACACGAATCCGCTGAACCCAAACAAGGCCCCGGCGGTCGCTCCACTGGCTACGGCCAGACCCGTCTTCCACCGGCCAGGCAACGCTTCGAACCAGCCTGGACTCGCGAGCAGCAGCCGGCTTCCCCGCGAAACCATCAGCGCGATCAATCCGCAGGCCAGCGCCCCCGCGACCGCCGACGACATCGCCACGCGCCAGGCGATGTTCGAAAAAGGCAGCAGCTTCGTGAATGCCCACGCATACAAGGTCCACACGGGATACCCCGGCGGATGCGGCACGCCTGCATAATGCGCCGCCACGGCCATCTCTCCGCTGTCTTCCAGCGTGAGATCGGGGGCCAGGGTCAACCAATAGCCAATAAACACCAAAAGCGCAGCCAGCCCGCCGGCCAGCCAATCGCTCCGCCGATAAAAGGGCAATTCCACCGAGGCGCGCCGCGGTCCAGCCGGCGTTGCCGCTGGATTTTTGGCCGTGTTCCTGGCCGCGTGCGTTTTTTCCAACCGCGCTGCAGATGGCGTCGTGGTTTTTGCTTTTGCTTTTACTGAGGCAGATTTCATACGGGATTAAATTTCAGTGGCGAAGTTCAGGAAGGCGCGTCGACTCTGGCCGAGGGGACGCGAGGACGGGCGCAGCCGCCGCGGCGCGGAGCCGGAACCCGTGGCGGAGCCGGCGGTTGAGCCGGGGCGAAGGGCTGCGTGGCTGCCAACTGCGCATGCGCGTTTCCAATGGACTGAGTTCAGACATGGTTCAGCCTGGTGATGAGCGAGTGATCTTGGATCC
>Ga0247664_1000265_pt1 | contig 13312 bp, 6 predicted proteins | sample CNK05_metaG_FD_182715 | JGI IMG/M metagenome (GOLD analysis project Ga0247664, IMG submission 182715) | Soil microbial communities from Purdue University Martell Research Forest, Indiana, United States - CNK05 | ecosystem: Environmental > Terrestrial > Soil > Temperate forest > Bulk soil | place...
GGTGGTGAGTATCTGGAGCGTAAACCGCACCGACCTGACGAGCATCGCGATTCCCAACAGTGTGACCAACATCGGGGACCGCGCATTCTCTGGCTGCACGGGTCTGACCAGTGTCACGATCCCCAACAGCGTCATCAGCATCGGGGACGACGCGTTCTCTTCCTGCACCAGCCTGAGTAGCGTCACGATCGGCAACGGCCTCACCAGCATCGGGCTCTTTCCGTTCGGTGCGTGCACCAGCCTGAGTGCGATAACGGTGGATGCGCTCAACTCCGTCTATAGCAGTGTGGATGGGGTCTTGTTCAACAAGACCCAGACCCTGCTCATCCAATATCCGCCGGGAAAAGCGGGAGGCTACACGATCCCCAACAGCGTCACCAGCCTCGGGGACTACGCGTTCAATTCCTGCATTAGCCTGACCAGCGTCATGATTGGCAACAGCCTCACCAACATTGGGTACAATGCGTTCCATTACTGCACCGGCCTAATCGCAATAACGGTGGATGCACTCAACTCCGTCTATAGCAGTGTGGATGGGGTCTTGTTCAACAAGACCCAGACCTTGCTCATCCAATATCCGAGGGGAAAAGCCGGAGGCTACACAATCCCCAACAGCGTCACCGACATCGGGAGCGGTGCGTTCTATGCCTGCGCCAAACTGAGCAGCGTCACGATCCCCAACAGCGTCATCAGCATTGGGGACAATGCGTTCCAATACTGCAGCAGCCTGACCAGCGCCACAATCGGCAACAGCGTCACCAGCATTGGGGCGAGTGCGTTCTCGGACTGCACCAGCCTGACCAGCATCACGATCCCCAACAGCGTCACCAACATCGCTTCCGCTGCGTTCGCATCCTGCACCAACCTGACCAACGTCACGATCGGCAATAGCGTCACTAGCATCGGGATTTCTGCGTTCTCTCTCTGCACCAGCCTGACCAGCGTCACAATCCCCAACAGCGTCACGACCATCGAAGTCGCAGCGTTCGGATCCTGCAGCAGCCTGAGCGTTGTGACGATCCCCAACAGTGTCACCAGCATCGGGGGCTATGCCTTCTATCTCTGCACGGGCCTGACGAACGTCGCAATCCCCAACAGCGTCATCAACCTCGGGCAAAATGCGTTCGCTTACTGCTTCAGCCTGGCCAGCGTCACGATCGGCAACAGCGTCACCAACATCGGGAGTTCTGCATTCTCTCTCTGCACCAGCCTGACCAGCGTCACAATCCCCAACAGCGTCACGACCATCGAAGTCGCAGCGTTCGCATCCTGCAGCAGCCTGACCAACATCACGATCTCCAACAGCGTCACCAGCATCGGGGACGGTGCGTTCTCTGACTGCACCAGCCTGACCAACATCACGATCCCCAACAGCGTCACAAGCATCGGTGCGTCGGCGTTCGCTTCCTGCACCAGTCTGACCGACGTCATGATTCCCGACAGCGTCACCAACATCGGGAACTTTGCGTTTTCTTTCTGCACCAGCCTGACGAACGTCACGATTGGCAACAGTGTCACCAGCCTCGGAATCGCCGCGTTTGGGTGTTGCAGCAGCCTGGCCACGGCCGTGATCCCCAACAGTGTGACTAACATCGGGACCGCCGCGTTCGCGCGCTGCAGTGGCCTGACAAGCGTCACGATCGGCAACAGCGTTACCAGCATCGCGGACGGCGCCTTCGGTTCCTGCACGAGCCTGAGGGAAGTTTATTTCCAGGGCAACGCGCCCACCGTTGATCAGAGTGTGTTTTCGGGCTCCACCCATGTGACCGTCTATTACCTGCCAGGAACCACGGGTTGGGAGGTGACGTTTGCAGATCGTTCGACCGTCCTGTGGAATCCGCTGGTGAACACCGGCCATGCCAGCTTCGGCGTGCGGACGAATCGGTTCGGGTTCACTATCACCGGCGCCAGCAATCTCGTCATCGTGGTGGAAGCCTCCGCGAACCTGGCCCATCCCGCCTGGACTCCGGTGGGCACCAACACCCTCACCGGCGGTTCGTCCTATTTCAGCGATCCCGAGTGGACCAATCATCCCGTCCGCTTCTACCGCCTCCGGTCGCCGTAGCCAAAAATGAAACCAAGAGCCTCTTTCTCCCGCCCCACTGATCGCTGGGTCAAAATCAAAGGGGTCTTGATATTGATATATGAACAGTGTCGAACACTTGGAACAGGCGGATCCCAAGTGCGCGAGCAGTTGGGAGCGGAACACTACGGACAGGAACGGGCCGAGGCGGAAAAGGAACGCAGGCCGTGATTCGGCAAAGGCCCGGCCCGTCGGCGCACAGATGTTCCGAAATTCCTGTGACCTTTTCCACCTTTTGCTTTTGGAAACAGGTGGACACTTAAAACACGCGTCCAATTTTATGACGAAACAACTTCCTCATCGGTTCCAGCCAGGCGAGAACCACGCCGTCCCGGAACGAGGCCGCCGGAGGGCTCCGTTCGCCGCGCTGATATTGAGTCTTTGCCTGCCCATGACAGCACCCACAGGCCACGCGCAAACGTCGTTTACGAAAATCACCACCGGACCGGTCGCGACAGACTCCGAACAATCGGTTGGATGCGCATGGGGTGACTATGATAATGACGGTTTTATTGATCTATTTGTCACCAGATTCGACAACATCTCGGTAAACATGCTCTATCACAATGAGCGGGATGGGACGTTCACCCGATTTATCGCGGGCGCACCCGCGAATGAATCAAACGTCAGGTCAGCCGGATGCATCTGGGGGGACTTCGACAACGACGGCTTCCTTGACCTCTTTGTCGCAAACCTGGGAACAACTGCAATAAACTGGCTCTACCACAACAACGGGAACGGCACTTTCCAAAAAATGACCGGAGCGCAAGCCGGCGCTATTGCCTCTAACCCTGCTGGCCGTTCAGTCTCTGCTGCCTGGGGCGACTTCGATGCAGATGGAAATCTTGATCTGTTTGTCGCCAACGGCGCACTCGCGGAAAACAATGTGGACGCTCTTTATCGCAATCTTGGGCAGGGACGCTTTACCAATATCGCGGTGGCGAGTGGCATCACGGAGGCGCTCTTTTCCACTCAGGGAACATGGGCCGACGTGGATGGGGATGGCCGACTCGACCTCTTTGTCACGCACAACGCCGGCCAGGGGAATTACATTTATCGCAATCTTGGCGGCGGCGCCTTCCGGGCGATCTCGAGCGGCAATGCGCTGAATGAGGCGTTGAACTCTGTCGGCAGTGCGTGGGGCGATTACGATAATGATGGCCACCTGGACCTTTTCGTCGTCAACTCAACGTTGGACGCGAGCCCTTACCAAAACGTTTTATACCGGAACGATGGCAGCGGCGTGTTCGAAAGAATTACGACAGGGGATATCGTCAATGAATTTTCCAGTAGGTTCCGCAGTTGCGCCTGGGCGGACTACGACAACGATGGACATCTCGATTTGTTCGTTACGCAGGAGGGATCGAACAACCGGCTCTACCACAATAATGGCGACGGCACTTTTCTCAGCGTCACGGAAGGTGCCGTTGTTACTGACATTGCAGCCTCGACTGGATGCTCGTGGGGTGATTACAACAATGATGGGTTTCTTGATTTGTTCGTCGCTAACGGCGGACTTAGTGGGCGACAGAGCAATTTTCTCTACCGCAATGACCGAAACTCCAACCACTGGATCAAAGTCCGGTGCGTGGGGACCGTCTCGAATCGTTCCGCCATCGGAGCCATCGTTCGAGCGAGAGCACTCATCAATGGCGCTATCCGATGGCAGATGCGTCACATCTCCGGAGGCGACGGCTGGCTATGCCAAAACAGCCTCGATGTCTCCATCGGCTTCGGCAGCGCCACGAACATCGACCTGCTGCGGATTGAGTGGCCGTCGGGAATCATCCAGGAACTTCACGACGTCACTGTGGACCAGACGCTCATTGTGGAAGAGCCGTCATGGATTCAATCTTCAGCCATAGTCGGGGGTGGATTTGAACTGACCCTCAAAGGCGGGGGACGCGACGCGTTTGGACGGCATCGCGCCTACGACATTGAGACCTCCGCCGATTTCGTCGGTTGGTCGACGTTGACCAATGTCGTCGTGACCAACGCGGATGGAACTGCTACGTTGCGAGACGCTTCTCCCGGAGAAGCGATTCGTTTCTACCGAGCCAGACGCTCTGCTTCGGAGTGAGAACCATGAGATCGAATGGAACAAGAGTAGGTCTGCAGGCGCTGCGGCAGCTACAGCCCCGATCCGGTTTACTTTGATTGAGCTTTTGGTGATGATTGCCGTGATTGCAGTGCTCGCCAGCCTGTCGCTTCCCCTTTGTCCAATGCAAAGGCTAAAGCGCACAAGATAGCGTTCATGAACAATCTGAAGCGAGCTTCAGCCCGCGTGGTTGACGTACGCTCATGAGCACGACGATCAGCTTCCGCCTAATGGAAGAGACGCTGCACAACCTCCGCGCACGGATCTGGAATTCTGGTGGGCGCAGGGCAACCTCGATTATGACCGGGGCAATTCCGACAACGGCAACACGGCCCTGTTGCTCGATGAGAAATAAGCCCGGCTCGGTCCTTACGCCCAGTCGGCCGCGATATTCCGGTGTCCAAGTGATCGGACGCAGACAGTACTTGACGGGAGTTCCGTCCCGCGCGTGCGCAGCTATTCCATGAACTGCCACATCGGCGCGCTGATCTATTGTTTTTCGCCTCCGCCGACACTCGTCGGTCCTCAAAGACTTACAGAACTTCGAGATTCTTCACACCAATTCATCTTCATCGAAGAACATCCCGACAGCATCGGATTTGTTTCCTTTTGGGTCGATGAGGGCCTGGATCCGGATGCGAAGCTCGCGAGCTATCCTGCGGGCTATCACGATAGTGGCGCGAACCTTTCGTTTGCTGACGGGCATGTCGAATATCACCGATGGCAGGACGCCCGCACTCTTCCGCCGTGAAATACACCAAGTGGCTGACAGAAACCGAGTCACCCAACAATCCGGACGTTGCGTGGCAGCAGGAAAGAACTTGTTTCAGCAGCACCTGGAGTCAGTAACCGTCTGCTTCGATCAGATGGTCATCTGATACGGCCCGTGACGATCCGTTGGCTGGGATTCCTTCCAGGCGCTGTCTTTCAGGGCCCTTCGGCGAACGTCATCGGTAACTTCGTCGAAAGCCCGCAATTCAACGATTCCCTCGACGAACATGCATTCCAGCACGTGCGGAACCTTACCAAAAGGGGTTTGACGGTCTCAGGCCTGCCGGGGCTGGGATCGCGTTCAGACAATTCCCCCGAGCATTTCCCGTGACCTTTTCTCGTTTCCGCTTTTGGAAGGAGGTGACGGCGAAGCCAACGCCGCCAAGAGCAAAAGACAACAACCGGGATCCAAACGATCCTAAAACAAGGAAAGATAAATCGTATGCAAAAGATATTCGGCATCTTGACACTGGCCGCGGCGTTCATCGCCTCAGCGGGATTTTCCACTGCGCGGGCCGAAGGCTGTGGGAATGTGGGATTCCAAGGCATCGCTCAACTGGGGTTGATCGAGGTTGCTCCGGGCGTCTTCACCCTGGGCGCCCTGCCCACCCCGGTCGTGATTGCCGGTGTCCCCGGTCTGATGAGCTCCATTGTCACGGGCCAACGAGCAACGGATGGCGCCATCCATTACACCTTAGTCCATACATTTGTCTCGACCGATCCGGCGCGGCCCGGCGGATTCACCACCTCGGACCAGGCAGTCGCGGCACCGGCAGGTACCGATCCGAACCTCGCCATCATCAATGACGTGCTTACGGTTGTCAGCGGAACCGGGGTATTCGCCAATCCCGACGGCTTCATGGTCAATCATGCCCTGCTGGATCTGAATAACTTCACCCTCGCGGTCTCGCTCCGGGGACGAATCTGCAGCGATGGGCTGTAAACAGCCTTCATGAGTGAATTTGCTGAATCGCGCGGCGGGTCGATGACAACGACTCGCCGCTTTCCGGCTTACTTGTCAGGCCGTGATTTGGTAAAAGCCGGCCTCGGCGGCGCGCACATGTTCCGGAATTCCTGTGACCTTTTCCACATTCTGCTTTTGGAAAGAGGTGAACAATTATAACGAGCATCATCCCGCTCGTTTCTACCGCCTCCACTCGCCGTAGGCAGATTCATCCACTCCGAACCTCGGGATGACTGATGAAAACGTTGTCGGCGCCCTGGTCGAGTGCTTTTTCCTCCGCCCAGACGCATGGGTCAGCAAATGCTGGCCGAGCTTCGAGATCCTGCACACCAATTCATCTTCATCGAAGAACATCCCGACAGCATCGGATTTGTTTCCTTTTGGGTCGATGAGGGCCTGGGTCCGGATGCCAAGATCGCCAGCTACCCTGCGGCGTATCATGGCTGCGGTGCGAACCTATCGTTTGCTGCGGGCACATCGAATATCACCAATGGCAGGACAGCCGCACTCTTCCCCCGGTGCAATACACCAAGTGGCTGGCCGAAACCCCGTCACCCAACAATCCGGATGTGGCCTGGTTGCAGGGCCGGACCTGTTCCGGCGCCAGCATTTTCGCGAGTTAAGAAAGCCGGAAGGGACGCACGCGCTCCAACAGCTCTACCAGCTGATGTCGCGGAATAAACCGGTCACGTTGCTCTTCGCGTCAACAAATCTGGAACACAACAACGCTGTAGCTTCCGGGGCGTCCCATTCGTCAACCCACGGTTTGCCGGAGCACTCGCGAGCGCGAGCAGGGCAAAACAGGTGATGGTGAATCTCTTTTTCATGCGCTGGTCTCCTTGTGCAAAAGCTCAGTTCATCTTGAGCCGGAAGAATTCTCGCGGGGCGGTGGCGGGATTGGTGTAGGGACTGCTCGCGCTGGGAACGTTGGTGAAGGTGGCGCTGATGTCCGGCGCGGCTTGCAAACTGAATCCGGCGTTGGTCCAGTTCAAAACCAATTTGTTGCTCAGCCGTTGCGGATTGAGGAGAACCATGCCGCCGTCCACAACCATGCCGTTGTTGATGAATGTTCCGGTGAAATTCGCCGTGCCACCGTTGAAGAGGAGAATCTTTCCGTTGTTCACCAGTGTGCCGGAAGACTCGAGGACGCTGCCGTTGTCCGCGATCATCACGCCGTTGTTGGTCAGGCCGCCGGTGAGGGTGAGCGTGCCGCAGGCATCCGCCAGAACTGTGCCGCCGGCGTCCACGAGCACAGCGCCATTGATTGTGCCGCAGCCCGTGAGAAACGAATTGGTGCGGAGGCGCAGGCCGCCGTAGAAGGAGTGGACGCCGCCCAGCATACGAAACGTCGCGCTGTTCGTGCCGTTGCCGACGATGAACTGCCGCGCGTTTTGGACTGTCGTGGTTTTGCAATTAAGCACGCCAGCGTTGAACACGAAGCTGGAGGAGGAATCGAACAGGGAGCAGGTGTCCGCCGTAATCGTGCCGCTGTCGAGTTTTGACTGGGCATATTGGAAGTCGAAAACTCCAGTCCCGCCGCTGTTGGTCACGTAGAAGCTTCCGCCGGAAACCGTGAACCCTCCGGGCCCGGCTCCGACGGCGTGCGCGGAGGAGGCGACGACACAAGCTCCATTGCTGATCACAACAGTGCTTCCACCACCCGTCACGAAGATGTAGCCGTTCCGCCACAGCGAGCCGCTGCCCGTCACAAGGACGCTGTTGCTGCCAGAAGTTACGCGGCCATTCGAACCAACATAGGCATAGTGGTCAAATACATGGCCGCCATCGCTGATCACCAGGCGATTGCCTATCGAATTGTAGTTGAAGTCCAGGCCCCCAACATAGAGGTCGTAACGATTGCTCCAGACTGAGCCACTACCCGTCACCAACACGGTGTTGTTCGTGCTCAAAATGCCGTCAACGTCACTGGGCTGGCCGAGAATGGCGTAGTCGCTCATTACCTCTCCGCCATTGGTGATCACCAGACTGTTGACCGCGCCTGAGTCACCTACAATCAAGGTGCATGTAGAAGAATGGAAAGGGCTCGAATTATCCCAGAGCGAGCCCGGGCCAGTCACCGTAACAACATTGCTCTTGCCACTAACAACGATCCTGAATCCACTAAGCACCGCGCCACCGTTGCTGATGACAAGACTGGGGAATCCACTAGCACCACCACCACTAATAGAGAGTGAGGAGCTATTCCAGACCGAGCCGTTGCCCCAAACCAGCGCGAGGGGATTTGTGGGAGGCGTGCTAACGGGTGCTACAATGCTTCCGTAACCACAATCAACACGTCCGCCGTTGCTGACTTCAAGCCCCTTCCCTCCACCATTGCAATTAATCAACAGGCTTGAGCTGTTGCTCCAATGCGATCCGCCTCCTGTGACTATCGCCTTGTTCCCCGCTGCGACCAAGCCTAGGACATCGAAGACCGCGCCGCCGTTGCTGAGCACGAGACTGTTGCCCGTACTGCCAGCATACCCACCATAGCCGACGTTCAAGTTGGCGCGGTTCCTCCAGATCGAGCCGCTTCCTGTCACGCATACCAAATTGTTGGCGCCACCATAGCCGACATATCCGTTGCTGTTGACCAAAGCGCCGCCATTGCTGATCACCACGCGGTTGCCAGAACTGACCTTGCCACCAACATTGAATGCCTCCGTTTTGAATAAGCAGCGCATCGAAGACGTAAGTCGAACCGATGTAGTAGGCGCCGGGCCAATTGCTGGTCACGCCGCTGATGATGTTGGTCTGGTTGCTGCCCATGAATTGCGCCCGGCTTTGGTTAGGCAACGCGAGCGCGAGCAGCGAAAAAAGGGCGATGGTGCGTTTCGTCTTCATAGCTTCATTGCACTCGCACACGGTAGAACCGTTGTGCGAATTGCGTTGTTTGCGGGTCTTCAAATTCAAACTGGCCATCTGCTCGCTGCCCGGCGACGCCGATCAATTCCCAGTCCAGCAGATTTGTGGTCGCCTCGATGAGATAGTGAACGCCGCCTTCGGCGGAGAATTGCATTCCTACGCGACAATTGGCTTGGCGAATTGCTGAGGTGATTCTTCCGTGCGGCCTGCCGCCCGGATTCGAGTTGTCGCCGCTCAAAGCATCAATCACTTCCTGCGCCGGCTGAATCAGCGACGCTGCCAGCGCGGAATCCAGCGGCTCGACCAGTGCGCGTACCTTGTTCTGGAAGGCCAGCAACTGGTCGATGGCAGAGACCGGATTGCTGCGATCAGTGGAAGCCAGCGCCGCTCGCAAGCTGGCGGCGAGCGCTTGAGCGCGCGACACATTGGAGTCGAGCGCCGCCACCAACCGAGTCACCGCCTCGGCGGCGGTAATGACTTCAACGGTCAGCGCATTTGTACCCGACAACTTGCCGTCGCTGACCACCAGGAGGATCGTGTGCGTGCCGACCGGCAGAACGGGGGTGGTTACAACGCCGCTGGTCAGCGGCGTGCCGTTCTCAAACCAGTTGTATTGCAGCGCGTCGCCGTCGGGATCGGACGAGCGGGAGCCATCCAGGATAACCGTGGCATTCGAGCCGTTCGGCGAAATGATCAGCGGAATAGTGGCGCTGGCATCCGCCACTGGTGGATTGTCGCAAACCAGCAGCGGCTGTTGCGCCTCGAACGCGCCGATGTCGGTTCCGTCACCTCCCGCTGTATTTGGGGCGGAAGGATCATTGAACGTGCGGGCAGATCCTCGCTGGTCCGTAGCCGAACCGCTGAAGTTCTTGCCCGCATCAATGGCCGGGCTGCGACAGATAAACGCATGAGTAAACGTCGGCCCGCCGTTGTCTTGCAGTGGACCAAGCTTTGGATCGGTGAAGGCGAGATCGGTGGCATTGGTCAGGAATCCACCGCCGTTCCAGTCAGTGGTGAGATTGTAACCGAGTGAAGTAATCGTGCCGCCGGAATCAATCCTGAGGTTCTCTTCCCCTTGGCCGCCGCCGCCCAAAATGGTGCTCCCGATCGTCACGCTCCCCTGATAATTGCGGATGCTGGCATCTCCATTGCGCGCCTCACTTGAATTGCCGCTGAAAGTGCTGTTGAGAACGTGCAGGCTCGCGTTGCCTTGAACGCCGTTGTTGAAAACGCCACCGTAAATGCTAGCCCAGTTGCTGCTGATCGTGCTGTTGAGAAGCTGCAGGCTGGCGTTGCCACCCAGGTTGCCCATATTACAGATTGCGCCAGCTGCACCGGCCTGATTTCCGCTCAATGTGCTGTTGGCCACCGTTACGGTGGCACTTCTATTGGATTGGCCGTCGTTAAAAATACCGCCACCGAAGGCACCGTAGTTGCCGCTTAAAGCGCAGGAGTTGACAGTCAGCGTAGCGTGGTCGTTGTAGATTCCTCCTCCTGAGCTCACAGCGAAGCCAAAGCCACTGGCGTAACCGTTTGTGATCGTTAGACCGGTGATAGTAACAACGGTGTTAGAGCCGATGTGAAGCACACGGTTGGCGGCGTTGCCATCCACGACCAGATTCGTAGCGCCCGGGCCGAGAATGCTCACGCTCTTCGCCACGAGCAGTTCGCCACTGGTTAGTGTAATTTTGGCCGGCGTCGGCAGGGCGAAGTTAATCGTGTCGCCGTCGTTGGCGCTGGCGAGGGCGGCACGCAGCGTACCCCCTCCGCTATCAGCGGCGCTGGTGACGGTAATGGTCCCCGCCCGCAGGCAGGCGGGCGCTGCGCACAGCGCGAACAGGACGCAGAGAGCACTCGTGATTTGGCCGATGGTTTTGCGGAAATTCGTGTTCACACCAGACAGTGCGAAATCCGAAGGCGAAACCTATCAGCGAAGTGAGAGAATTTTGGAGCTGCGGGAAATGCGGCAGAAAAAACCGGCAGGACAGCTAGCTCTGCCTCGGCGACTTTGATTCGCTGTGCGGAGTTACTGGGCGTCAGGACGCAGCCATACCGGACCATTCTCCAAAGTGCCGTCGTGCCCATGCCCGCTACGATCATGCGCAATCGCGCCGCTGCCTTCGTCGAAGGGCCAATAGCCGACCAGACCGGATTCTCTGCCGGTTGGCTTGGTTTGCATGAGAGCTTGGAGTTCGGATTCGGTGAGGGCGCGGTTCCACAGGGTTGCCTCCCTCATTAGGCCGCCCAAACTGAATTCCCCGTCGTGGTGTCCAAACCGCAGCGGGGTCGAGTCGGTAGTCGTGCCTGCTGTGCCTGTCCAAGCCCGGCTGGAGCGTAACCGCCCGTCGACATAGAGTCTGCCGCCAGTGACATCGACGGTGAATGCCAGATGATGCCAATGACCATCGGCGACAAAGCCCGCGTCAAAACCTTCGTATACGTCCCAGTTACCGGCCCAGATGCAATTCGACGCGTCTTGCCAATAAATGGCGCGCAAATGTCCGCCGAGCAGGAACATGAAATAGCCACTGGTGGTATTCTTTACAGTTTTGTCGACGATTCCGACCGCTCCTGGAAGCGAGCTATGCTCCGTCTTAACCCAAGAGGCAATCGTCATCGGGATGAAGTTGAGCGTGTTCGTGTGCGGGATTTTCACCGCGCCATCCAGCCTATCGATGCTAATTGCCATGCCACTCGTGAAACGTTGTGGGAGTGGAACATCATGACCTATAGTTTCACTGGAGTCACGGGCAGTCCGCGTTCCCGTTCCGGGCGCATCCTGAATGCCAGGGACAGCGGTGCGGGACCAGTCTCTCAAGCGCGTATGATCCAAAAGGTGGATGGTTTCACGCAGTCGCTGGTTGACTGCCTCTGCGTTCTGGCGTTCGGCCCGTTCTGCTCGCCGGGCGGCGTCTATGCGAACATTGCTGATGCTCAAAACAACCAATCCAAGCACAGCGGCTAGCGCCACAATCAACGCGGCCGCAAACGCCAGCTTGTTTCGTTGAACGGATTTTTGGAAGCGGTAGAGGTGGCTCGGTGGTCGGGCGACGATGGGTTCGTTGTTCAGGTGACGGGCGATGTCGGTCGCGAGGCCGTTGGCGGTTTCGTAACGGCGCATGCGGTCTTTCTCCAGGCACTTCATCACGATCCAGTCCAGATCCGAAGGAAATGTGGAGTGCAGAGTGCGGAGTGCGGAATCCATTTTGGGTTTCGGATTTCGGGTTTCGGATTTTGAATTCAGTTCCTGCGTCAGCCGCGTGCTGGGTTTGACGGGTTCGACTTCGCGAATCGTGCGGCGCATTTCGTCCAGGCCGGCGGCCAGAAGTTCTTTCGCGTCAAACGGCGTTTTGCCGGTGAGCAGTTCGTAGAGCAGCACGCCCAGGCTGTAGATGTCGCTGCGCGTGTCAATGTCCAGCCCGCTCATCTCGGCTTGCTCGGGACTCATGTAGGCCGGCGTGCCGATGAATTGCTCGAACGCGGTATAGACGGTCTGGTCGGTCAGGCGGCCTTGCGTGGCCTTGGCGATCCCGAAATCAATCACTTTGGGCACGGGCACGCCGTCGTGCAGGGTGACGAGGATGTTCGATGGCTTGATGTCGCGATGGATGACTCCCTTTTGATGCGCGTGCTGGATGGCGCGGCAAACCTGGATGAACAGATCGAGCCGTTCGCGCTGGGAAAGGTGGTTCTGGTCGCAGTAGTCGGTGATCTTGATACCGCGCACCAGTTCCATGACGAAGTAAGGGCGGCCCGTTTCTGTCGAACCAGCGTCGTGAACCTTCGCAATGTTCGGATGGTCCATCATCGCCAGCGCCTGTCGCTCGGCATCGAAGCGGGCGATGACTTGCTTCGTGTCCATGCCGAGCTTAATCACCTTGAGGGCGACGCGGCGGCGCACCGGTTCTTCCTGTTCAGCGACGTAAACGACGCCGCAACCGCCTTCGCCGATTTGTTCGAGTAGTTTGTAACGGCCAATCCGATCGCCGGATTTTTCGGTCGGCGGAAGGGAGAAGCGCACTGTCCGCTCGGGCGCGGCGGGCTGCTTCATGAAACCACCCGCGCGCTCGAATGCGCCGAGCAGCACTTCGACGCGGTGACGCAGGCCAATGTCGCCTGCGCAAGTTTGGTCCAGATACGCGCTACGCTGGTCGGCGGGCAGTTGGAGCGCGGCCTCGAAAACCGCTTCTTCGCGTTGCTCAGCTTCGTTCATGGAGCGGAATCACCATTTCTCTATCAGTGCGAAATTCTTAGGAAAATTCTATCAGCGAGAACGCTCGATCTCCGCGAACAGCCACGCGCGGCTGAAATTCCACCAGCGATCCGCCGTCGGCACAGAAATGCCCAGCGCCTCGGCAGCTTCTTGCGTCGTGAGACCAACGAAATAACGGAGCTTGACCAGTTCGGCCTTTTGCTTATCGCGCGCGGCGAGCTTTTCGAGCGCGTCACTCACGGCCAGCAATTCGTCGTCGTTGCCAGCAGCAGCTATCTCAATGTTTTGAATGTCCAGTCGCGCCTGGCCGCCGCCGTG
>Ga0247664_1000266_pt1 | contig 13296 bp, 8 predicted proteins | sample CNK05_metaG_FD_182715 | JGI IMG/M metagenome (GOLD analysis project Ga0247664, IMG submission 182715) | Soil microbial communities from Purdue University Martell Research Forest, Indiana, United States - CNK05 | ecosystem: Environmental > Terrestrial > Soil > Temperate forest > Bulk soil | place...
TGCTACGTGAGATTGGTGGGTTCAAGGCCCCAATTCACGTCCGAAATTCGGAGGTCGAAGCTCTCCATGAACCTCCCCTCTGGTAGCAGCCGACGTCAGGAGGCTCACTCTACCCCAACGCGTTCTCCGGGAAAAAGATCAGAGCCTCGTTACCTCGGCTGCTACGTGAGATTTGGGTTGGGTTCATGGGGCCAATGCGCGTCCGAAATCTCGGAGGTCGAAGCTACCCATGAGCTCGATTCAAATGAGGAAGCCTCATCTACTGAAAGAGCACATCGCCGACCGTAAGCGAATGCGCTGACGGCGGCGATGGCTTTTGCAGCGAGCCGAGCCGCACCCGTTTCGTCGTCTCTCCTATGGGACGGGAACTGTGACCACCTTCGGGAAGTTCGGCACTTCGTTGAGCACGATGGACGCCGGTGAGGTGGAGGCATCCACGCCTACGAGGTTGAAGTCATTGTCGGCCGTGAACGCAAGCAGGCCGCCCGCGACCGCCACGCCTTCGATTTTTTCGAGCGCAGGGTCCAACGCGATCATTGAAGAGAGGACCACGGTCTTCGTGACCGGAGTGACGCCGATGGAGGTCAGCATCGCGGGCGTCAGTTGCTCGAGGGTGGTCAAGGTGTTGGTCCCGGAAACGACCGATGTGAGTAATTTGCCATTGGCATCTTCGAGCGGAGTGATGTCGGTCGCCGCTGAGATGTCGATGGCGAATAATTTGTCTGTCCGCCGTTCGGGCACGAGGAACCAGCCCGAGCCAAGCGAGAACAGGTCAGAGAGCAGCACGTTGGCCTGGCTGGAATTTGGCTCAGTCACGTAGATGAGCTGGCGGATGGCCAGGGTGGCAGTGTCCACTTCGACGAGTCGAATCAGTCTGGACGCGTCACCCACGGCGCGGCTGGGATTCATGAGCGGACGCTGCAGGATGCCGTAGACTTTTCCATTCTGTGCGGCCACGCCTTCGAAGCCGCGATTGGGACGGCGTTTAAACAACACTGCAGGAAGAGCACCGACCGTCGGGATTACTTCACTGCCGCACAATTTGGCGCCGCTGGGCACCAGGCGCAGATTCACGATGCCATCGGGCGCGACGCGGCAAATGCTCGGCTGATATTCCTCGCAAATCCAGAAATCGCCTTGCTCGTCCATCGTCAGGCCCTCGACATCCAGGCCGTCGGGATCGCCGCCCACGGCTGGACTGGTGATGAGATTCAGGAAAATGTCGTAGCCGATCTCCGAGGCGGTCAGACACGGATTGGGCAAGCCATTGACGGGCGTGCCATCGGGTTTCCGGAGCGGAATAATGTTGATGATGTTGGCCATGCCGCCGCGGGCGCCCCGCGGATGCAGAACCAGCTTGATGATGCTCGGCGAATAATCCGGCCTGGGAAAGACCTTGCCGCTGGAGTTGGTCGGATTATCTCCGTTCGGTCCGCGATCCGTGATGGTATAGAACATGTGGGCATTGGGCCCGCCGGGCACCGGAAACAAACCCGAAAAGCCCCCATATTTGAGTTCATTACCGGTCACGGGGTCGCGGTAGAGCGTCAGCTGCGGCGACGCCAGATTGAGGTTATAGACGGCCGCGCCGAGCGTCGGCGCGACCAACAGTGCCGCGACGGCGCATACCTTGAGGCTGAAGCGGGCTACGCCACGTCGCCCGCACAATTGAGTTTGCTCTGTTTTCATGGATGTTTCTGCGTTGATGTTTTTGGTTTCGATTCCGCGTTCTGCGCCGCCCGCTTGCGTTCACCCCCCTGTCACGGAGAATCATCCGAAGTGAGAGAGTCTGGCGAGGTTCAGCGGCGAGACCGTCATCGTCACAGCACTCTACGGGTTACAGGGAGGGTTTTTGGAAAAGGTTGCTGGAATATTCAACCGGCCGTTCACTTCCTCGCCATGTCCAAGTCACTACTTGGGGTTGCATATCATCGATCGGGCGCATTTGGCGCGTTTTTTCTGCACGTTTTCCTAATGTAAGGAACGAACGGCGACTGTTGGCTGGCGATCCGGCGTCGAGCGCGGAAGGAGTTTCTTACGCCGCAAAATCGGCGCCAAAACCGAGCTCTAAGGCCCGAAAACCGACCAGGTTTGTGCCGATCCGTCTCCAACGCATCAAGATGATCAGGCGACACCAACCCAGCGAATACTTCTAAGTTGCCTGCTGGCGGGAATTAGGTAATTCTTGCGCCTCCCAAATTCCTTGATTGTGTTTTGCCTGGCATGCTGTTTCGCCTGACGCTGAAGCCTCTTTTATTCGCCGGTCTGCTCTTCGCATCCTCTTCAGCGGTTTGGGCGGATGCGGTGCTGTCACCCTGGCAGCCCCTGTTTAAGGGCATCGAGCATGCCGTGGGCACGAATTTTCCGAACACGGTGTTCAACGGGAGCACGGGCGCCTATACCAATACGGCTTTGCAGGTGATGCACTGCTTGCGCATCGACCTGGCTGATCCGGACGTGCAGTTGCTCCCGTCCCCGCCGGCGCCCAACCCGGTGCTCGACTCGCGCGAGACGCTGACCTATGGCATCGGGACCTTCCTCCGCAGTAACCGGGTTCAGGTGGCGGCCAACGCGCAATTTTATAACGCCAATCCCGGCGGCTCGGACCCGAGCAACGAAGGCGTCTCATGCGATATTTTCGGGCTGTCCATCTCGCGCGGGGTTACGGTGTCGCCCATCGGCGAAGGCCGTTACGCCACCCTGCTCTTCAGCACGAACAATCAGCCGATTGTGGCCTTCGATAATCACGTGCCTGGCGTCAGCACGGCCGGCATCTTCACCGCCGTGACCGGCTTTTACCCGATCGTGAGCAACGGGATCAGCATCGCCGCCGCCGTTGCCATCAGTTATCCGGACTCCACCATTCATGGGTCGCAGCCGCGCATGATTTATGGGCTCTCGCGAGATCGACGCCAGCTGTTTCTCATGAGCATCGATGGGCGACAGCCGGGCTACAGTGACGGCGCGAAAGACGAGGAATCAGCCTGGTGGGCGCTGCAGGTTGGAATGGTGGACGCCATCAACATGGATGGCGGGGGTTCCGCGGCTCTTTATACCACCGATACCAACGGGATCCCGGTGGCCTTAAATCACTCCAGTTATCAGGCGATGTCGGGTCGGGAGCGTTATATCGGGTCGCACCTGGGCATTTACGCCAGTCCACTTTCCGCAGTCATCATCGGCCTGACGGCTCAAGCAGCCTACACCAACGCTCTGATCAGTTGGACGACCGTCTCCAATGCCACCACACGGGTCGAGTACGGGCTGACGCCTGCCTACGGCAATTTCACGACACTCGATCCGACTTTGAGCACCAACCACGCCGCGTCGCTCGTTGGTTTGCTTCCCGGAACCAACTATTACTTTCGCGCCATTTCCGCGATCGGCTCGAATGTCTTCATGAGCGCGTCATCGTTCCAAACGCTCGACTTCATCAGCAATGTGGTCGCGCAACCCGGCCTGACGGACGCCACCATCACTTGGGAGACGCCGTGGCCAAGTACAAGCCAGGTGGAGTATGGCCTGACCGCCTCCTATGGAAACGCCTCCAGCTTGGACCCGAATCCCGTCGCCCATCACGTCGTGACTCTCACAGGACTGGAGCCAGGGACGCTCTACCATTTCCAGGCGATCTCACAGACCGACTCCGGCGCCTACGCGTTGGCTGGCGTGTTCACGACCAGCAATTACCCGCCGGTGCTGGCGTTCGACGTGACCAACACCTGGCGCTACGCGACCGGAAACCTGGACGGGATCACCTGGCAGGCGCGCGCTTACAACGATTCGGCCTGGCGGGCCGGGCCGGGTTTCCTTTGGGCCGACAACCGCGGACCCAATTCTTCCATCCCGCTCGAGGCCACCTCCATGCCTCTGAATCCGGCCACCGGAAATCCTTTCATCACGTATTACTTCCGCACCCATTTCCAGTTCGCGGGTTCGCCCGCCGGCGCAACCTTAATCTTGTCCAACTACCTGGATGACGGCGCCGTTTTCTATCTGAATGGCGTGGAGATCTATCGCGCGTTCATGGCCGCCGCCGGCGGTGATCACCAGTTCCACTCTCTCCTCAAGCTACAACTGCACCAGTGGCAACGCGACCTGCCCGCTGGTCTTTACCGTGGCGGGCGACCTCGTCACGAACCTACTCTCCGGCGATAATGTGCTCGCGGCGGAGGTTCACAACTACCGAGTCGACAGCCCGGACATCACCTTCGGGGCCGGCCTTCTTTATACGGCTATTCCCGGAGGCAACGCCCCGCCGGTCTTGGCTCCGATCGGAAACAAGTCGATCAACGAAGGCGCGCCGCTGTCCTTCGTGGCCAGCGCCACCGATCCGGACTCGCCCCCTCAGAAGCTTACCTATGAGCTCGACCCTGGCGCCCCCGCCGCTGCCAGTATCAATCCCACCAACGGCGTGTTTGCTTGGACTCCCACTGAAGCCGATGGCCCAGGCGTCTATACGGTTACGGTCCGAGTCACCGACAACGGTTCGCCGCCGCAAAGTGATTTCGAAAGCATCAGCATCACAGTCAACGAAATAAACAGCGCGCCCATGCTCAACCCGATCGTCGATCAGACGATCAACGAATTGACCACGCTTAACGTGACGAATATCGCCAGCGACGCGGACCTCCCGGCGCAAACCCTGACCTTCGCGCTGGTGAGCGGTCCAAACGGGGTGAACGTGAACAGCTCCAGCGGCGTGCTGACTTGGGCACCCACCGAGGCACAGGGCCCAAGCACCAACACGATCGTGGTGCGCGTGTTCGACAGCGGGACACCGAGCTTGAGCGCGACACAGAGCTTCAAGGTGAGCGTCAATGAAGTGAACAGTCTCCCCACGCTCAACCCGATCGCCGATCAGACAATTGCCGAGTTGGCCACGCTCAATGTGACAAATGTCGCCAGCGACGCGGATATTCCGGCACAAACCCTAACCTTCGCGTTGGTGAGCGGTCCAAACGGGATTAACCTGGACAGCTCCAGCGGCGTGCTGACTTGGGCACCCACCGAGGCACAGGGCCCAAGCACCAATACGATCGTGGTGCGCGTGTTCGACAGCGGGACACCGAGCTTGAACGCGACACAGAGCTTCAAGGTGATCGTTGATGAAGTGAACAGTCTCCCCACGCTCAACCCGATCGCCGATCAGACAATTTCCGAGTTGGCCACGCTCAACGTGACGAATGTCGCCAGCGACGCGGATATTCCGGCACAGACCCTGACCTTCGCGCTGGTGAGCGGTCCAAACGGGGTCAACCTGGACAGTTCCAGCGGCGTGCTGACTTGGGCACCCACTGAGGCACAGGGCCCAAGCACCAATACGATCGTGGTGCGCGTGTTCGACAGCGGGACACCGAGCTTGAGCGCGACACAGAGCTTCAAGGTGATCGTGAATGAAGTGAACAGCCCGCCCATCCTCAATCCGATCATCGACCAAACGGTCAATGAACTGGCTACGCTCAATGTGACGCCAGTGGCCAGCGATGCAGATATCCCAGGGCAAACGCTGACCTTCACGTTGGTGAGCGGTCCGAGCGGGGTCAACCTCAACGGCTCCAGCGGTGCCTTGAGCTGGACGCCCACCGCGGCACAGGGCCCAAGCACAAATACGATCGTGGTGCGGGTTTTCGACAACGGAACGCCGAGTCTGAGCGCCACCCAAAGCTTCCGCGTGTTCGTGAACGAAGTGAGCAGCACTCCCACCCTCAACCCGATCGCCGACCAGACGGTCAACGAACTGGCCACGCTCAACGTGACGAATGTGGCCAACGACACGGATATCCCAGTGCAGACGCTGACCTTCGCGCTGGTGAGCGGTCCGAGCGGAGTGAGCCTCAACGAGACCACGGGCGTGTTGACCTGGACTCCGACCGAGGCGCAGGGCCCCAGCACCAACCTGATCGTTGTGCGCGTGTTCGACAACGGCACACCCAGTTTGAGCGCGACCCAGAGCTTCAAGGTGTTCGTGGACGAGGTGAACAGCCCGCCCACGCTCAATCCGATCGCCGACCAGACGATTGCCGAGTTGACTACGCTCAACGTCACGAACGTGGCCGGCGATATGGATATGCCGGCGCAGACCCTGACGTTTGCGTTGGTGAACGGTCCGAGCGGCGTGAACCTGGACGACGCCACCGGCGTGCTGACCTGGACTCCAACGTCGTCCCAGGGTCCCAGCACCAACACGATCGTCGTGCGCGTGTTCGACAACGGCACACCCAGTCTGAGCGCGACCCAAAGTTTCACCGTGGTGGTCAGTGAATCGAACCGCGCACCGCTCTTCCATCCGATCAACCCTTTGAGCATCACGGAAGGATCCTTGCTGACTTTCATGGCCACAGCGACGGACGCAGACCTTCCTCCTCAAGTCTTGCGTTACAACCTGGAGCCGGGCGCGCCTGCCACCGCTTCTGTGGTCGAGACGAACGGACTTTTTTCCTGGATCCCGCCGGTGGGGTCCGCCCCCTCGACCAATGTGGTTGTGATCCGGGTGACCGACGACGGTACGCCCGAGATGAGCGATCGGCTCGCGGTCACGATCATGGTGATCGCGCCGCCTCGTCTCGCCATCAGTGTGTCCCAGGCCGGTTTGGTCACACTCGGATGGAATTCCCTTCCCGGGCAGGTCTACCGGGTGGAGTACAGCGACGATAATCCTTCCGGGCTCTGGTCGCCACTGGGGGAGGATGTGGTGGCTGAGGCGACCCTCACGACAACAGGCGACCAGACGCGGTTTTCGCCGAACCGGATTTACCGCGTGCGTTTGGTCGATTGAGTAGGGTCTGGGCCCAAATCACTTCTTGAGAGACCATGGCCGCTGGCACACTTTGCAAAGTGTGGTGCCGAGTCAGCTTAGCTTGACCACCATCTTGCCAAGATTTTTACCTTCGAACAGCCCGAGGAAAGCGCCGACCGCCTGATCGAGCCCTTCGGCGACCGTCTCCCGGGCCTTCAGTTTGCCGGCCCGGAAATAGCCGCCCACCTCTTGTTCGAATTGGCTTTGTCGATCCAGCCAATCGCGGACAATGAAGCCTTTCATGGTCAGGCGTTTGGTGATCATGTTGAACAAATTAGAGGGACCGGGTGGCGGTGTCTCCTCATTGTAGCCGGCGATGCTGCCACAGGCGATGATGCGGCCATGTAAGCGCAAGGCCGAAAGCGCGGCTTCGAGCGATTCGCCCCCTACATTATCAAAGTACACATCGATCCCGTTGGGCTCTGCCACGTTCAACTGGTCACGCACCGGGCCTTCCTTGTAAGTGAACGCGACGTCAAATCCGCATTCTTCTCGTAAGAATTTCACTTTGTCCGCGGAACCGGCCGAGCCGATGACGCGGCCGCCGCGCAACTTGGCCAGTTGTCCAGCCATGCTACCCACCGCGCCGGCGGCTGCCGAAATGTAAATGGATTCACCCGCTTTGAGTTCCGCCAAATCCAAGCCCACCCAGGCGGTCATCCCTGGCATACCCAGAGCGCCCAGGTAAAGCGAAAGCGGCTGAACTTCGCGCCTGAGCGGGCGCAGTTCCTTGGCCGCGGCCACGAAGTGCTCCCGCCACCCATAATTGGAGGCGACCACATCGCCCGGCTTGAATTGCGGGGCGCGCGACTCGATGACCTCTCCAACGGCGCCGCCGGAAAGCGGTTGGCCCAATTCGAAGGGCGGGATATACGATTTCCTGTCGTTCATGCGCCCGCGCATGTACGGATCCACCGACATAAACAGGTTGCGCACCAGCACTTCTTGATCTTGCAGCGGATCCAATTCGACTTGGGCCAGGATAAAGTCGGCCGCCGTCGGAGTCCCCTTCGGCCGGGCCGTTAACCGAATCTCATGGCTCACGATTTTCGACATACTCTAACGAGCCAGCATAGCCTTCCGGCACCAAAGGCGAACCACTGAAGAATTTTTCATGCTGATGGGACAGGTCTCGGCCGATTTGGCCAGACCTGCTTGGCCTTGGCAATCCAACGTTCTTGTTTACGGCAGTCGTGCAGGCCTGGACGCATAGCCGCTGGAAAGGAGCCAATGAATATCTGACCGGAGATAGCCTGAAGCACATGTCGATCAAGAAACGGACTTTCTTCCACCTGGATTATGAGGTGGATTCGAATCCGGAGATCCCGTTCCAATTATCTTTGGAAGGACTCTCGGAATCCGATCGACCCATCGAGTTGCCGGCGGTGTCCTTTGCACCTGCCAAGATCAAACATTGCGAACCAGAGCTTTTGATCACCGGATCCTTTTACTGAAAACGGCAAGTCAAGGAGAAAGGCGGAACTTCGGCGCCACCAACGTAAAATGACCCTCAAGCATTGTGGCCTTCGATCCGATCTATCGCAGAGCAGAGGGTGACGCGCGAAGCGAATCCCGATTAGAACGGCACGTTAACTGTTAACAATACAACCGCGATGAAAAAACGAACCAAGTCCGCTAAAATCCGACCGCAAACCACGCCAGCCACGGCCGCCTCGTTCGCCAAATGGCTCCGCTCGATCCCCCAGGGCCCCGATGAACAAGTGACGATTCAACCTCCCATTTGCCTCACCCAATCCCAATGGGCGATGTTGGCCATCGATGCCTCACGCCAGAAGATCACGCTGAACGAATTGCTGCAAGGCTCGGTCAACACCTTCGCCGGCATGGTCCAGGAGGATCTCATCAAGGCGGCCTAACTTACGGCTCGACCCCAACCGGTCTTTCGACACTGGCGCAGAACTCACTAGGTGTGTTCTGCGCCTTTCGTCTTTTCGCCGTGAGCGAGATTTAGCATGGCGCGGAGCGCGCCGATTTGTCTATGATGCGGCATGAAATCCCCCGAATGGTTGGCCCTGGCGGTTGTTGTGAGCGGGCTGGTGGGCGCTCCGTGCCGGACGCTCGCGGCCGATGTGAGCGGCTATTCAGTCCTCAAATGCCATTTCTTGCTCCAAACCGGACCGGGGACGCCCGTGACGGATCCCGATTTCGCCTACAGCATCCTGGCGTCCGTTGATTTGACCGATTTCGATCTCGCCACTGCTGCCACCATCCTTCCGCCCGGCGGCACGGTGACGCCGATGGACAACCTGTCCGATTTCTGGGCGTTCCTCGACACGTACAACTCGCTGACCGCGCTCAACTCGGCTTACGGCTGGGGCGATTACAGCATCACATTCAACACCGTCCACGACGGGAATTACACGGCCGTTCTGAACCTGCCCAACACGGCCTTGCCGCCCACGCCGCGGCTGACGAACTTTGCCGCCGTGCGCGCCGTGGACCCAACGCGGCCACTGACGCTTTACTGGGATTATACGTCGGCTCCGCTGACCAGCGATTTCGTGCAGGTTTACGTCAACGATGGCCACGATGACATGTTTTCCACCCCGAACTTTGGAGAGCCAGGCGCCTTGAATGGGTCGGCGCGAACGGTGACGATCCCAGCCGGAATGTTGGACGCGGGCGTCAAGATGAGCTTGAACATCGAGATTACGCGCATCGTGTCAACCAACGCCACCGCCTATCCGTGGGCCGAAGGCGTTGCCGGGACGCTGCGCGCAACCGCCATGGACCTGACGACCATCATCCCCCCGCGGATGACGATCCTTCCGCCGACGAACGGCTTGGCGGCCATTGAAGTGCGCGGTAGTCCGGGCCGGACCAACGTCCTCCAGGACAGTGTTGACCTGGTCACATGGCGGAACGTGGCCACCAACGTGGCGCCCCTGGGCAAAAGCGTTTTTAGCGTCCCGACCACCGCCTTGCCGGCGCGGACGTTCCGAACCAGGCAGCCATGACCTCTAGTCGCCCAGCCTGACTCACGGTTTCGGTCATGGCGTGGCTGCGCCGCGGGCAGGCAATACGTCGAGGAGGACCTCCTCACTGACCAGCCGACACCGAGTGCTCCTTTTGATCTGACCGAGAACGTCATCGTCATGCGGTCCCAAAGGAAAGCCAGAGATCTTCAGGTCAGGGATGTTCTCATAGTAAAAGACCAATCGAAATTTGCCGGGAGTTTCAAACTTCGGATCCGCGGCCCAATTCGCCAAACGGATGCTCGCCCCCGGCGTCAGGGAGAACACTTCACTCCTTTTGATGGCGTTAATCATTCCACACGTGCGAACCCCATGAAACGGCGGCGCTACTTTAGGATGCTTCTGCCCTTTCGCGTCGGATGAGAGAACAGACCAGCCGATCACTGGTGTCCTCATTCGGCAGTTACTGCCGTCTCCGGGCTGCACCAGGCTGACAGAATGGGGCCCTCGATTGCTGATCGTGACGGCGAAATCCGCGTATTCCCCGACGTGAATTGTGTGGGGGCCTGACAGAGTCAAGACGAGCCCGCGCTCGCCATGTTGCGCCATCAGTGGCGATCCCATGAGCAGCAGCGTGAAAGGAACTAAGAGTCTGCTAAACATGATCCCTCGTCGTCCTGCGCGGGGCGGCGCTTGCCTTTCATGAGGATTCTCCACAGCGACTATTCCGCCAAACCGGCCGCGAACTGGCAACCTCCAAATGCGGAGTGCGGAATGCGGAGTGCGGAATGCGGAGTGCGGAATGCGGAGTGCGGAATGCGGAGTGCGGAATGCGGAGTGCGGAATGGCGGAATGGCGGAATGGGGATGCCTTCGATTTGTGTTGCCATGCGCAGCCGGTCATGCTTGGGTTTCGGCCGGTCCACACTCCTTTGTCAGCTCTGCTTGCTCCAGGCGTCTGGGTGCATGCATTGGTTGGGCTGGCGGAGGAAAAAAACAGCGCACTGACATGAGCGGAAACCTCTACTGCGTGCGGTTCGGCGCTTTCATTGACTCCGTTGCGCCAATCGGGCGGACGACCGCGAGGCCAGGTCAGCGCTGGTGCGACCATCACTCAGGAGATCCACTATGAACACCAATCCCAACATCCGACTGGCCGCGAGCCTGCTGGCTCTGGCCATGACCCTCATCGCAACTTCGACCCAGAACGCTTTTGCGGCGAACGGGTATGCTGACGCAGTGCTGGCGGACGGACCGATTGCCTATTATCGGTTCGGCGACACTCGGGACACGAACGGTCCGCCCACGGCCGCGAACAGTGGCAGCCTTGGAGCCGCGGCCAACGGCATCTACAACGGTGATGCCACGCCGGGTGCGCTGGCGCCGCGCCCTCCCGCTTTCCCGGGGTTCGAAGCTTCCAACACGGCGTTGCAACTCGATGGCGCGGGGGACTTCGTTGGTACTATCGCGGGCCTGATGAACAGCCGGCCGATCTTTACGATCAGCGGCTGGATGCGCCGCAACGGCGATCAAGCCGACCGCACCGGCTTATGGGGCCAAAACGATCTCGTCGAATTCGGTTATATCAACAACAACACGCTCGAATTGTGGACCGACAATGGCTTGGATGTAAGTCCGAATCCGATCCCGAACGGTGAATGGGCCCATATCGCGGTCGTGAGCGATGGGTCGCCCGGAACAGCGAGCATGTACACCAACGGCGTGCTGGCCCTCTCGCGGGCGCATTCGCTGCCGGCGGATAACAATTTCGCCTTCAACATCGGTGGCGGCGGTGTGTTCGATGCCACGGGCAATTTCTTCGCTGGCCAGATCGATGAAGTGGCCGTGTTCGCCAAAGCGCTTACTCCCGAGCAGATCGCGGCCCAGTATGCGGCGGCCTTCATCGCCATCAAAACCAATGTGTTCACTCCCGGTGACCCGATCGTTCTGGTTAATGGCCAGAATGACGGCGATGGGGACGCCGGCCCGCCTCCCAGCGCTGAGACGGTCGACCACGTGATCGATCGAGTAGGCCAGAAGTACCTCAACTTTCTCGATCTGGGCTCGGGCTTTGCCGCCACGCCCAGCATCGGGCCCACCGTCGTCAAGTGCATCCGTTTCTATACCGCCAACGACGCCGAAGGCCGGGACCCAGCCAGTTTCACTCTGGAGGGAACGTTGCTCGGCCTGGCGGGTCCCTGGACGGCCATTGCTTCGGGCCCGCTCAGCCTGCCTTCGGGCCGTAATCCCGGCGGCGCGATCCCGATCAATCCCGCCACACAATTCAACCAACTTGTTACCTTCGAAAACGGTCTCCCGTACACCAGCTACCGGGTCACCTTCCCGACCTTGAAAGACGCCGCAGGCGCCAACAGCATGCAGATCGGGGAAGTGGAATTGCTGGGTAACGCCGTCCCAGCATCGTGTCCAGCGCCCACCGTGGTCTTCACCTCTCCGGGTCCCAACGCGGAGGCCTGTCAGGACGCGACCCTTTGCGCGGAAGTCACTTTACCGCCGCTGTCCACGTGCGTGGTGACACAAGTCTGTTTCCTGGCCAACGGCAGTCCGCTGGGTTGCGCCACCGCGGCACCGTGGTGCATCACGGTGCCCGCAGCAGCTGTGCGCCCGGCCACCTACATTTTAACCGCGGTGGCCATCGACACCACGGGGAAGCAGACACCTTCGGCGCCCTTGAGTGTGAAGGTTGCGGATAATCAACCGCCGACCGTGAACTGCCCGAGTGACATTACTGTGACTAGTGCCACGGCCACTGCCGTGACCTACGTGGCCAGCGCCACGGATGCCTGCGTGTTACGCTCGTTCGACTGTAGCCCGCCATCTGGCTCTTCCTTCCCCTTGGGGCTGACGACGGTCACCTGCACGGCCGTGGACACGGCGGGCAACAGCAACTCCTGCAGTTTTAAGGTCACCGTGAAAAGCCCCAACTCACCGCCGGTTTGCGTGGTGAGCCTTGCCTCCGAGAGCTGTGGCCTGCATTTTGCCAATGACCCAAACACTTACGCCATTGCGCTGGACGACACCGCTTGTGTTGCGCTGAGCGGAGCGGGGTCATCGGATCCTGACAACGATCCACTCCAGTTCTTCTGGCTGGTGGACGGTCAATTCACGGCCAACCTCGACCCCGCCCAGGAACCCGGCGGCAGCGGCGGCACCGGCAGCGGCACCGGCACCTTTACGCTTTCCGGCAACACAATCACGGTCGACGTGACTTTCTCCGGTCTATCCGCTAATTCGACTGCCTCCCACATCCACGGTCCGGCGCCGCGCGGTATAAACGCCGGCGTGCTTTACCCGCTCAACCAATTCGCAACGCTGGGAGGCACGGCCGGCACAATCCAAGGCACTGTGACGCTTGTGGAAGGCACGGGCGGGTTCACCCTCGCACAACAACTCGAGCAGCTCCACGCCGGGTTATGGTACGTCAATGTTCATACCACGACGCATCAGGGCGGTGAAATCCGCGGTCAACTCGACCCGGGCGTGCTGAGCGGACCCGTCGCCACGACGTGCCTCGGACTGGGCTGTCACTCGGTTGGACTCA
>Ga0247664_1000267_pt1 | contig 13233 bp, 6 predicted proteins | sample CNK05_metaG_FD_182715 | JGI IMG/M metagenome (GOLD analysis project Ga0247664, IMG submission 182715) | Soil microbial communities from Purdue University Martell Research Forest, Indiana, United States - CNK05 | ecosystem: Environmental > Terrestrial > Soil > Temperate forest > Bulk soil | place...
CCGTCACGACGATCGTAACGAAATTACTGCTGCCGGCTTGTGCGCGGCTCGGAGTCCAGGAAAAGACGCCGCTGTTGGTGTTGAGGCGGGCCCCGACGGGGCCTTCGGCGAGCTGGAAGGTCATGCGGTTGGTGGGAACGTCGAGATCGACAACGCCGTTGGTGACTCGAAGCGGGCTCAGTACAAAGGCGAGTTGGCTCGGCACGGCCAGTAACACCGGAGCCGTATTCGGCGGCTGGCTGGGCGACACGTTAATGCGGACTGGGGCGGAGGTCGCCCTGGCGCCGAGATCATCAACGGCATGGGCAAGCAGGATGGACAGGCCCGGCGGCGCGTTCGTCCAGGTAAACTCGAACGGAGGGGCGGTGATTTCTCCGATCTTGTTGGTGCGGCTAAACAATTCGATCCTGGCGATGCTGCCGTCACTGTCGTTGGCTTGGACACCGATGGGAACCGTCGCCGGGAAAGTGAAGGACGCCAGGTTGGGCGGGTTGGTGATGCTGACGGTTGGGCGGCTATTCTGAGCGTACTTCAGCACCACAAAAGTCTGGCTGTCACCGTCTCCATGCGACTCGCCGGCAACGTAGACATTGCCCCCATTATCGACGACGACAGCTTCGGCATAATCGGCCCGGTGACTGGGGCCATCATAGAACGCGACCCAGAGCGGACTTCCGTTGGTGCCGAGCTTGACGGTGGCGAAATCGTTAGTGGTTTCGGGGCCGCCATAAGCGGAGCCGGTCACATAAACATTGCCTGCCCGATCGAGGGCAAAGGAGATGGTGACATCAAATCCGCTGCCCGGGCCATTGTAGCGCGTGGCCCACCGTTGGCTCCCGGTGGGGCTGTACTTGACCAGCGCATAATCGAATGAGTTGGAGACGCCGCCGTAGGAATAACCGCCGACATACACATTGGCGGCGCTGTCGAGTTTCAAGTCGAAGGCGAAATCCGTGCCATTGCCGGGGCCGTTATAGCGCGCCAGCCACAGTTGGGAGCCATTGGTGGAGGCGTATTTGATCGTGGCAAAGTCACTGGCTGTGCTGGAGCCAAAGGAACGTCCGGTGACGTAGACGTTATGTTGGGCGTCCAAGCCGAGCGCGTAGGCGATATCCACGCCATTGCCGGGACCGTTGTAACGGGCCACCCAGAGTCGCGCGCCATCGGCGCTGTACTTGATGGTGGCATAGTCGTTGGTCGTGGTGGTGCCGCCATAGGAATACCCCGTGACGTAGACATTGCCGTCGCTGTCCACGGCAATGGCGTTGGCCACATCTGTTCCATTACCTGGGCCGTTGTAACGGGCTACCCAGAGCTGCGTTCCGTTGGGATCATATTTCACCGTCGCATAGTCGTAGCCCGTCCCTGAGCCCGCCGAGTAACCGGTGACGTAAACATTACCGGCGTCGTCCACGGCCAGGGCCAACGCGACGTCTTCGCCATTGACTGGGCCGTTGTAGCGGGCCACGAAGGTTTGTTCGCCCGCGAAGTCGTACTTCACCGTGGCAAAGTCGAACCCGGTCGCGTCGCCGCCATAAGAATCGCCCGTGACATAAACATTGCCGACGGGATCGACGGCCAAGGCGCGTGCGTCGTCGGTATTACCAGCTCCGTCGTAACGCTTCATCCAGAGCAGTTGTCCTCCGGCGCCATACTTGAACGTAATGAAGTCGTTATAGGTGTTGCCGTAGGTTGTGCCGGCCACATACACGTCGCCTTCGTCGTCGATCTGGAGGCCAACTACTTCATCGTCCAAGTGGTACGCTTGATATTGCGCCATCCAGCTCTGACGCGTGTCGACCGAGACCGTCAACCGTGCGACCACGCTGGTCACGGCGCTCACTGCGTTGGTAACGACCACCGTGTAATTGCCCGCGTCCGCTCCGCGCACCGGGGCGATGTGTAAAGTGCTTTGCGTGGCGTCGGGGAGATTCGTTCCGTTCAGTCTCCATTGGAAATAAGCGGGAAAACCATCCACGGCGACTTGGAATTCGGCTACGGCGCCGGCCATGGTGGAGAGTGACTTCGGCTGAGTGGTGATGGTCAAACGCAAGGCGACGCTCAGACGCGCAGACGGGCTGACCACCGTGCCGGCCGTGTTGCTGACCGCCACGGTGTAGTAGCCGGAGTCAGTTACTTGCAGTCCGGTCAGCCTTAAGGCGGAATTGGTCGCGCCGGCAATGAGGCTGCCGTTATGACGCCAATGGTACTGCAGGGGGGCGGCGCCAGCGGCCTTGACGTTGAAGGTGACGTCCGCGCCAGTCGGTGCTGTCACACCCTGCGGCGGCTCGAGGATGGTGGGGAAGCCCGGCGGGGTGGTCTGCTGGTACTTCAGACTCGAACAACCGACCTGCACATAGACGCTGCCAAAATGGTCCGCGATCACCGCGCTGCTGCCTGCTTCATTGTAACGAGCCATCCAGAGCCGGTTGCCGTTGGCGTCATACTTCATGGTCACGGCATCCACGCTGGCGTCCGGGAGTTGCAGATCTCCCGTGACATAAACATTCCCTGTGTCGTCGACGGTGATGGCGCGAGGTTGGCCACTGAGCCCATCCAAACTGCCATAACAGGTGCACCAGAGTTGTCTTCCGTCCGGATCGTACTTGATGGTGGGGAAGCTTCGGCTGCCGTCATACAGGCCTTCACCCGTGACATAGACGTTGCCGGCCCGGTCCACCACAATGGCGGTCGGTTGCCGCACCCAGTTGCCCGGATAGGTGTAGCGCGCGACCCAAAGCAGGTCGCCGTTGGCCCCATATTTCACCGTGGAATAACCCAGACTGTCATCGCCTTCCCCCGAGGCGCTGCCGGGGTTGGCGCAACAGCCGCCCAACGAAGAGCCCGTCACATAAACGTTGCCGGCATCGTCGACGGTCATGGCGCTGGGATGATCCTCCGACCGCGGAGCCGGGCCGTTGTAATAGGCGGTCCAGAGCAATTGCCCGCTGCTGTCGTACTTGGCCACCGCGTAATCGTCTCCGGAGGCTCGCGACTCTGTCCTGGCGAAATACGTGTTCCCCATTGTGTCGGTGGCGGACACCGATGACGCGTTGGCAAAGGTGATCACGGACAGTTGGGTGCCTTGGGAATCGTACTGCACGCGCACGGTGGCGGAAGCGCCGCCTTGCGTGGAATAGCCGGTAACCCAAACATTCCCCGCGTTGTCCAGCGTCACGGCGGTTGCGCCATCATCCAGGTTGTCCGGACCATTGTAACGTGCCACCCACAGCAGTTCACCGATGGGTCCGTACTTCAAGGTGATAAAGTCGGCGCGGGTGTCGGCTCGGATGGAGGAGCCAACGACATACACGTTACCGGCAACGTCCACGGCCAGAGCGCGAGCGAAATAGTTGGACACATCGGCATTGTCGTAGTTCGACACCCAAAGCAGGCGGCCATCGGGGTCGAATTTCGCTGTGACGTACTCGGGAGGTCCGCTGCTTCCGTTGGTGGTTCCGATCAGATAAACGTTGCCGGCGGCATCCAGGGTAAGCTGAGACACGCTCGCGAATCCGCGGTCGGGCGCAGCGCAACCTAAGAACCAGGCCCGTTCCACGCCCGGCCCTTCGGCCTTTTGCACCGTCAAACGAGCGACGATGCTGGTAGCGGAACCAAATGGGTTGGAGACGACGACTTGATAATCACCCGCTTGGGAAAGAGAAACTGCCCTCAGGGCGAGCGTATTGGTCGTGGCGTCCGTGATCGGGCTTTGGTTGAAGAGCCATTGATAAGAGAGCGGCGGTGGTCCGTCGCCCTCGGCCTCGAAGAACAGCGAGTCTCCTTCCAAGACCGTCTGGCTGCGCGGTTGGAGGGTGATCCGGGGAGGCAACGTGTCGACCGGACCTTCCGTGTACTTAATTGTGGCGTAGGTGGCCGGTCCGCCGAAGAAGAAGCAATCGCCCGTCTCTCCGGCGACATAAACGTTGCCGGCGTCGTCCACGGCCACGGCGTGCGGCACATCATCGAGGCTGCCGCCGTCAAAGCTCGAGCAGCCACCGCCGCTCCAGGTGGTGATCCATACCTCATTCCCGTCGGCGTTGTACTTGATGGTGGCGTAGTCATAATCATAATCGAAGAATCCTACATCGGATGCGCCCGTGACGTAGACATTACCCAAACTGTCCACCGCCAGCGCCGTCGCGAAATCCTCGTAGGTTGCCCCGTCGTAATGGGCTTCCCAGAGTTCGTTGCCATCGGGGTCATACTTGACCGTGGCGTAGTCTTCTTCGGATTCGCCGGTGACATAGACGTTGCCGGCCTGATCCACCTTGATCGCGTAAGCCTCATCGCGTCCGTCCAACAGCCCATTGTAACGAGCCACCCACTGCTCATGTCCGTCTGTGTCGTACTTCACCGTCGCATAATCTCCGTCCGCGTCGGAGATGCGGGAGAATCCAGTGACGTAGACATTCCCGGCGTAGTCGACCGCGATGGCGTTGGCATTATCGTAGCCGCCGGCCGCGTCGTAGCGAGCCACCCAGAGCCGGAATCCGTTGGGACTATATTTGATGGTGGCGTAATCCGGAACACCGTCGGCATCGCCGGACTGGCCGGTGACATAAGCGTTGCCCGAGTCATCCAGGGCCAGGCCCCAGGCAAAATCCTGTGCCGTCCCAAGTCCGTGATAGTGGTCCGCCCACAGCTGGTTGCCATTGGGATCGTACTTGATCGTGAGATAATCCGAAGTGACATCATTGCGATAGGCATAACCTGTGACGAAGACATTGCCGGCCCGATCGACCTGGATGCCGGTGGCGCGGTCCTCGTGGTGGCCGGGCCCATCGTAACGGGCCGCCCATTGTTCATGGCCGTTCGGGTCATATTTGATAGTCGCCACATCGGAATGGTCGTTCGATCCGGCGGATTCACCGGTGACATAAACGTTCCCGGTTTCATCCACGGCGATGGCGCGGGCGATATTCAGGCCAGTGCCCAGGCCTGCATAGCGGGCTTCCCAGAGTTCATTGCCGTTTCCATCGTACTTGACCGTGGTAAAATCGACTTCAGTCTCACCATCCGAACCGCCGGTGACATAGACATTGCCGACGGCGTCCAGCGTCATGGCATAGGCACGGCTCTGGCCGCCGGAGGGACTGTAGTAACGGATACTCCAGGCTTGATTGACTTGGCCTGGAGCGGCGCTCGACCACAACAACAGGCTTAAACCTAGCAACGACAGCGGATTCGTCTTCACGTGCGTCTCCCTTGTGTGGGTGGGTTGATTCGGCAACCGAACACGGCTCGGCCTCACCGGTTTAAATCTTGCTCAGTCTTGCTACCGGGAACGCCGGCCAGGATTACGAGAAATCTGCGGGGGGAGACGCGGGGGGTGCTGGCTGGCTCGGGCACCTCGAGTGATACGCGCACGAGACATTTGGGACAAAGACCGTCCCAGCCTTGAAAAGGCTCAGCGCCCATTGCTACTACCGGAGCGGCCGCTCGCGATTACGACGTCGCTACAGAGAGGACGAGCCGCCGACCAGTTCGATCAAATAACGCAGTTCCTCCTGGATCTCACCCCGGCTGGCCACCGTATGAGCGATTTCCTCCCGCACCAATTCACCATAGCGCTGGCGCATACGATGGACCGCGACCGCCACCGAACGCGGCGGCATGTCCAGCCGAGCCGCCACCTCGGCATAGCCACCATCCTCGGCAGCATCGGTCAGGAAAGCTTTTAGTTCTTCGAACTGCGGGGCTTTGCCAGTGGCGGCATACTCCTGGCGGAGCCGCGCCAGCGCCTGCTGAAAGAGAGCCAGCGCCCAACGTTGGTCGAAGATCTTTTCCGGCTTCAGTTCGGAAACCGGCTCAAGTTGATATTGGCTCTCCGCTGAGGTCTGGTCCCAGGAAAGGTGGACGTGGCCGCCACCGCGCTTGAGCGTGCGCGCTTTCTCCCACTCATGAGTGAGAAAATGTTTCAGCGACGTCAGCAGAAACGAGCGGAACTTTCCCCGCCCGCGATCGGCCAGTTGCACGGATCCTTTCTCCAGAAACTGCTCGAAAAACGCCTGGGTCAAATCCTGGGCGTCCTCCGGGCTGTATCCTTGGCGGCGCACGTAAGCATAAAGAGGATACCAATAGGTGCGGCATAAGAGCTCCAGCGCCGCGGCCCCGTCCGGCGAACTGCTCTGCTTGGCCGCAAGCACCACACTCCAATGGGTGGTGGTAAACCACTGCTTGGCCGGAGACCCGCCTGCAGACTGTTGGCCTTCCGAAGGGACCATAGGATTCGTTGAGACGTCACCGATTTAGCCAGCTTTGCGCGCGGAAAGCAATGCCCGCCCCGCGAGGGGCGTTTAGGCACTGCCCCCCGAACAATGCAGTTTGGTGCGCGGCGTTTACGCCGCTTCATCGTCCGTCGGCTCGAGGGACCAAGGAACTACCCAACAGCCCGCCCCGAGCCCAGTCGAGGGGGTTCCCCCGATCCCCATCTCGAAGCGCCCTAAATGCCGCGATCCCGGGGGCAGTATCCGAATGCGCCCAACGCGAGAGCACAACGCCAAAGACACCAAAAGCATCCTAATCCCCTTACGCGCGTAAGCGGGCTTTTCTTTCAAGGAATCTGACTCTTCCTCTCCGCTACCCAACTGGAGCGGCGGTCTGCGAGCGCCGCTCGTTCTCTCCATGAACCGACCCTCAGGTAGCAGCCGACGTTAGGAGGCTCACTCTGCCCCAACGCGTCCTCCGGGAAAAAGATCAGAGCCTCGTTACCTCGGCTGCTACGTGAGATTGGATTGGGTTCATGGGTCCAATGCGCGTCCGAAAGTTGGAGGTCCCTCCTACCCATGAACCGACCCTCACCCGGCCTTGCGGCCCCTTGGGCCTGGTGGCCTCAAATCTTAACTGGCTTGATCCGAGTCCCAGCGCTGATGCGGTCGCCGGGGTAGAGGATGACCGACTCGCCCGGGCGCAAGCCGTCGAGGATCTGAGTCTCGGTGCCGCTGGCGTGGCCGGTGGTGACCGGCCGTAGTTCAGCGCGCCCGCCACGGATGACGAAGGCGTGCCACTGTTGGCCGCGCCGAAAGAGGGCTCCGGAAGGAACCTTGACGACCTGGTCGGCCTGCCAGGTGATGATGCGGGCTTCCACCCTGAATTGATCGCCCAAACTGCCGCGTTCCGCGGGCGGGGTGAGCAGATCCGCCACCACATTGACACGTTGTTCTTCCACGCCGAGCGCGGAGATTTTCGTGAAGGCAGCGGGCTCAACCAGCCGGACACGCGCTTGCAAGGGCCGGCCGCCTCCCCATTGCTCGAGCTCGACGGGCATGCCTGGAGTGATGGCAGCTCCGTCACGGGATAAACATTCGATCACCACTTCCAAATCGGCAGGATCACCTATCTCCAGCAACGGCATGCCGGCGGTCACCACCCGCGAACTCTCCTCAAACACGCGCAGGACGCGGCCGCGCGCCGGCGCCTTGACTTCGACGGGCAAGCGGAGGGCGTTGGTGTTGCCCATGCCGAGGGTCAGCAGAGGGGTTTGAGTGAATTCGATCAGTTCCGCCTCGGCCTGGCGCAAAGCGCTTTCGGCCGCGGTCAGTTCGCGGGCCGCTGCCGTCTCGCGCCATTGGGCGTTTTCAAGATCCTGTTGCGATACAGTTCGGGCCTCGCTCAGCTTCTCGTACCGCTTGAGCTCGCTGGCCGCAAAGGCCTGGGCGGCGCGCGCCTTTTCCAATTGTGCCGCCGCGGTGTCGCGTCGAGCTTCCGCCAGCATGCGTGAACGATGATCCAGCAAGGCCGGAGAAATCGGATCAATAACCACCAGCGGCCGCTGCAGATCTTCAATGGCCTCGCCCGCTTTGAAGGGAAAACGTCGAAGTTGACCGGTGACCGGTGCCGACACCAGGTAACGCTGACGGATCCGCGTTTTGCCTTCTTCGTTCACCGTCACCCGCAGCGGGCCCGTCGCGACCGGAGCAAGTTCAACCGGCACAGGCTGCGGCCAGAATCCCCAGACCAGCAGAGTAACCAACAGGAGCGCCCCCGCATACGGAAGCCAGCGCCGCCGCCGCTTGGCGGCGAAGCGTTGGACCGGGCGGCGCTCGGTCGGAACATCAGTGTCCTTCACGTCGGCTTCAGCCTGCGGTGTCGCAGGCAGGGACGTCAAACTTACAGTGGTCGAAGACGGCCTTTGCATGCTTTCCATAAATCATTTACCGCAGATTCCCACAGATGGGAGACGCCCGCAGGTGAGGAATGCACCGCGTGCTGTGATACGCGCACTGCCCACTGCCCACTGCCCACTGCCGCTGATTTTCATTCTGGTGCTTTCAGGGCGCCGACGAGATCCAGGCGCTTGAGGGTGCGGAGGACGAAGAGGGCGGATAAGACGGACGCCACGGTGACGGCGAGCACGGCGAAGGCGTAATTGTGGATGGTAAGAACCAATGGCAGGCGGACGGTCTCCGTGTTCACGGCATGAACAATTCCCGTGGCCAGGCCCGTGCCTACCAACAGACCTAACGGCACGGCAATCAGCGCGAGGATCACTAACTCCGTGATCAAGACGGCGGCGACTTCGCGCTGGGAGAATCCAATGACCCGCAGAGTAGCGAGTTCGCGCGATCGTTCCGCCAACGAGATCCGCGCGTTGTTGTAAACCACCCCGAATGCCACCACCGTGGCAAAGGTCAGGTAAATCGTTTGAATTAAGTTGATGCTGGCCGCGGTCGTGGCCCGGAAGTTCGCCCGCAGCGATTCCTTGATCGCCACCCAACTGACTCGCGGCAGACCTTTGAGGGCCCGGAGAAATTCGCTCCGCCGAGTGGCATCCACACAGAAACTCGCCCCGTTGATGATGTCTCCTTCACCGAGCAGACGATTAAGGGCACGCCGCTCCATGTGACAGATCACACCGGCGAAATCTTCCGAGAACCCGACGACCGGCACCGTGGCGGTCGTTCGTTTGCCTTCCAGCACTTCCACGACGACCGGGTCGCCCAGTTTGGCGCCCAGGACTTCTCCCAGTTTGCTGGACATCACGATGCCGACCGGCGGCAGCGGCACGTTGTGGTAGGTGGAATCAATGACGCGCTCATGGAGGGCTTCGGCGGGCATGCCGCGCAACAGTATTTGCCGATGGCGATGACCGACCCGCAGACGCACCGCCGCGCCTCGAAAGGGTTCGAGAGAGATCACCCCCGGCAACTGGCGGAACGCATTCGCGGCCGTGGCGCTGTCGGGTTCCACCAGGCCGATGCTCAGATCCTGGCGCTGGATCAGGTCCCACTGGAATTCCAGCACCTCGCTCACGCTGTCGCGGAAACAATTGGGGATGATCAGGATGGCCGTGGCCAAGGCCAGCCCGGTAATGGTCAGCAGTGCTTGAAACGGTTTGCGTTCCAGATTGCGCACAGCGATGCGGAACGTGTGCGAAAGCCAACGGCCAATGCCAGTGCGCTCCAGAAAAGCCTGCCGATAACTGGCCGGAGGTTCGGGACGCATGGCGTCGGCGGGCGGCAATTGCGCGGCCCGGCGCACCGCCCCCCAGACTCCCACCAGGGCCGCGGTGAGCCCAACGCCCACCGCGGCGAATAACGCGGAGCGATCGAGCCGAAAATGCAACTCGGGAAAACGGAAGAACGCTTGATACATATGCACCAGGCGTGTGCCCAGCCCAATCCCGCCCAACGCGCCGGCCATCGCTCCGCCAATGACAAAAATGATCGCGAACTTCAGGTAATGCGTGCCGATCTGCCGGTTGGTGAACCCGAAGGCCTTCAAGATCGCGATCTGTTCGCGCTGCAAACTCAACAGCCGCGACACCACCGAATTGGTCATGAACGCCGCCACACTCAAAAACACCAAGGGGAATCCGATCGAAAGCACCCGCAACACCCGGATCTCATCCGAAACCCGGATGTCCGACGGGTGATCCTTCCGGCCATAAGCGCCCCGCCCGCCATACTGCAACAGTTCCCGGTCCAGTTCCGCGATCACCGTCCGCTCGCTTGCCCCCGGCGCCAGCGTTAACGCCAGGAAATTGAACCCCTGATACAGATCAAACGCGTTGGCCAACTCCTCGTAGCCCATCCAGAAAATTCCGTAGGTCCGGTTGTCCGGCAACGCCGACCCAGGACGCGACTCGAAGACAAATTCCGGCGAGAGCACAATCCCAGCCACGCGAAAGCTCTGCCGATGCCCATTCAGCACCATCGCGATCACTTGCCCGGCTTGCAGATGATTGGCGTTGGCGAAGGCTTCGCCCACCAAAACTTCGCCCCGGCCACCCGGCTCCAGCCACTTGCCGGACCGCAGAAACAGCCGGTTCAATTCGGGGGGCCCAAAGTCGGGCACCGAACGGACCATGCCCGAGGCGGGTTCTTCCAATCCGAGGATATCCAACGTGACCTGCACGGCCACGCCTGGTTGAGCCGCCGCCACGCCGGGGATCTGAGTCAAACGCGGCACCAGCGACAGTGGGGCGCGCTTGAGCTGGACAAAAACCGAGGCAAACCGATGCGCCTGGTAATACTCGGAGCGCGTGCTGTCCAGGGAATAGATCAGACTCCGGCTCATGATCAACATGGCCAGCCCGCAAGCCATCACCAGCGAGACCGCGGCGGCCTGTCCTTTCATGCGCCCCAGGTCACGCCATAACTTGCGATCAAGGTGACTGATCATGGCCCCTCACCATTTTAATCCCGACACCGGCGCACGCCGCGCGTTCTCTACAATGTGATGCACCCGCCCATCGGAAAAGTGAACCACCCGATCGGCCATCTCCGCCATCACGGCATTATGAGTAATGATCACGGTGAGCGTGCCCAATTCGCGGTTCACTCGTTCGATGCCTTCCAACACCACAATCCCCGTCCGCACATCCAACGCGCCCGTCGGTTCATCGCACAATAGCACTTCCGGCCGCTTGGCAATGGCGCGGGCAATCGCCACCCGCTGCTGCTCGCCCCCGGACAGTTGCGCTGGAAAATGATCCAAGCGCCCTCCCAAGTGCATCATCTCCAAAGCTTCCTCCGGCGGCATCGGGTCCCGGGCAATCTCGGTGATCAGCCCCACGTTCTCTCGCGCCGTCAGGCTGGGGATTAAATTATAAAACTGGAACACAAACCCCACGCTCTCCCTGCGATAGCGGGTCAGAAAATCCTCGTCAGCGCCGGTCAGGTCCAGGTCGCGGTAAGTCAGTTCACCGGCCGTCGGCACGTCGAGTCCGCCCAGGTTGTTCAGCAACGTGGTCTTGCCGCTCCCCGACGGCCCCAGCAAGACCACCAGCTCGCCTTCGTACAAATCCAGATCCACCCCGGCCAACGCGTGCACTTCCGCCGTCCCCATCCCGTAGACTTTGGTCACCCCGCGTGCGCGAAAGATCACCGGTCGCGAGCCCGCACGCGGCTGCGCTGCCGGAGGAGCCAGATGGTCAATGTGCATAAGTCACGACACTGGGGCCGTTGCAACTGCGCGTGTCTGTCTGGGCCTGGACCAGGCGTTTGCGTTGTTGCAGCCATGCCGCCAAGCCCTGCCGCACCTGCAGTATCGATCAGGCCTGTCCGCAAGGCCAATGCGTCTTTCGTGGTAAGGCAGGGTAACAGTTGAAGTCACGCTGTTCATTAGCCGCGCCGTTGCTGGTTGCTGGCTGTTGGTTGTTGGTTGTTGGTTGTTGGTTGTTGGTTGTTGGTTGCTGGCTTGGACAAGGCCTAATTGAAATTTGTCACTCGGCTTGGGCATCTTGCGGTGCAGCCCAAAGGGCTGATCCATCGTAGCCGAGGGCAACGCCCGGGCAACGCCCTCGGCAGTCGGGCGACAATATTCTGGTGCCCTGAAAGGGCACACGAAATCGATGGTTGCGCGTGCCGAACCGTGCGGACGTTTCAATGTACATGTGGATGGCGAGGACGTGGGTGGATTGCGGCACGATCGTTGTGCGGGATTCTGGCCAGAAGGTTTTTGGGGTGCCCTTTCAGGGCGAGGGCTTTTGGGCGTCCTTACCGAGGGCGTTGCCCTCGTCTACTATGGTCCAGCCCGTTGGGCTGGCGACCGCCGCTACAGGCGGCGCGATCACAGAAGATCAGCGCCTGGGCGTGCAACCAAAGGAAAGACGCGGGGAACCGCGAAGTGATTTGGCCGGTCTGCAAGCGGGCCAGCATCGGTCGTTTGGTGGCGCCGCTGACCAACAACAGCACCCGGCGCGCTTGCAGAATGTTCGCCATGCCCATGGTTAAGCCGTAGCGCGGACGCACCGGGCTGTCCTTCACCATGCTGTGGGTTAGCGACGTGCGCGACAACCGCGCCACATGCGCTTGCGGTTGCAGGAAGGCAGCCGGTTCGTTGAACGCCAGGTGTCCGTTGGTGCCCAAACCCAGCACGCAAATGTCGATCGGCCCATGATGTTCCAGCCAATTCCTGACGCGCTTGCATTCGCGTGGCGGATCCGCGGGATCGCTCTTGAATCCCGTATAACGGCGTCCCAGCTGCAGGGGACGCACCAGATGCTGCTGCAAATGCTGTTCGGACGTCGCCGGATCGTCCATGGCCAGCCCGCCCCATTCGTCCAGTTTCAGCACGCGCAGCCGCCGGAAGAGGTTCGGGGAAGATTCATGGCGCGCGGCCAGCAAATCGTAGGTGCGCGTGGGCGACGCGCCCGTGGCCAGGCACAGCAGTGTGTGCGGCTTTTGCCGGATCTGTTGCGCCAGCCAGGCCGCGGCCGCCTGGCTCATCGATTCGTGATCGGGAAAGATCTTGGGTTTCACCTGGTTCCTCGTTGCTGGTTGCTGGTTGAATGTTGAGTGTTAAACGTTGTGTGTATTTAGACACTGCGCGCGAAGCGAACATTTTCGGCGACTCTCACCCCTGACCCAGCCCTCCCCCGTTGAGGGGAGAGGGTATCCTCGCGGTCATGGTGTTGAATTCGGACCGAAGTCGCGCGGGTCCCGGCGGCAGTGCGTGAATGCGCCCTGAACGTTGGACGCTGAACGTTTTCAATTTGGGTTTCTATGGTCCAATGCTGCCCAGGCGCTGCCGATGATCCCGCCATCGGGGCCGGCGCGTGCTTGCAGCAGCGGAAGATCGCGATGCAACGGTGACCAGCAATGTTCGCGCATCGACAGTTCCAGCATCTCGCAAAAACGGCCTCCTGCCAGACCCAGGCCGCCTCCGAGAATCACCGCTTCCGGATCCAGCGTGTTGATCAATTGCGCGATGGCCGCGCCCAGACAACGGCCGGCCATGTCGACAACCTGCCGCGCCAGCGGTTCGCCCTGGTTGGCTCGCGCGCAA
>Ga0247664_1000268_pt1 | contig 13226 bp, 5 predicted proteins | sample CNK05_metaG_FD_182715 | JGI IMG/M metagenome (GOLD analysis project Ga0247664, IMG submission 182715) | Soil microbial communities from Purdue University Martell Research Forest, Indiana, United States - CNK05 | ecosystem: Environmental > Terrestrial > Soil > Temperate forest > Bulk soil | place...
AGCGGGCGAAGGGAATCGAACCCTCGTGTTTATTACCAAAGTGGATTCATTCGGAAATCCGGCAGATTGTTCCTGAAAACCGCACGAAACGGGGATATTCCACGCCACTCTTCCTTCCCATGTAAAACTCTCGACCATCATTCACCACCGGGAAGCCGGCAGCTTGCGTTGCTGGATGCCGACGCTCATTTCTCGAGGCCCACTTTTTTCAGCAGCGCCTGGAAGCGCGGCTCGGTTCGCAAGGGGTCGAAACCCGGATAGATTTTGAGACCCGAACAAAATCCATCCTGCTCCTCATAACATCTCTCCAGCCAATCCAGGCCCTTGTCCTTTTCGCCGAGTCCAAGATGGAGAAGCGCCCGCAGCGAAGGTGAGATATAGCGCTGCTTCACGCGGTCGTCCCATTTACGCACCATCTGCTCGGCCTGGGTGCGATCTCCAGCACGAGCGTAGGCGTAGGCCAGGGCGCCATCGGTCCATGGCGCGGGATCCAGTGCCTTGGCCTTTTGAAACTCGGCGATGGCGGCAGCCGTGTCGCCTTTGTAAACGAAGCACCAGCCCAACTCCAAATGGGCGGCCGCAAAATTGGAATCCAACTCCAGCGTCTTGCGGCATTGCGCCATCGCTTCATCGTATCGGCGCGCCGCTTCGAGTGCCGCGCTGAGACCCGTATTGAACATCAGGGAAAGCGGATCCAATTCGATGGCCTTCTGCTTATTCCTGATGGCCTCCTCGAACCGCCCGAACATCGTTTGGAGCCACGCCAATTGGTCGTAGGCCATGGCCAGCCTGGGGTTCAGTTCCAGGGCGCGTTTGATCTCCTGTTCGCCGCCGTTCCAATCGAACGCGCCGGCGAGGGCCATGCCCAGAGAGAGGTGCGCATCGGCGAGATTCGGATCGAGCGCCACGGCCTTTTGCGCTAGTTCCTTCTCTTTGGCCCAGGCTTCCTTTCCCGACAACAGCCCTCCGCCCATCCAGGCGTAACAGTCCGCCAGTCCGCAATAGGCGAGCGCATAGGACGGGTCCTGTTGCAGGGCCTGAGTGAAATACTGCATGGCGTTGGTCAAACTCGCTTCCGTCAGTTTACCGAAGTGGTAGCGGCCCAGCAGATAGAGACGATGCGCTTCCGGGTTTTCGGTCGAAGTCTTCGCCAACGCGCGCGTCGCTTCCATCCCGAGCTTCACTTGCAGCACCTGGACCACTTGGTGCGCCACTTCGGATTGGACGGCGAGGATGTCCTTCATGTCCCGGTCGTAGTTCGTGGACCAGAGATGGAAGCCATCGGCCACGTTGATGAGCTGAGCGGTGATGCGCAGTTTGTCGCCGGCCTTGCGCACGCTGCCTTCCAGCACCGTGGCCACGTGCAATTGCTCTCCTACTTTTCGGAAAATGCCCTCCTCGTTCTTGCCCTTGAAGGCGAAGCTGGAGCTTCGTCCCGGCACGCGCAGACCGGGCACCTGGGCCAGCACGTTGAGCAATTCCTCCGTCATGCCATCGCTGAGGTACTCGTCGGCCTTGTCCGCGCTCATGCTCACGAACGGCAGCACGGCGATGGATTTCTGGCCGGCGGCGCTGGTCGGAGCATTTGTCGCCGAAGCCGCTGACTTGGGCCGCGCGCCTAACTTGAGCATCAGCAAGAGGCCCGCCACCAGCAGCGCGACCATTCCGAGTGCGATCGCCTGGCGTCGTCGGTTCGGGGCAGCAGATGCGGCGGGACGCGCTCCATCGAGCACCAGTCTGTAGACTTGCACGCTGGCCTGGATGTTCTTCAACTCCGGCCGGCTCAACCGCACCAGCGCGTGCTCCACCTTGTTCTCGATCTGGTCATAGACCGAGTTGGAGATGCAAATCCCGCCCGGCTCGGCCAGCGGCTCGATGCGCGCGGCGATGTTCACGCCGTCGCCATGCACGTCGCCCGCGCTGCGCACCACGTCGCCCAGGTGGATGCCGATGCGGATGCGCACCTGCCGCTCGGCGGGTTGCGCCTGGTTGCGCTCCGCCAGCGCCCGCTGGATTTCCACCGCGCACCGCACCGCCGCCAGCGCGCTGGCGAACTCGACGAGGAAACCGTCGCCAGTCGTTTTGATTTCCGTGCCCTGATGTTTGGGAAACAGGCCGCGCAAAACGCCCCGATGTTCTTCGAGCAACTCCAGCGCGAGCGCCTCGTTGCGCTGGGAGAGCGCGCTGTAGCCCACCATGTCCGTAAACATGATGGCGGCCAGCTTGCGTTGTTCGGTGTTGGAGCTCATCTGTCCAAACCGAATTTCTTGAGCAGCGCCGCGTAGCGCGCGTCTTTGACCACGTCGGCCAGAAGCGGATCGGTTTTCCACGACTTCGGGTTCAAGTCGCGGCTCTCGGCCCCGCGCTCGAACCAGACGAATGCTTGATCCAGATCACCCAAGCCCAGGTTAACGAACGCAATCTCATAGGAGGCGGAACTGCCACCGGCCGAGATACTCTTCAACTTTTCGAGAATTTGCCGAGCCTCATTCGTCCGGCCCGCGCGGGCATAGGCGTAGCCCAAGTAGCCAAGTTTGTAAGGGGTGTCACCTGTCTTCTTCCGAATCTTTTCAAACTCGGCAATGGCTTCCGGAATCTTCTTCTGCACGAGAAAGAGACGGCCTCGCATTTCATAGGCAAACAGGAAGTCGGGTGAAAGTTGGAGGGACTTGTCCACCTCCACCAATGCCTCGTCGTATCTGCCTGAATAGAAAAGACACCGGCCAATGCTATTTTGAATTATGGGGGACAGCGGATCCAATTCCTGCGCTTTGCGAATCTCAGCGAGGGCTTCCTTGTTTTTCCCCAGCCACTCTCTCAGGAAGATCGAATACCAGTGGTGACTGGTGGCGTGGTTTGGGTTCAACCGCAACGCTTCTTGATACTCTTGCTCCGCCCCCACCCAATCCCAATCATACTGCGCGCAAGTGCCGAGCACCGCGTGGGCTTCGGCCAACCGACCATCCAGTTCGAGCGCGCGACGCGCCGCCGCCCGCGCCTTGGGAATCGCCTCGCGTGCCGGCACCGCGGCGGATTGCGGTAGCAGGACGTAGCTGGAGGCCAGCCCGGCGTAGGCCGCCGCGAACTTCGGATCTTTCTCCGTGGCTTGCTGGAACAAACCCACGGCCCGTTGGATGTCGGCGCCGGTGCGCTGGTTCCAGAATTGTCGTCCGCGCAGATACAGATCGTATGCCTCCAGATTATCCGTCCCGGCGAGCGTGGCGTTGGGGCTGCCTCCCGCCAGCAGCTTCACCTTCAACACTTCCTGCACCCGCTGCGCCACCTCGGTCTGGATCGCGAACACGTCCTCCGCCTTCCGATCAAACGTGTCCGACCACAGAAGAAGACCATCGGCCACATTGATGAGCCGGGCGGTGATGCGCAATTGATTGTCTGCGCGCCGCACGCTGCCTTCCAGAATCACGCCCACTTTGAGCGCCTCGCCGATGCGCTGCACCGATTCGTTTTTGCCCTTGAACGAAAAGGCCGAGGTCCGCGCTGCCACCCGCAAACCCGGCGTGCGAGCCAGCGCATTGAGAATCTCCTCCGTGATGCCGTCGCTGAAATACTCGTTGTCCTTCTCCGCGCTCATGTTCACGAACGCGAGCACGGCGATGGATTTTTGATCGGCCACGGCCGGAACAGCCGCACCCGGCTTTGGCTGGTCGAGCGCGGCGAATTCCCGCAGCAAGGTTTGAATCTCCGGAGCGTCAACCGCAACGGCGAAACGCGGATCGAGCCGCACGGACGCCGGCGTGAACGGGAACTGCGACGGCTCGGCCAGCAGTTTCCTGAGCCAAAGCGCGAAGTGGTTGAAATCGCCCAGCACGGCGTAAGCCTGAGCAATGGGCAGGATCAATGATCCGCGATAGATGCTGGGGCTGCGTCCTTTCACCAGCGGCTCGACCAAGGCCAGTTCGCCGCGGGCCTCGGGATCGCGGCCGGCCACCGCCAGAGTGACGGCGAGCACCGCGTGCAACTCTTCGTTGTCGGAATCGGCGGCGAGGTGCTCCTTGAGCAGCCGCTCCGCCTCGCGGAACTGGGCGGCGGCCGCATCCGTGCGCCCGGCGCGCTGATGCGCCAACCCCGCGAGCAATGCCTTGGGCCCGTGATAAGCGCGGTCAAAGAGAAATGTTTCCGGCACCTGCGCCAGTTCCTGAAGGGCGTCATCCCACCGGTTCTCGGCCATGGCCAACAACCAGCGCGCATGCACGACGCGATGCACGGAGCGCCCGGACGGGGAAACCCGTTGCAATGCTTCCCACGCGCCGCGCACATCGGCCCCAAGGTAGTATTGGCTCTCGAACGCCGTGAAGAACGCCCGCACGCCCGTGATGTTCGGATCGGCCGACGCTATCTCCGCCCACTTGTCCGCCTCGGCCGGGCGGCGCCGCACCACATCCAATTGCGCGAAGATCCACGAGGGGAAACTCGCCTGCGGTTCCGCCGCCCGCCACGCTTCCCCGCAACGCTCCACCTGGTCGAAATCGTAGGCGAACCAATAGGATGCAAGTTCCGCGTAACGGGTCAGGGCGTCCGGCGGCAGCGCGGCCACCCCGCGATCAAGATACGGCCGACACGCCCGGGCGTCGCCGCCGCGACTGGTCATCGCCACGAGGTGCATCCCGGTCGCAATATCCGCGAGCGGCGAGCCCGGCGCCAGGCGGGCGGCACGATCGGCGGCCGCCTTCCCCACTTCCAGCGGCTTCGTGCTGGAATCGTAGTTACGGAGCACCTGCAGGCTGTTGATGATGCTCCGCATGGCCCACGCGTCCGACGATTCGGGATTCGCCTCGATCAGCCGATCCAGAGTGGGTGACATCGCGGCGAAATCTTCCCGCTGCCAGCGATCAGGCGTTAGCTGCGCCCGCACGCGGGCCAGCTCGGCGGCCCCAGGGGAGACGGCAGACGCCGGCGGTCCGACGGTCGAAATGGGAGCATTCGGCGAACTGGAACCTTGCTTGGTCGCCGGACCGTATTGATACACGAACCACCAGCCAACTCCGACCGCGAGCAAGAGAAGCGCGGCGATCCATCCAAACCTCGTAACAGCCGACGTGAGGAGGCTCTGATCCTTTTCTGCTTTCTGCTTTCCGCTTTCTGTTTTTGATTTCAGAGCCTCCTCACGTCGGTTGCTACTTTGCGCTTCCCACGGCAGCACCACGCGATGCACCACCACCGGCAGCTCGATGTTCTTCAACTCCGCCGGACCGAGAGCGGCCATCGGCTGCGCCAGTTTGTTGCGCACCTGTTCCTGCACCGCGCTCGAAATGCAGATGCCGCCCGCCGCTGCCAGCGGCTCGATCCGCGCCGCGATGTTCACGCCGTCGCCGTGAATGTCGCCGTCGCGCATGACCACGTCGCCGACATGGATGCCGATGCGGATGCGGAGTTGACGTTCCGGCGGGCTGACCTGGTTGCGTTCGTGCAACGCGTTTTGGATTTCCACCGCGCCCTGCACCGCCGCGAGGGCGCTGGGGAACTCGAGCAGGAAACCGTCGCCCGTGGTCTTCACCTCGCGCCCGCCGTGACGCGGCAACAGTCCGCGCACCACGCGGCGATGCTCCTCCAGCAATTCCATCGCGAGCGCCTCGTTCCGCTGCGAGAGCGCGCTGTAGCCCACCATGTCGGTGAACATGATGGCGGCCAGCTTGCGTTGTTCGGTGTTGGCGCTCACTTCTTCGCCTCCCGTTCCTTGAGCATGCGGGTCAGAGTTTCGCGCGCGACCTGGTATTCAGCGGCGCAGTTGAGGTTCACGAGGAGTTGTTGAAAACGCGGGTCCTCGCGCCACGGGTCAAACAGCGCGTCCCAAAAAAGGAGGCGGCGGGTCAGAGGTGGCGTGTGCTCCAGGCTCGGGAGTGCCTCGGCAAAGCGGCCCAAAGCGACCAGCGCAAAGCCCCGCGCATAATATTCCTCGGGCAATTTGATGATTTCTGCCGCGTAATCGGCGGCCTCCTGTTTCAAACCCGCGCGTTCCAGCGCCCAGATGGCGTAGCCGTCTGAATTCCACCGCGGCCGCAGCGTCACCGCCTGGCGCATAGTCCGCGCCAACTCGATGGCCTCGGCCTTGCGACCCAGTGCCCACAGTGGCAACACGCGCTCGCCGAGGTTGGGGATAAAGATTTCCGTACGCAATTCGGCAGCTCGCCGGCTGGATTCGATTGCCTCGCTAAACTGCCGGGTAGCTCGCAGCCCTTCGGCAAAACGATCGATGATGATAAAAGACAAAGGGTCGAGTTCACTGGCGCGCCGGTGTTCGTCCAAGGCCAGATCGAGCCGCCCCTGGCTCGACAGCACTAGGGCATGCCACAGATGGGCTATGGCGTAGTTGGGATTCAGCGCGAAGGTTTTTTGAAACAACTGCTCGGAATCCTTCCAACGCCCTTCGTTGGCCATCGTATAGGCGAGTGCCGCATACGGCTCCGCCTGGAGTGGGTCGAGCTCAATCGCCTTCTGTGCCTCGGTGCGGCCCAGCGCCCAGTCTTCCAGGCCCCCGGCGATGCCATCGAGCACCCGGTATTGACCCCGAATCACGTAGTCCAGCGCCAGCCCCGCGTGGGCTGGAGCGAACTGCGGGTCGATGACGAGCGCCTGCTTGAACGCGGTCTCGGCCCGGGCGAAGCCTTCCTCCGAACGCAGATTCCAGAAATATCTGCCTTCGAGAACGAGCCGGTGCGCCTCCGGATTCACCACTTGGGTTGCCCGCGACGACATTCCGAGCTTGAGCTGCAACTGCTGCGCAATCAGCCCCGCGATCTCTTCCTGCACGGCGAAGATGTCCTTCAGGTCGCGCGTGAACGTGTCCGACCACACATGAAAACCGTCCGCCGCTTTGATCAACTGCGCGGTGATGCGCACCCGATTATCCGCCTTGCGCACGCTGCCCTCGACCACGTAGGCCACGCCGAGTTGCCGGGCGATTTCCGGGATGGGCGTGTCCTTGCCCTTGAAGTGGAAGGCGGAGGTGCGCGCCGTCACCTTCAGGCCGGGAATTTTCGCGAGCACATTCAACAACTCCTCGCTGACGCCGTCCGAGAAAGTTTCGTTGCCCTTGTCCTCGCTCAGATTGGCGAACGCGAGCACCGCGATGGATTTCTGATCAGCGGCGCTGGGCGCTCCAGAAGCCGCGGGTGGCGGGTTCGTCGCAGAACCCTCTGGCTTGGGCCGCGCGCCGTACTTGAGAAAAAGCAGGAGGCCCACCACCAGCAGCGCGACGACACCCAGCGCCAGTGGTAGCCGCCGAGGTGACGAGGCGGACGGCTGCGAACCCGCGTGCGTCCGCCGCCTCCCGTCGGCGGCTACGCTGCCATCGAGGACCAGCTTGTAAACCTGCACGCTGGCCTGGATGTTCTTCAGCTCCGGCCGGCTCAACCGCACCAGCGCGTGCTCCACCTTGTTCTCGATCTGGTCATAAACCGAGTTGGAGATGCAAATCCCGCCCGGCTCAGCCAGCGGCTCGATGCGCGCGGCGATGTTCACGCCGTCGCCATGCACGTCGCCGTCGCTGCGCACCACGTCGCCCAGATGGATGCCGATGCGGATGCGCACCTGCCGTTCGGGGAGTTGCGCCTGGTTGCGCTCCGCCAACGCCCGCTGGATTTCCACCGCGCACCGCACCGCCGCCAGCGCGCTGGCAAACTCGACGAGAAACCCGTCGCCGGTCGTTTTGATTTCCGTGCCCTGATGTTTGGGAAACAGGCCGCGCAAGACGCCCCGATGTTCTTCGAGCAACTCCAACGCGAGCGCCTCGTTGCGCTGGGAGAGCGCGCTGTAGCCCACCATGTCCGTGAACATGATGGCGGCCAGCTTGCGTTGCTCGGTGTTGGCGCTCATTTCTTCGCCGCCTGCTCCTTGATCATCCGGGCCAGCGTCTCACGCGCCACCTTGTATTGCGGAACGCAATTGAATGTTACTAACAACTGCTGAAACGCCGGCGTATCGCGGACTGAGTCCAGCATCGGGTGCCAGTAGAGCCGGCTTTGCACAATATCCGGCATGTGCTCCAACTGCGGCAAGCCCTCGGCGAAATTCCCCACCGCACACAGCGCATAGCCGCGCTGATAGCTGCCAGCGGGCATCGCCGGAACAATCGACCGGGCCAGTTGAACGGCCTCGTCGGCCGCCCCGCCCCGGTGCAGGACATGCAACGCCTCGCCGGCAGCATACCAACCGGACGCAATCAGCCGGGGATCCTGCAACACCTTCCGGGCGGCGGTCAGGGCTTCCTCCTTGCGGCCCAACTCGAACAATGCGCGCGCCCGATCGGCTTCCAACGGCAGGAATGACTCGTTGCGCAGGGCCGCCGCGCGATTAAACACCGCGAGGGCTTCGTCATATTGCCGGGCGTCGCAGTAATAAAATCCGTGAATAAACAGGATGATGAACGAGACAGGATCGAGCGCCTCCGCCCGGCCAATTTCGTTGAGCGCGAGGTCCAGCCGGCCTTCGCTGGCCAGGACGTGGGAATGCCAATGGTAGGCGGTCGCATAGTTGGGGTTGGCGGCAAAGGCCAATTGGCACTCCTGTTCGGCGTCCCCCAATTGCCGGTTGTCCGTGTAGACAAAGCCCATCGTGGCGTGCGGCTCGGCCAGCGACGCATCCATCTGCAGGGCCAGCCGGCTTTGTACGATTGCCAGCTGATCAAACTCCTCCACCCGGCCGACGCCGTCCAGCAGGCGATACCGCCCCCGCAGCGCCGTGGTGGTGGCCAGTCCCGCCTGGGCCTGGGCAAATTGGGGATCGATCTTCAACGCCTGGCTGAACGCACGCTCGGCCTGATCAAAGCCAGCCGACGTCCGCGGAGCCAGAAAATGACGCCCTTCCAGCATGAGTCGGTGGGCCTCGGGATCCACCGCGCGAGCGATCTTGGTCGCACCGAGCTTGAGCTGAAGTTGCTGCGCAATGAGCCCCGCAATCTCATCCTGCACCGCGAAGATGTCCTTCAGGTCGCGCGTGAACGTATCGGACCACACATGGAACCCGTCCACCGCCTTGATGAGCTGCGCGGTGATGCGGACCTTGTCGCCGGCCTTGCGCACGCTGCCCTCGACGACGTAGGCCACGCCGAGCTGCTGCGCGATTTCCGCCACCGGCACCTGCTTGCCCTTGAAATAAAATGCCGAGGTGCGTGCGGTCACCTTCAGGCCCGGAGTTTTCGCGAGGACGTTGAGCAATTCTTCACTGATCCCGTCGGAGAAATACTCGTTGCCCTTGTCCTCGCTCAGATTGGCGAACGCGAGCACCGCGACGGATTTCTGGTCGGTGGCGCTGGGCGTGGCTGCGGCGGCGGGCGAACCCGGAGCGTTGGTCGGTGGATGCGCCGCTTGTTTCGCGACCTGCCCCGGTGGATGAAACAGCCACCAGCCCACGCCTCCCAGGGCCAACGCGACGAGCAATCCCATCACCACGAGGCGCGCGCTGGGTTTCGAAGGAGACGGTGACGCGGATTTGCCGGCGACCGGCGCCTGCTGCTGCTGCCAGGGGAGCACGACGCGATAAACGTCCATGGGCACTTCAATGTGCTTCAGCTCGGGCGAGTCGAGTTTCGTCAAGCCCACGTCCAGCTTGTTGCGCACCTGCGCATACACGGTGTCCGACAGGCAGATGCCGCCCCCGATGGCCAGCGGTTCGATGCGCGCGGCGATGTTTACCCCGTCCCCATACATGTCCGCCTCGCGATGCACCACGTCGCCCACGTGGATGCCTATCCGCACGTGGATGTGGCGCTCGCCGGGCTGGGCGCCATTGCGGGCGGCGACGGCCCGCTGGATTTCCACCGCGCACTGCGTCGCCTGGAGCGCGCTGGGAAACTCGACGAGGAACCCGTCGCCGGTGGTCTTGACCTCGCGGCCGTTGAAGAGCGGGAACTGCGTCCGCAGCAGGCGCTGGTTTTCGGCGAGGAGTTCCAGCGAAAGCGCCTCGTTGCGCTGCGAGAGGGCACTGTAGCCCACCATGTCGGTGAACATGATGGCGGCGAGCTTGCGCTGCTCGGTGTTTTCGGACGGCACGAAGGGATAAGAGCAGATTGTGGCGGGAAGGAAACAACAGAGCGCCCAGGGTGAATCAAGGAACCCGAGGGATTCCTCCACTTTACGCGGAGTGTCAGGCCGCGTAAGGGCTCGACGTGGGTAGCGCGACTGATGGCAGATTCACTTGAAGGACAAACTTCCAACCCAATTGGAAGCGACCATTCCGCTGCGAGAGTGTCCGCTTATCGCTGCCGGCTCGGAAATCACAGTGCTCCTGGCAGTCGCTCCTTCGCTGGCACACCGAAAGCCGATTTCGACGGGATGTCCCCATCGTGCGCGTGCGTGGAAGGCCGGAAAGACTGAATGATCCAGAGGAGGGAAAAAGCCGCGCCGATTTACTTGCACTTTACTTGCACTTATTCGCAAGTCATTGATTATCAGTGGAGCGGGTGAAGGGAATCGAACCCTCGTGATTATTACCAAAGACCCGATGGCTCGCTGACTCACGGGAGACCATTCCGCGAGCGAAGCCCCTCTGCAGGATCCGACGCGGCTGGAGCCAGGGTCGTCCAAGACCCACACCACGCGCGGGTTTCTGTAATCTTCAGCCGCGCAAATCTTCTTTGCCATGGTGGAAGGATCCCGCGGACCGGATCGCCAACGGACCTGCTGGCTGGAACCCGCAGGCCCAACACGGCCCGGCAGGATCTCCGCGCACGGCCCAGCCACGATACGGACAACAACGCTACTCTCCACCATGAAAATACGAATTCCGCTCCTCGTCCTCAGTCTCCCAGCCCTGGCCGTGCTCGGCGGTTCCGGTTATGGTGCCACGCCGCTCGGCACCGCCTTCACCTACCAGGGTCGTCTCTCGTTCGGCGGGGTGCCGGCCATCGGCCATTACGATTTCCAGTTACAGCTATTCGATGCGGCCAGCGGCGGCGTTCAAGTGGGGCCCACTATCACAAACGCCAATGTTCTGGTGAGCGGCGGGTCCTTCACCACGAGCATCGATTTCGGGCCGGGCGTGTTTGCCGGGGATGCCTCCTGGCTTGCGCTCGGCGTGCGCTCCAACGGCACGTCGGTGGCCTTCAGCGCGCTCACGCCCCGGCAGCCGCTGCAGCCCTCGCCGAATGCCCTTTACGCCGAGCAGGCCGGGACCGCGCTGACGTCGCAGGCGGCCGGAGCCAACTCCGTCTCAAGTGCCGCCCTTCAGGGCAACAGCGTCACCGCGGCCAAGATCGCGACCGGTCAGGTTGTGAAATCCCTCAATGGCCTTACTGACGCCGTGACGCTGGCGGCGGGCGCCAATGTCACGCTCACCCCGAGCGGGAATCAAATCACCTTGGGCGTGACGCTCCCACCCTCGGGATGGTCGCTCGGCGGCAATAGCGGCACGGACCCGTCGGTGAACTACCTCGGCACATCCGATCACACCCCGCTCGAACTCCGGGTCAACGGCGATCGCGTGTTGCGACTGGAACCCGCCTCGAGATCCAGCGGCGGTGGGGTCATCTTTTCGAGCACTTGGAGCGCAAATGTCATCGGCGGCTACAGCGCCAATCACCTCGGGCTCGGTGTCATCGGGGCGACCATCGCCGGCGGCGGATTTCATTCCGGCGTGCTTGTGCTCGGCGGAGTTGATGTGCCCAATGTGATCAATGCCGACTTCGGATCCATCGGGGGCGGCGCCGGTCATACCATCGGCGGTCGCTACGGAACAATCCCCGGCGGCCTCAACAACAACATCGCCCCGGGTGCGGACTACGCCTTCGCCGCCGGCCGCAGCGCCACCGCCACGCAGCCCGGGAGTTTTGTCTGGGCCGATGGCCGTGCGCCGACTTTCACTTCCCCGCTGGCCAATGAATTCGCCATCCGCGCGCAGAACGGGCTCTATCTCGAGACGGAGCACGGAGTGCGCTTGAACGCGGCTGATGAGCCGATCATCACGCGGGGATGGGATCCGTTCGATAACAGCGCTCCGGACGGGAAGGCCTACAACGGCCGCTGGGGCATGTTCATGGAGTACACTGAGCTCACCCTCGGCATCCCGGCGGAGGACGTCGGGCCCCGCACCTTCGCCGTGGCGAAGTATCATCCTGACGGCACGCGCGAGTCGCTGATTACCGTCGGCCAGGATGGCAACCTGGCCTGCCGCAGCTTGTCCATTCTCGGGGGCGCCGATCTCGCCGAACCCTTTGACGTCGGGGCCGAGGTGCTCGAACCCGGCGCGGTGCTGGTCATCGACGAACTTCATCCGGGCCAACTGAAGCTCAGCACGGAGCCATACGATCGGCGCGTGGCCGGCGTCGTGAGCGGCGCGGGAGGCATCCACCCGGGCGTCAGCCTCCGGCAGCAGGGTGCGCTCGAAGGCAACCAGAACGTGGCCCTGACCGGGCGCGTGTATGTCATGGCGGACGCCGATGCCTCACCCATCACGCCCGGGGATATGCTCACGACCTCCCCGGTCGCCGGACACGCGATGAAGGCGGTGGACTTTCAACGCGGCCAGGGAGCCGTGCTGGGCAAGGCCATGACCGCGCTCGCCTCGGGCCGCGGATTGGTCCTCGTTCTGGTCACGCTCCAGTGATTGCCCTCACCATCCCCACGGGATTCCCATGAACGCATCCATTCTCAGTTTACGGCTGGGCCTCCGCGCCGTCGCTTTGTTTGCGCTGCTCCCGCTCCTGCTCGCCGCTCCGGGGCGGGCCGTGACTCCGCAGGACTTCGGCTACCAGCACAAGAACGTGTACGGCGATCTGGCCCTGGGCCATCGGGAGTTGCTCGTGATCGTCGTCAACTTCGCCACGGCCGATCCCCTCGCGCATAACCCGGCATGGTACGATGATTTCATTTTCAACCTGTTTCGTACCCCGCGCAGCATGAACGGGGCTTATCTCGAAATGTCCAACGGCCGCTTCTTCTGGTCCCGCGCGGCCACGGTGGGCCCCCTGAATCTTCCGGCATCGATGCGCGGGGCGAACTTCGCCACCAACAGCGGGGACATGCACGACACCCTCTATTCCTCGAACATCATTTACCAGGCTTGGTCCGCCAAACTGTTCAATTTCGCCGGCTGGGATTCGAACGGCGACGGGCACGTGACTCAAAACGAGCTCGGCATCGCGATCATCTCCAACGACGTGAATGGCGGGGGCGCCGAGCGCTGGGCGGGGACGGTGCGCGGTCCCGGCGCCAGCGTGGACTGGACCGGAGCCGTGGCGTTGCTCGGGCATCAAGGTGATTTCGCCACGCTCT
>Ga0247664_1000269_pt1 | contig 13193 bp, 10 predicted proteins | sample CNK05_metaG_FD_182715 | JGI IMG/M metagenome (GOLD analysis project Ga0247664, IMG submission 182715) | Soil microbial communities from Purdue University Martell Research Forest, Indiana, United States - CNK05 | ecosystem: Environmental > Terrestrial > Soil > Temperate forest > Bulk soil...
GAACATCCCGACATCGACAGCGGTCTGCATTTGACCCTGACTTCCGAATGGGTTTCCTATCGCTGGGGGCCGCTGGCGGGCAAGAGCCAGGTGCCAGGATTGGTCGATCCGGAAGGATGTCTGTGGCGCAACGTGGCCGGAGTCGTCGCACGCGCCACCCCCGATGAAGTCGAACGCGAGATCCGAGCCCAGATCGATCGCGCGGAGACACTGGGCATCCCCATCACTCATCTCGATTCCCACATGGGAACCTTGTTCGCCCGGCCGGATTACTTTGAACGTTATGCCCGGGTCGGCCTCGAGAAAAAGATCCCTATCCTCGCGGTGGGCGGTCACGCCACCTTTGCGACCCGGGAGAATCCGCAGGCCACGCAGGGCCTGCGCGAGTGGATCCCCAAGATTTGGAAGGCCGGCCTGCCCGTTCTGGATGATCTGCACACCGAGTCTTATGGATGGAAGCCGCCCGAGAAAACAGAGCGCTTGCTGCAATTACTCGATGAACTAAAGCCCGGAATTACCGAGATCCTGTTTCACGCCTCTCGACCAACGGAGGATTTCCCAGCTATCACCGGATCCAGCGAATCCCGACGCGCCGACCTCCTCGCCTTGACTGACCCTCGCGTCAAAGCGCGCCTGCGCGAACGAGGAATTCAGTTGAGCACCTGGAAGGAACTGAAAGCCCGCCGCGACCGAGCGATCGACCCTGGGCCTTGAGTGGACTGTAGCGGCGGTCTGCGACCGCCGACTTTCCGAGCTAAAGCTAATTCTCGTGGTGCGGCGGTTATAGACCGCCGCTACAGCAGTCGGCACGCGCTCCAATCAAGCAGGCGGAGACTTGGCCGGCTATGGCAACCGGCCAGAGAAAGAATGGGCGTGCGCGAACCATTCCCTCCCAAGTCTCCGCCTACTCCAACCACAGAACAACCAAACACAACGCACTGAGTTAATTCGATCAGCAGCGGGGGTGCCATTATGATCAGAGCCTCGTTGCCTGGATGCTGGATGCTGGATGCTAGATACTTGTTGCTTGTTCCTGGTTGCTGGTTTCCGGTTGTCCACGAACTGGACATCCGTGATCTGGGCAAGAATGTCTCGAACGTGGAAGCGCTGGTGGCTCTCGGCGCTGAAAGCGGAGCAGCCGAGCATCCAACATCGAGCAACCAGCAACCAGCAACGAGCAACCAGCAACCAGCAACCAGCAACCAGAAAGCCTCTCACCGTTTGAGGAGGCTCTTGTAGATGTCGCGGCAGCGTTCGCCCACTTGTCGCCAGGAGAGTGGACGCGGGGGGATGGGCAATTCCGGGGCGTGATCGTAAAAGTGACGCAGGATCGCCGCGGTCTGCGCGCGTGAGCCCACCGGGCAATAGCTGGCCTTGTCTTCGAAGGTGCAACGGGCCCAAGGCAGATCACTCAGCAAAAGCGGACAACCACAAGCAGCGGCTTCGAGCGCAGAGAGGCTTAAGCTTTCAAAGGCGCTTAACAGAACGAATCCTCTGGCTTGGTGATAGGCTTCCACCATCTGGTTGCGATCATGGATCGGCCCTTCATAACGAATCCATTCGGAATGTTTCTGGACGTACTGCACGCAACGTTGCGCGTACGGATCGTCCGGGGCGAAGGGCCGGCCGATTAACCAGAGTGGGCGTTGGGCCGCGACGGCCGCTTCCGCCAATTCGAGCGTGCGTTTGACGGATGTGAGCGTCGCCGTACAAACCAGCCAGCGGCCCCGACGGATCTCGCGTCCCTGAAAGAAGACATCCTCCACGCCATTAGGCACGCAGTGAACGCGTTGGCGCGGGGCATCGAACATCTCTCTCATCAATTGCGCTTCCCAGGGGGTCATCGCAAAACAAGCGTCCACCAGGCGAAACGATTCCCAGCCCAGCCGCAGTGTTAATTCGCCGCCCAACATTTTTTCTGCGGCGGTTTTGATGACCTTTTGCACACGGCGCGTGGAGGTGGGACGCGCCCCCAGGCTGCCCAGAAAATCGGCGAGAACCACCTTGATCCCCTTTTCCCTGGCCATCTTGACGTAAAGCGGCCAGGGACGTCCGAAGTAATGAATGATGTCTCCACGCTGATGCTCGTCCCACCAGCGCAGGAATTCCACCTGCACGCCGATGGATTCCAGGGCGGCTTTGGTTTGTTCGATTTGGATCTGGGCACCGCCGTGGCCAAGCAGGAATGGCAACGTGTGATCGAAAAGCACCTTCATGCCGGAGGCTTCAGCAGTTTCAGGGCGCGACTTACGATCTCATCGACCGTTTCCAGTCGGCCTACCCCTTCGTAGCCGCAGGACAGCAGACCGGCATCCGGACCGACCACTTGCACTCCGCGCGCGGTGAGCGTAGCCAGATTTTGCTGGGTCGCGGGATGTTGCCACATCTTGCCATTCATGGCGGGGGCGATGAGGACGCGCGCCCGCGGATTCAAGGCCAGCGCGATGCAAGTCAACGCGTCATCCGCCAGGCCGTGCGCCATCTTGGCCATGACGTTGGCGGTGGCGGGCGCCACCAACAACAAATCCGCCGCATCGGCCAGGGTGATGTGCGTCGGCTTCCAGCCCTCTTCTTCATCATACAAGTCCGTCACCACGGGATGCCGCGAGAGAGTCTTGAATGGCAATGGCGTAATGAACCGCAGCGCGTCCGCCGTCATTACCACATGCACGTCGCAGTCTTGTTTGGTCAACAAACTGGCCACATCCACCGCCTTGTGGGCGGCGATGGAGCCAGTCACGCCCAGGACGATCGTTGGGGGTTTAGGATTCACGATTCAGGTTGAGGCTTATTCCAACGGCGGCAATTGGGCGCGGCCCTGGCGCATCTGTTCGGCATCCAGGATCGCCGCCAGGCGCCGGGCATCTTCTGCGACGGTCGAGCTGACGATGAGATAATCGAAATGTTTCCACTGCGCAATTTCGTGGCGGGCCACCCCGAGGCGTTTGGCGATGGCCCCCGGCGAGTCCTGGCCGCGGCGGCGCAGGCGTTCCTCCAGGACAGCCAATGACGGCGGCGTGAGGAAGACCATCACCAGCGCGCGCTTTAGTTCCTGATCGGCTTCGGCATGTTCGCGGATGGCTGCCGCCCCTTGCACATCCACGATCAACAGCACGTCTTTGCCGGCTCGAAGTTTTCCCAGCACCTCGGATTTCAAAGTGCCGTAGCTATTGCCGTGCACCGTGGCGTGCTCGAGAAAGTTGCCGGCCTGCACCCGTTTCAGGAACGTGCCCGCGTCCAGAAAATAATAGTCCACGCCTTCCTTTTCGCCCGGACGGGGTTCGCGAGTCGTGCAGGTGACCGCGCGGCTCATCCATGGGCGGGCCGCCAGGGTGCGTTCGCCCATGGTGGTTTTGCCGGCGCCGGACGGAGCCGAGATCACCACCAGCAGAGGCGAGGAGGAGGAGGAGGGAGGAAGTGGAGTCTTGGGACTGGGTTTGGCCATGGATTGCTGCGCCCGGGATCACTCTACGTTTTGGGCCTGCTCCCGGAATTTCTCCAACTCAGCTTTGAGGATGACCACTTCCCGGGAGATGGTGCTGTCGTTGGCTTTGGAGCCGATGGTGTTAATCTCTCGATTCATTTCCTGAGCCAGGAAATCGAGCGTGCGTCCCACCGGTTCGGTGGACTTCATACAATCGTCGAACTGCTGAAAATGGCTCTGCAAACGCGTGAGTTCCTCGCTGATATCCGAGCGGTCGGCAAACAGCACGACTTCCCGCAAGACGCGTTCCTCATCGATTTGCAACTCGGCCAGACCCGCGCTGCGGATGCGTTCCACCAATTGTTCCCGGTAACGATGTTGCACCGTGGGCGCCTCCTTGCGGATGCGGGCGACGGCCTTGCGCATGATCATGATTCGTTCGGACAGGTCGCGTTTCAGATGCGCGCCTTCGCGGGCCCGCATCTTGAGGAGCATGGTCAATCCCTGGCCGAGCGCCTTTTGCACGGCCGGCCAGAGGGCTTCCGCATCGCTCACCGCCGAATCGGCTTCCAGGACGCCCGGCGCCCTCACCAATAGATCGAGCGTCAGGTTGCCTTCCAGGTGCAATTCCGTCGCGAGCTTGCGCAGTTCACGCACATACGATGCCGCCAAGGCCCGGTTGACCTGCACGCGTCCGGCCTCCTTGCCGTCCGCAGCATGCAATGTCACCCGCGTGGTCAGCCGCCCGCGCGCCACCCGGCGGTTGATCTCATCACGCATCTGCGCCTCCAGCACCTCCAGCTCCCGGGGCAGACTGATCGAAAGCTCGCTTTGTTTGCGGTTTACCGAACTGAGCTCAACCGTGACCTTAAACCCGTTCTGGGAACATTCGCCCCATCCGTAGCCGGTCATCGATTTCATGTGCGCGGCAATATGAGAAAGACGGGTGCAAATGTCGATGCGGTTTCTGAAGCTGAAGCGGCGCGCGGTCTATGTTCCTGTTTAGCCTTTGGCACGCCGTGCCGGCGCGTGGTTGGGCAGGAGATGGGCGCGTGTTGGCAGCGGGAGCTGGGAGGTGGCAAGGGAATTTTGGGCAAGGGAATTTCCGGAACCGGCATGGTTGCATCGAGAACTGTTTTTTTGAATAGAAGTTAAAAGGGCCGCCATTCCCTTGCCCCCAATTCCCTTGCCCAACCCCGGCAGCTTTGGTCGCTCACGGCGCGCTCGGCACTGGCTCGCTTTGCCGGCGGGTCAACCAGCCGGCCAGCCAGGTTTCCAGCAGCAAGACGGCCAAGGCGGACACGATCAGCCAACGCCAGAGTTTTTGGCGTTGCTCCAGTTCCATGGCCTGCAGGCGCACTTTTTTTTGCAATTCGCGTTGGATCTGTTCGGGCGACGAGGGATGCAGAGGCAGCCGGAGCCGTTCCAGTTCCTCCAACGGCAGCGGCGCGGTGCGGCTTTCGGAAGGGTCGCGGTTCACCGCAAACCGGAGAGTGTTGGTCGCGGTGCTGACGGTATAGACGCCGGGCAGATCCGTTTCCAGGAAACGCCCACCCCCGGGCACCTTCACTTCGCTGTTATCCGGTTTATGCACGAGGAACGTTTGGGCCGCGTTGGTGGCCGGCAACGCGACTGGATCCCCGACCACATACTGGGCGAACTGGGCTTTCACGCCGCCGCTCAGATCCAGAAGCGCGTAAAGGAACGGAACGAACTTCGAGGAGAGCGCGAGCTGGCTATCGTCAGGCTGCCAGCCCGAGGACAGGACAAACAACAAGCCTTTTCCCACCGGCACTTGCAGCAAAGCGGGATCACCCTGGTCAAAGCGCGCCAGCACCTTCGCGCCTTTGAAATCGTCGGCGTTCAGCCGACGATGTTTCCAGAAATGGATCTTGGTGAAATCGCTGAAACGCGGGTCGGCAAACGAGGCAAAGAGGGGATGATCGAAGGCGACTTGGCCAAGCAACGCGTAGTTGGCGCCCTTGGCTTCTTCCGCCGGCAAGGTGCCCTGGCCCATCAACTCCGCCAAAACCGGCGCTCCGCCTGCTGACTTGAGCACGAACAAAAGCGGTTTGCCCAGGTTCAGGAATGTTCGGGCTGCCTGCAGGCCGTCTCCTCTCAGGCTGTCGGTCGCGATGCTCAGGGGCGCGGCATAAAGATCTTCGGGAGGCACGGGCCCTTGGCCGGGACGATGGATGATCTGAATCGATTGCCGGCGCGTTTCAGGAAAAGCGCGTAGCAAATAATACAACAATTGGCCGGTGTCCTTTTCCGTATCATCGCCGAGAAACAGGACTCGGACCTGTTCCGGCTTGGGATTCACCACATAGATCCGGTTGTCGAAATCCTGGTCGTCTCCGGTGAGCTGCAACATTTCCAAGTCATTGGCAGCGGCCGGACGCGGCACGGTCAACACCCGGCTTTGTCCGGGCGGCACGTAAACGTCCAGCGCTGGGGCCACGAATCCTTTCGCGCTCTCCGAACGGATCCAGCCCAACTGGAATTGCTCGCGTTTGGCGTCCCCGGAGTTGCTGACCCGGACCCGGATTTCGCCGTCGTGCTTGGCATCGGACGAGTCGTCCTTTTCGAGCAACAATTGGAGGCCGGCATTGGAAGGTCGTTTGGCTTTGACAGGTTCGAGCACGATTTCCAGGCCGCGCGGCCACTCGAAGCCTTGCAGGCCATCGAGGTGCATCCCTTCCTGCAGATCGGTGATGAGCACCACTTGTCGCGGAGCGGTGGCGGGTGTGCGCTGGGTTCTGCCCGCGTTTTCCTCCAATTGTTCCGTCACGGCCAGCAGGCCGCGGCCCAAGTGCGTGCCGGACCAGCAGGGTTGGGCTGATTGCAAACGCTGCAACGCCAAAGGAACCCGATCGCCGACGGGCGCCGCCGTCCATTGCTCAAAACTCATCAAGGGACGCGCGGTCTGGTCCAGCAGGAACAGACCCACGGTATCGGCGGCGGTGACCTGTTTGAGAACCTGGCGGGCGCGGTCGCGGGCGTCGGCCCAGAGATTGTCACGGCGCATGCTGGCGCTGGCGTCCACCAGCACCGCGATGCGTCGACCTTGTCCGGCCCCATCGTCCGGAACAGGTCTTTCCAGGAGCGGCCGCGCGAAGCCGAGGGCCAGCAGGCATAAGACCAGACAACGTAAAAGCAACAGAAACAGGTTCTCGAGCCGGCTGGAGCGCGTCACCCGCGGCGGCGTCGGCTGCAGGAACATCAACGAGCTGAAGGGCATCTTCTCCCGCGAAGTGCGCCGGATCAGATGGAAGAGGATGGGAGCCGCTACGGCCAAAGCGCCGATCAAAAACAGTGGAGCCAGAAAACTCATGAACACAAGCCGCCGCAGCGACCCGCAGAGTTAAGCGGAGAACATCAGGACAGGCAAGGGCGCGCCTGTAATTCCACATGCTTTTCCTTGAGCAGCAGGGCCAGATGCTTGCGGAGCTTATGGCGGGCGCGGAAAGCCCGGACTTTGATTAACGACAGGTTCCAACCCGTAATCCCTCGGATCTCTTCGACGGAGCGACCTTCCATGTGCAGCAGCGTCACGACCAGGCGATCGGCGGGCTGAAGGCGGGCCAGCAACTTGTTGACCAAATCGCGGGCGCCCACACTGTGGCTGGCATCCAGGTCATCCGTGGTCGCGGCCAGGGAACGGATCACATGTTCCTCCTCCTCGGTCAGGTCGGCCCACCGCAGCTCCGGCCGGATTCGCTCCGCCTGCAGGGCGTTGAGACAGGTATTGACGGCAATCCGCGACACCCAATGAGCTAACGGCACGGTGCCGGAGAACTGGTCCAGCTTGGCGAATACCTTTACAAAGATCATCTGCACCAGATCCTCTTCGCTGGTGCGCCGGGGCAGATGTCCCCGCACGATGCTGATCACCAGCGGGTAAAGATGATTGAGCAGCACGCGCGCTGCATCGTCGTCCCCTTGCTGGACGCGTTGCAGGCATACGGTCACGTCCACGAAATCGTCGCGCGGACGTGCTTCTGTGACTGCTTCAAGCACAAGACCTGGGCGTGATAGGCCAGGGGTGGTCATGTTGGCCGCCGACACGGGGGTAGGCAAGCGCTTAGCTTGACCAACTCGCGCCCCTCGGCATTCGACATTTTAGGCATCGGCCTGCCTGCATTTGCTGGTCCCGGGCCTTTCTCTACGGTTGCAACCCGCTTGCGCCCGGGTAGCCTCGGGGCATGCAGAACGATCATTCTGTAGCCGCCCATTGGTCCGGAGCCTTCGATGAGGCCCAATTCAGTGCGTGGGCCGAAAAGATGCGGAAGCAGCTGAAAAGCCCCCGGGTGGATCTCGGTCTGGTCTTTTTGGGGCCCAAATACGTCGATATCGCTGCCCAAGTCCTCGAGATTATCCGGGTCCGCGCTGAGGTTCCGCTTCTGGCCGGATGTTCCAGCGCCAGCTTGATTGCGGGGAGTGAAGAGATCGAAGCAGATGCCGGCCTGGTCCTGGGTCTTTACTCGTTGCCTGGGGCGGAACTGCGCGGGATGCGTTTTACTCAACAGCAATTGGATGAATCGAGCGGCCCGGCTTATTGGCACCAGGAAAACGAAGTGACGCCCGACCGGACCAACGGCTGGCTTTGTTTCGCTGATCCGTATCACCTAGATTGCGAAACCTGGCTGCGCAGCTGGAACGAAGCGTACCCGCGCAAACCCATCCTCGGCGGGTTGGCCAGCAACGACGGTTCGTCCGAGTCCACCCAGGTTTATCTGAACGGCGACGTGTTCGAGGATGGCGGCATTGCCCTCTCGGTTGGCGGCCGCATCGAGCTGGCCGGCATGATCTCCCAAGGCTGCACGCCCATCGGTGATACCTGGACCATCACCCGCGCCGAACGCAATCTCATCCGTGAGATCGGGAATCGGCCCGCTTACGAAGTCTTGGCCGAAACCTTCGCCCAACTTACCCCCGAACAACAAAAGCAAGCCCAGGGCAATCTCTTCGTCGGTCTGGTGGTCAATGAATACATGGAGGAATTTCAGCGGGGCGATTTTCTCATCCGCAACCTGATTGGTGTGGATCCCAACAGCGGCACGATCGGCATCGGCGCTTACCCGCGTCCAGGACAAACCATGCAATTCCAATGTCGCCTGGCCTCGGCTGGGACGGAGGATCTGGAGGCATTGCTGGCTCGGGCCGAGAAACAAATCGGGAAACGCCGCATCTATGGGGGTTGCCTGTGCAGTTGCAACGGACGCGGCCGGCGGTTGTTTGGCCAACCCAGCCATGACGCCCGGCATGTGCAGGAACACCTGGGTCCGCTCGGTCTGGCCGGATTTTTCTGCAACGGCGAACTGGGACCAGTGGGCGAAAGGAATTTTCTGCACGGTTATACCGCGTCGCTGGCGTTGTTCGTGGACAAACAGCCCGCCGCCCAGCCTTCCTAACGAGGCGGGGCCTCAGACCTGCAAGGCAAGGGCGGTTCTTTGCAAGATCGAACGGCTTGGAGTGCCTTGCCGCTCTGAGGTCCCGCCTCGTTAGAGGGTTTGGCTTCGCCAAACCAAGATCGATCGCACCTTCCATAGTGTGAGTTCGGTTGGGCTTCGCTCGATTCAAGAACGCTTTGAATGCCTATTGCGCATGGAAACTAGCCGCTTGAAAACTTGATCTACTCACCCCTTCTTTTCAGATTCAAGGACTCCACGACCCACATTTCCACTTCCCGCTCGGCGGGCTGCAGGTCGAACCCGATCTGTTCCTCCAACGCGTTCTGGAGCTGAGTCAAGTTCGGTTGATCCGCGCCGAGTTCCGGGGTGTTCAACAGGAAATCGAACCGGCCCTGCAGCCCGGTCTCGTCTACGATCGGCTTGCGCACGACGCGCTCCAACGAACGAGCCAGCACGCTCACGGTTGCGCTTTGGAAAAATAATTCCCCGTCACTGACGCGGACGTTGGCTGGGCCGGCTTCGGGGGCAGGATTGCGCCCGCCGAATTGGCCAACGCGCGACTTCAGGAGATAAACTGGCTCCGTCCTTTTTACTAGTCGGGCAGTAAGCCCCAGTTGCTCGCGCAAGGTATTCTGCAACGCTTCCTGTTGTCCCGAATTCAGACTTATGACGTAACTATAACGCTCGGTCGGCAGGGACACGCCTGGCTTCGGGCGCACCCTGCTTTCACTGGTGCCGTAGGCCGCCGCCAGGAGTTGTTCGATCCTGACGCCCCGTCCCATGATGCGTCCGTTCATGGTGATGGCACCATGATGTTCCCCTGGTGTCCGCGTCGGCCGCACATAGACATAAGGAGGCGCTGTGCTGAGCGCGCGTGCATTCATGCTCTCGATCAGACGCAGAATGGCCGCTTCGTCCTGGTCCGTTAACGATGGCCGGCCGCCAGCCGGGCTGCGGTTGTGTTGAATAACCAAATTGGTGGCGCCACCGACGGCCAACAAGGCGACCACTGCGACCGCGACAGCTTTGATTTTGGACAGTGCCATAAGTTTAAGAATGGTTTTGCCCGAGGTGAACGCGCAAGCAGTGGCCGTGAGCGGGGCGCCCTGGATGGCCACCGCGGAGGCAATGGTGGAGGCCAGGCCAACGGGCGCCGCGGCCTGCGTGGACTGGGCCGTTAACGCCCCCAGGAAAATGGCCGCCGGCAGAACGACGCCGCGCCGCTGGAAAATCAGACGGAGCTTCTCCACTGCGCGCGCGACGCGTTTCTTGGCCGCGCCTTCATTGAGTCCCAGACGTTCGCCGACCTCCCGAAGGCCTTTCTTCTCGAAGAATCGCAGCAGCACGGCGGATCGATCCTGGTCAGACAATTCCTCGAGGGCTTCATTCAGCATCGGCTCCATCTGGTCCCACGGTTCCGGTTCGCGTTCGTTCGATTCCATTTGAGCAGCTTCCTGTTCGCGACGCTGACGGCGCATCTCGGAGCGGACGGCTTTGGCGGCGGCGAAACGGGTGGCGCGGAAGAGCCATCCGGAAAGAATGGTGCGGGACGGGATCCGCGCTGCCTTGGCCGCCAGATCGATAAAAACAGATTGGGTAACTTCCTGGGCCAGTTGCGCGTCCTTCAACTGCCGTCGCGCCACCGAATAGACAAAGTCCACATGCCGTTCCACCAGCAGACGGAACGCTTCCTGGGAGTCCTGGGAGTTGCGGCCGGCAAATTCGCGTAATAACTTGATGTCATCCATAAACCGTACGGCCGACGTTCTTTCTATCTATCTATCAACACCCGCCAATGCCGGAAAGGGACGATTTCTGTGTAAAAGCGGAAAGCGGAAAGCGGAAAGCGGAAACAGGGGGAAGGGGAAGGGGAAGGCGGCGTGCCGCGGCAATAGCCCGCTGGCCGAAGGCGGAAACCAAGCAACGAGGAACTAAGAACCAGGAACCAGGAACCGTGAACCGTGAACCGTGAACCGTGAACCGTGAACCGTGAACCGTGAACCGGGAACCGGGAACCCGCCAGCCGCGGGCTTGCACTCTCGCGGGCCGTCCCGTTAAATCGCCGCCGTGCCAACCCGTGTGATCGCAGTCGCGAATCAGAAAGGTGGCGTGGGTAAAACCACGACCGCTGTGAATCTGGCGGCCGGCCTGGCGCACATTGGGCGAAACGTCCTGCTGTTCGATCTGGACCCGCAGGCCAACGCCACCAGCGGGCTGGGACTCGAAAAGACTGAAGGCGCCAGCAGTTATCGCGTGCTGCTCGGCGAAGGCGCTCTGCTCGATAAGATTCAGGCCACCGCTTTTGAGCGGCTGCACATCATTCCCAGCGAACTCGACATGTGCGGCGCCGACATCGAAATCGCGCGCACCGAGAATCATCTGCAACGGGTGCGTCTGGCGTTGCAGCCGGTGGTCGACAGCGGCCGGTTCGATATCATCCTGATTGATTGTCCGCCTTCGCTGGGGGTGCTGACGCTCAACGCCTTCGCGGCGGCGGAAAGCCTTTTGATCCCGTTGCAATGCGAGTATTACGCGCTCGAAGGCATCTCCATGATCACGCGGTTGCTCAATCAACTCCGTGATACGGGCGTGAATCCCAAGCTCGAGCTGTTGGGCGTGGTGATGACGATGTTCGACGGGCGCACCAATCTTTCCCATCAGGTCGTGGGTGAAGTGCGTCAGCATTTCGGCGAGATGGTCTTCGAAACGGTTATCCCGCGCACGACCCGCCTGGCCGAAGCGCCCAGCTTCGGCAAGCCCATCATGCATTACGATAAATACAGCGCCGGCGCCGCCGCTTACGAGGTCTTGACGCAAGACCTGCTGAAACGGCTGAAGCAGGCCTAAGACGTCAGGTGCAGGTTCTTCTGAAAGTTCCGCTGGATAACCAGCGCGCGTTGAATCCGACGGGTTCGTAAGCGTAGCCGGACTAGCGGACACTGCAGGGCGGTGGCTTCCAGTTCCGCGATGGACGCCGTGCTGGGCGCTTGAAATTGGTCCACCCAAGTCCGGTCCAAATAAACCTGGATCTGGTCCATGGTTGAGGTGGCGCCCTGCTTTTCCCAGCCATAACCCACCGGGGGCACAGGGCTCAGATGCATTTTCTTCAAGACGATGGCCGCAAAGTCAGGGCAATACGGCTCCAGCTCGACCATAAAATCGTACAAGATGAGATCGGGCTTTGGCCACCAACCGGCCGCCTCGCTGGCGAACGCCTCGAACGCTCGCAACGCGTCGTCGAAACGACTGTCCTTCGTGGCCAGCGCCGTTTCTTCCAGCAAACGGTGGAATGTTCCGACCTGACCCGGGGTTGGGTCCTGGTTCAAAATGAACGGATCAAGCTCGAGGGCTTCCAGCCGCGCCATGTCTAATGGGCCGCTCTCAAAATGTTGTTCCAGATTACTGAGTTGCTCAGGATTGAAAAAAAGACGGCAGAGCGCGCAAAACAATCCCCGTGAAAAAACGGGTTCCGCAAGGGCCCCTGCAAAATCCGCCAGGGCGCCGGCTGCGAAATTCTCCTTCTCTCCCGCCAGGGTGCCGTCAAGGAACTCGCGCGTCAGCAGCCGGAACGCGAGCTCGCCGATGTCCCGGCCGCCTAGCACATTCCAGCTCGCCAGAACGCGCCTGGCCGCAGGACCAAACGAACGTTTGGCACAGAGACACACCCCTTCGATCAGTTCGGCCGGGCTGAGCTCGCAGCGGCCGCATCTCGTTTGCGTGAAGCGAAAGGCTCGAATCGTAAAGTCGTAGGCGTCCAGCCCGTAGCAGGGATCCTCCTCGTAAAGTTGCTGGATACGTTCCCGGAGCTCTGGCTGTTCCATTTGTTGCATCATAAACTTTTCGGAACGGCCTGCCATCGACAAGGCTTTTTTCCTTTCCTCCCCCGGGCCGCGCTCCTAGTCTTTCCAGCGGTTTGTCCGGTGGTGTAACGGTAGCACAAGGCCCTTTGGAGGCTTTTGTCATGGTTCGAATCCATGCCGGACAGCCAATCCCCTGAAAGACGTGGCTTCTTTGCCCGTATTATGGATTTTGGCTGGAGCGATCTGCCAAGTGATCGATCGCACCTTCCATAGGGTGAGTCCGGTTGGGCTTGGCTCGATTCAAGAAGAGGACCTGCAACCCCCTCTTTTGCCTCCGTGAAATCAGTGAAATCCGCGGTCAAAATATGAATTGTCGCATGACGTTTACAGCGCTGGCAGCCACCGCCACAGTTGTCCTTAGCCCGACTGCGCGGATTCGAGCCCACCAGCCTGGGTCGTCGCGGCTAACCGGGTCGTAGCGGCTTAAGGACGCCAGAGGACTTACGGCGAATCCGAGAAGACCGGTTGGGAGAATCCTGCTACCGCGAGCCATTT
>Ga0247664_1000270_pt1 | contig 13179 bp, 7 predicted proteins | sample CNK05_metaG_FD_182715 | JGI IMG/M metagenome (GOLD analysis project Ga0247664, IMG submission 182715) | Soil microbial communities from Purdue University Martell Research Forest, Indiana, United States - CNK05 | ecosystem: Environmental > Terrestrial > Soil > Temperate forest > Bulk soil | place...
AGCATCGGCACGCGGAACATTCCCATGCGCATGCGCACGCTGCGGGAGCGGACGGGCACGGAGACGCGCATGCAGATGAACATGATCATGGACACGGGCAGGAACATGAACATGAACATGAACATGGACATGGTCGAACCTTTGCGGAGATCCGGGACCTGATCACGCGCAGTCGGCTGTCGGATTGGGTGAAACAGAAAGCCATTGCGGTTTTCCAGCGCGTGGCCAACGCGGAGGGCAAGATCCACGGGTACCCGGCTGAACAAGTTCACTTCCACGAGGTCGGTGCGGTGGATTCCATCGTTGATATTGTGGGAGCCTGCGTGGGTCTGGAGTTGCTCGACCGGCCGCGGGTATTGGCCGGTCCGGTGGTGGAGGGCACCGGCTGGGTCCATTGCGCGCATGGCCGCTTTCCCTTGCCCGCGCCGGCCACGTTGGAGATTTTGGCCGAGCGCGGCGTGTCGATCACCCAATGCGCGGAGCCGCATGAGTTGGTGACCCCGACGGGCGCGGCGTTGTTGGCGGAGTTCGCGGAAGGTTTCGGGCCCATGCAGGGCTTGAAATTGCTCCGAGTCGGGTACGGACTGGGCTCCCGCGATAACCAAACCCGTCCCAACGTGCTCCGTGCTGTCCTGGCGGAAGCTGGGGCCGAGGTCCATGACTGGGAGAGGGACACGGTGACGGTCTTGGAGACGAACTTGGATGACACCAATGCGGAGTGGTTGGGCAACTTGGCGGAGCAAGCCCTGGCCCAAGGCGCGCTGGATGTAGTTTGCACGCCCGCGCAGATGAAGAAAAACCGGCCCGGCGTGTTGCTGACCATTTTGTGCGCCGACGCTCAGGCCGATCAGTTTTGCGCGTTAATCCTTCGGGAAACCACGGCTTTTGGCGTCCGACGCCATCAGGTTGAACGCAGAAAACTTCGCCGGGAACAGATCACAGTGGAAACGCCGTATGGCCCCGTGGAAGTGAAGTTGGGTCGGTTGGACGGGCAGGTGGTGCAGGCAGCTCCGGAGTACGAGTCGTGCCGACGCATCGCCGAACAGAAACGCGTGCCGCTGAAAAGTGTCTACGAAGCCGCATTGCGCAATGCCCCACAACCCGCAACCAGGAACTAGGAACGAGCAACCAGGAACCAGGAACGAGCAACCAGGAACCAGGAACGAGCAACCAGGAACCAGGAACGAGCAACTAAGAAGCAGCAACCAGCAACTAAGATCCAACCATCCCCTCATGCTCGATTCCAAGTTTCTTGAGTTACTTTGTTGTCCGGAGACGCGACAACCGTTACGGGCAGCGGACCCGCAGTTGCTGGAGAAATTGAACCAGCGAATCGCCGCCGGTGGAGTGCTCAATCGGGTGGGCCAGGCGGTCGGGCGCCGTTGTGATGGCGGATTGATCCGCGGCGACGGGCTTTATCTTTACCCGATTTGGGACGGCATTCCGGTGCTGTTGATGGATGAGGCGATTCCGTTGGAGCCCGGGCGTGTTGCTGCGCCGCCGGCGTCGTCTTGACGAGTTAGGAATGGAAGAAACTATGCAGCGCCTGCTTGTCGCCGATGACGCCTCGCCTTATGCCGAGACGGTTTTGCAGGATCTATCTTACGCAGGGTTGAGCGCTGAACTGGAAGTGCTGGTGGTGACCGTGGCGGATGTTTGGCTGCCGATCAATACCGCCGGGCCCCAACCTGTGACGCCGCCGGTTCCGCCGTCGCCAGCGATTCGCAAAGCCCGGGAACAGGCGTTGGAGGCGGTGCGCAGCGCGCAGGCGCAGGCGGACGGCGCGGCCGAACGGTTGCGAACGCTCTTCCCGAAATGGAACACCTCCGGGTGGGCCTGCGCGGACTCTCCCGCCTGGGGCATCTTGACCAAAGCAGCCGAATGGAAGGCCGACTTGATCCTGGTGGGGTCTCATGGGCGATCGGCCTTGGAACGTTTGTTCCTCGGCAGTGTCTCGCAGAAGGTGGTCGCCGAGGCCGTCTGTTCAGTCCGTATCGCGCGTCCGCGGCCACACCCGCAGCTGAACCGGCTTCGAATCGTGACGGCGATTGATGGTTCCCCGGATTCCCTGGGCGCAGTGCGCGCGGTGGCGGGCCGTGCCTGGCCGGCATCAGCGGAGTTCAAGCTCGTTGCCGTGATGGATCCCCGATTGGAGACTGCGCTGGCCTGGCCGGACATTTACGGTGCGGATTGGGTGCTGGAGCAGGATCAGGCGGTCCGCGACGCCGTTGGGCGCATGACAGAAGAGTCCGCCGGGGTCCTGCGTGCCGCGCGACTGAAGGTCGACACCCAGATTCTGCACGGCGATCCCAAACAGGAACTGTTGCGTTACGCGCAGTCCTGGGAAGCAGACGCGATCTTTCTGGGCGCGCGCGGGCGACAGCATGGCGGGCGATTGGCGTTGGGGACGATGGCGTCGGCCGTGACGGCTCGCGCTCACTGCAGTGTGGAAGTAGTCAGAGTGGGCTAGTGCTATCAATAGTGCCCAGTGCGCAGTGCCCAGTGTTAAGTGCTCAGGCGAATGCCACCCGAAGGATTGCCAGGTACGTAGCCGGGGGGCTGTGGACTGAGAACTGTGGACTGTGGACTAAGAACTGCGCACTGACCTACAGCGGTGCGGTGGTGAGCTCGATGCGCAGGATGGATGATTTGCCTGGGGCCAGGATCAGCTTGTTTTTGCCGACGTTGCCCGACTCCACACAAAGCATGGCTTGGTACTCTTCGTTGCCGAGATCGGGCATTTGCTGCGCCTTGGCGATCCAGGGATTCCAGATCACGGTCGAAGCGGAGCCTTGCTTTTCGATGCGAATCCGGCGTCGCAACGCGCGATCCAGGATTTCCACCGGGCCCGTGGTGTCGAAATAAACGTTATCGACTTCCGATTCGATCGGGATGGCGGCGGCGCCTTCGGTCTTCTGGGTATGATGATCGACTTTGTCGAGGTACGACACGCCCTGGAGCCCGGCGATGGAGACGGCGCGGATATCGCCCACGGCGAAGTAAGTGTGCAGACAGTTCTCGATCCCAAGCTCGTGATCCGCCGAACAGTTGGTCAGGATTAATTCCAACACCAGCCGGTCGGTCACCGTGACCACATAATTGGCCGCAAAGGCCGGCCACATGGCGCTCTCCGCCGTGCCGGGGAACCCGAACCGCAAACTAACGCCCCCATCGGGCACCGTGGTGGCCTCGTGCAATTCCCATTCGGTCGTGCGCGCAAACCCGTGAGAAGGCGAGGCCTCGCGCGGGCCGAACCACGGGAAGATGATGGGCACACCTCCGCGAATCGACTGGCCGAGGGCAAAGCGGCTGCAACGACTGGTAAAGAGCAGCGGGGGCTCGTCCTTCTTCTGGAAGTCACTCACCTGCGCGCCCAGCAGGTAGACCTCGGCTGTGCTCCAGTCAGTGTTGATCTCAATCTTAGGTAACTCGCCGTTACCTTCGAGGATGGTCACACGTCCCGGAATCTCAAACCGCTTCAGCCGCTCTGCAAGGTCGGTTGATATCATATCTATATGACCTGCGGACCACAGCCTAGGGGGTTACGGGTTGGCTCGCCACCTTTTTCCGCGCCTGTTTCACGGTAGACCAAACCAGCCTCGAACCGCGCGGAGCATTTGGTAGGGCAATTATCGCTTGTGCATCGCCAAGGTGGAAACGGATTGCGGCAAGCCCGCCGCATAATGATCTTAGAAGCATGGTGGCCCTGTCGGCGGTCTGCGATTCGACCGCCGACCTTCTGCACGAGGGCCCGGTGGTCATGGACGTGATCTCCGAGCGGGGCATCAATCGTGCTCAACCAACTGTTACCTCCCATCACCGGGCCTTATCCGTTCCCTGAAAATCTGCGAAAACTGCCCTGAAATAAGGGTTTAGCGCGTGGGCGCCGGGCCTGTCCGAAGGAAAATTCCCGCAGAGATCTGTTGCAGTTGCGGACTGACTTTGCAAAAGATCTTCAAATTTGATTGTTCCGATGGATGACAGCCGGCGACCAAGCACAGACTCACTATGACTGAGAGCATCCGTTCCTCGAATTTTGCCGGGAACCGCGGCGTCCTGCGGCGCGCGCCGGGGGCGCAGGGCCTCTATGATCCGCGGTTCGAGCATGACGCTTGCGGGGTGGGATTTCTTGTCAATGTCAAGGCGCGCAAGTCCCATGACATCGTGCAGCAGGCGTTGCAGATCCTGCGTAATCTCGACCATCGCGGCGCCTGTGGTTGTGAAGCCAACACGGGCGACGGGGCCGGCATCCTCTTGCAGATGCCGCACGAATTCCTGAAAGGCGCCGTCAAAGCCGCTGGCTTCAGTTTGCCGGGCGCGTCCGAGTATGGCGTCGGCATGGTGTTCCTGCCGCCGGACGCCGTTGAGCGTCGGGCCTGCGAGCAGGCCTTCGAGACGATCGTGGCGGAGGAAGGCCAACGGTTCCTGGGCTGGCGAACCGTGCCGACGGACAACTCGTCGTTGGGCGAAACGGCCAAGGCGAGCGAGCCGTGCATGCGCCAGATCTTCATCGGGCGCAGCAGCAAGCTGGGCGACGACATGGCGTTCGAACGCAAGCTCTACGTTATTCGCAGGCGGGCGGAGAACGCGATCCGTTACTCGGGCATGGCGGGAGGCCAGTATTTCTACGTCTCGAGCCTTTCCTACAAGACGATCATCTACAAGGGCATGCTCATGCCCGAACAGGTCGACAAATATTATGCGGACCTGCGCGACCCGGCGATGCAGACGGCCCTGGCGCTGGTGCATTCGCGCTTTTCCACCAACACTTTTCCGAGCTGGGAACGCAGCCATCCGTACCGTTACCTGGCGCACAATGGCGAAATCAACACCTTGCGGGGCAACATCAACTGGATGCGCGCCCGCCAGGCGATGATGGAATCCGATCTGTTCGGGGACGATCTCCAGAAACTCTTTCCCGTGATTAACACGGACGGCAGCGATTCGGCCATGTTCGATAACTGCCTGGAGCTGCTGGTGCTGGCCGGGCGCTCGCTGCCGCACGCCATGATGATGATGATCCCCGAGCCGTGGAGCAATCATGAGTCGATGAGCGACGAGAAAAAGGCGTTTTACGAGTTCCATTCCTGTTTGATGGAACCCTGGGATGGTCCGGCGTCGATTGCATTTACCGACGGCAAAAAGATTGGCGCCTCGCTCGACCGCAACGGCCTGCGGCCTTCGCGTTATTATGTGACCAAGGACGACCTGGTCATCATGGCCTCGGAAGCCGGCGTGCTGGATGTCCCCCCCGAAAAAGTCCTGCTCAAAGGACGCCTGCAGCCCGGGCGAATGTTTTTCATCGACATCGAGGAAGGCCGCATCGTGGCCGATGAAGAGATCAAGAATAAGATCGCGGGCGAACATCCGTACCGCCTGTGGCTCGATCAACACATGATCGAGCTAGCCAAACTGCCGGACTCGCCGCATCTGCCCGAGCCGAGCCACGAGACGGTGCTGCAACGCCAGCAAGCTTTCGGCTACACCTTCGAGGACTTGCGGCTGTTGATGGTGCCGATGGCGCGTGACGGCGTCGAGGCGCTCGGTTCGATGGGCACCGACACCCCGCTGGCCGTCTTGTCGGATAAACCGCAGTCGTTGTTCAACTATTTCAAGCAACTCTTCGCGCAAGTCACCAACCCGCCCATCGACTGCATCCGCGAAGAGATCGTGATGTCGGCCGAAACCACCATCGGGTCCGAGAAAAACCTGCTCAAAGCCCGGCCCGAGAGCGCGCATCTGATCGAGCTCAAGTCGCCCATCCTGACCAACGAAGAACTGGCCAAGCTGCGGCACCTGGATACTCCCGGCTACAAGTCCACCTCGTTGCCCATTCTTTTTCCGATCGCCGACCGGGCCGCCGGGCTGGAGTCGGGCATGACCGCGTTGTGCGCGGCGGCAGACCAGGCCATTGCGGACGGGTTCAATATTTTGATCCTGTCCGATCGCGGGATCGACCGGGACCATGCGGCCATCCCGTCGTTGCTGGCGGTCTCGGGGTTGCATCATCACTTGATTCGGAATGGCACGCGCACGCGGGTCGGGTTGGTGCTGGAATCAGGCGAACCGCGCGAAGTGCATCATTTTTCGCTGTTGATCGGTTATGGCTGCGGGGCGATCAACCCGTACCTGGCTTTCGAGACGCTCGACGACATGATCAGCCAGGGGCTGCTCAAGAATGCTGACCATAAAATCGGCTGCAAAAACTTCGTCAAGGCTGCCGTCAAAGGGGTGGTGAAGGTGATCTCCAAAATGGGCATCTCCACCATCCAAAGCTATCGCGGCGCCCAAATCTTCGAAGCCGTCGGATTGCATCGTTCGGTGGTGGACAAGTACTTCACCTGGACACCGAGCCGTGTGGAAGGCGTGGGCATCGAGGTGCTCGCGCGCGAAGTGGAAATGCGCCATCGCCACGCCTTTCCGGATCGGCCGGTCAACGGGCACACTCTCGAAGCGGGCGGCCAGTACCAATGGCGGGCCGACGGCGAGTTGCATTTGTTCAGTCCGCAGACCGTGCACAAGTTGCAGCACGCGGTGCGCACCGGCCATTACAACATCTTCAAGGAGTATTCCAAACTGGTGGATGACCAGTCCAAGTATCATTACACCCTGCGGGGCCTGCTGGATTTCAAGCCGTCCACACCCATCCCGATCGACGAGGTCGAGCCGGTGGAAAGCCTGCTGAAGCGGTTTAAGAGCGGGGCGATGAGCTACGGCTCGATCAGCAAGGAAGCGCACGAAGCCCTGGCCATCGCGATGAATCGCATCGGAGGCAAAAGCAACACCGGCGAAGGCGGCGAAGATCCCGAACGTTACCTCTGGAGCAACGAACGGGGTGACTCCAAGAATTCCGCGATCAAACAGGTGGCCAGCGGCCGGTTTGGGGTGACCAGTCTTTATCTGGTCCACGCCCGCGAACTTCAGATCAAGATGGCCCAGGGCGCCAAACCGGGTGAAGGCGGCCAGTTGCCCGGCACCAAGGTTTATCCCTGGATTGCCAAGGTGCGCCATGCCACCCCTGGGGTCGGGCTCATCTCGCCGCCGCCGCATCACGACATCTATTCCATCGAAGACCTGGCCGAACTGATCCATGACCTGAAAAACTCCAACCACCACGCGCGCATCAGCGTGAAGCTGGTGGCGGAGGTTGGGGTGGGCACGATTGCGGCCGGCGTGGCCAAGGCTCACGCCGACGTGGTTTTGATCAGCGGCTACGACGGCGGCACCGGCGCCTCGCCGCAGACCTCCATCAAACATGCGGGCATCCCGTGGGAGTTGGGGCTGGCGGAAACGCACCAGACCCTGGTCTTGAACAATCTCCGCAGCCGCATCGCAGTGGAAACCGACGGCCAGCTCAAGACGGGCCGCGACGTGGTTATCGCTGCCCTGCTCGGCGCGGAGGAATTCGGGTTCGCGACCGCGCCGCTGGTGACGCTTGGTTGCATCATGATGCGCGTGTGCCATCTCAACACCTGTCCGGTGGGTGTGGCCACGCAGGAACCCGAACTGCGCAAACGTTTCACGGGCGACCCGGCGCACGTGGTGAATTTCATGCGGTTCATCGCGCAGGAAGTGCGCGAGTGGATGGCGCAATTGGGTTTCCGCACGCTCAACGAGATGGTGGGCCGCACCGATCGGCTGGAGGCGCGCCAGGCGGTGGAACATTGGAAGGCCAAAGGCCTTGATTTCGCCAAGATCCTGTATCAACCCGACGTGGGCCCGGAAGTCGGCCGCTATTGTCAGATCGCGCAGGATCATGGGTTGGACAAATCCCTCGATCAAACGTTGCTGCTGCAGTTGTGCAAGCCGGCCATTGAACGAGGGGAGAAGGTCATCGCCACCGTTCCGATCAAGAACGTGAATCGGGTGGTGGGCACCATCGTCGGCAGCGAAGTCACGCGCCGCCACAGAGCCGAAGGCTTGCCGGAAGACACGATCCGGATTCATTTCAAAGGTTCCGCGGGCCAGAGTTTCGGGGCCTTCATGCCGAAGGGCATGACGTTTGTGCTGGAAGGCGACGCCAACGATTACCTGGGCAAAGGGTTGTCCGGCGGGAAGATTATTCTTTATCCACCGCAGGGTTCCTCGTTCCAGCCTGAGGCCAACATTATTACGGGGAACGTGGCGCTCTATGGCGCCACCGGCGGCGAAGCCTATATCAGCGGCATGGCCGGCGAACGATTCTGTGTCCGCAACTCCGGCGTGCATGCGGTGGTCGAGGCGGTGGGCGATCATGGCTGCGAATACATGACCGGCGGAAAAGTGGTGATCCTCGGCCCCGCTGGCCGGAACTTTGCGGCCGGCATGTCAGGCGGCGTCGCTTATGTGCTGGATGAAAAAGGGGACTTTGCCACCCGTTGCAATTTGCAGATGGTAGGTTTGGAGAAATTCGAGGACCCGGCGGAAGTGGAGGAAGTGCGGCAGATGATCGAACGCCACGCCGAATGCACGCGCAGCCAGCGGGCCTGGAAGATCCTGGCTTCCTGGCAAAAGTATTCCCGTCAGTTCGTCAAAGTCATGCCCAACGATTACAAGCGAGTCCTGCAGACTCTGGACAAGATGAAACAGCAAGGATTAAGCGGGGACGAGGCGATCATGGCTGCGTTCGAAGCCAATGCCCGCGACGAAGCGCGTTTGGGTGGAAGCTGAGTGACCTGCGTCACCCCTATTTTGACCACGAACCGTCACCGGCTTTGGATGTCCGATTTTCAACTGGCGTTTTTGCCATCCCAATTGGCAATCGAACATCGACTATTGGCGGCCAAGTCACCCACGGGTGGCTGGTCAGGTGAGCGGAGATGTTTCGCCGGACTCACCCCTCACCCCGGCCCTCTCCCCATTGAGGGGAGAGGGAGTGAGCTGGTGCTTGCCGGACTTTTTACGACCTGATACTCAACTAGCATTCATGGGTAAACCGACTGGATTCACTGAATACCTGCGCGAGCTGCCGGTAGACCGCAAAGCGAGCGAACGCATCCGAGACTGGCTCGAGTTCCACGAGCACATGGACGACCAGAAGCTCCAGGAACAGGCCGCCCGCTGCATGGATTGCGGCGTGCCCTTTTGTCATACCGGCACGCTGCTCAGCGGCATGGCCAACGGATGCCCGATCAATAATCTCATCCCCGAATGGAATGATTTGATTTATCGCGGGCTTTGGCGCGAAGCCCTGGAGCGGTTGCATCGAACCAACAACTTCCCCGAATTCACCGGCCGGGTCTGCCCCGCCCCCTGCGAAGGCTCGTGCGTGCTGGGCATCAGCAGTCCGCCCGTCACGATCAAAAACATCGAGTGTTCGATCATCGATCATGCCTGGGAACAAGGTTGGGTGACCGCCGAAGCCCCCAGCCACCGCACCGGCAAGAAAGTTGCCGTGGTCGGGTCCGGTCCGGCCGGCCTCTGCGCGGCAGCCCAGTTGAACCGCGCCGGGCAGACCGTGACCGTCTTCGAACGGGCCGATCGCCCGGGCGGTTTGCTCATGTACGGCATCCCCAACATGAAGTTGGACAAGGAAAAGGTCGTGCTGCGCCGGCTGAAGAACATGGAAAAGGAAGGCATCCGTTTTGTTTGCAACACGGAGATTGGAAAGGATCTGCCGGCCGCTCAATTGTTGGAGGACTTCGACGCCATCGTGTTGTGCACCGGCGCCACCAAACCGCGCGATCTGCCGATCGAAGGGCGCCAGCTCAAAGGAATCCATTTCGCCATGGAATTCCTGCATCAGAACACCAAATCCCTCCTTGACGGTCACAAGAACGGCCACTACATCTCCGCGGCCGGCAAAGACGTCATTGTGATCGGTGGCGGCGATACCGGCACCGATTGCGTCGGCACTTCCATGCGGCACGGTTGCCGGAGCCTGGTTCAGCTGGAGATCCTGCCCCAACCGCCCGAGGAACGCGCCGCGGACAATCCGTGGCCGGAATGGCCCAAGATCTACCGGCTCGACTACGGCCAGGAGGAAGCCAAGGACGTGTTTGGCGCCGATCCCCGCGTGTACCTGAGCACGGCCAAGAAGTTTGAGAGCGACGAGAACGGCCAGGTCAAGGCGGTGCACCTGGTTAACATCCAGTGGAGCAAGAACGAGAAAGGCCAATTCGTGCCCAAGGATGTTCCCGGCACCGAACGAGTGGTGCCCGCGCAATTGGTGCTCTTAGCCATGGGCTTTCTGGGGCCAGAACAGCCGTTGTTGGAGGCATTGGGCGTCGAGCGCGATGGGCGGTCCAACGTGAAAGCCGAGCATGGCCGCTTCCAGACGTCCATCCCCAAGGTGTTTGCGGCCGGGGACTGTCGTCGCGGCCAGAGCTTGGTGGTGTGGGCCTTCAACGAAGGCCGCGGCGCTGCCCGCGAATGCGATCGCTGGCTCATGGGCCACACGGATCTGCCGTAAACGGTTCCCGGTTCCCGGTTCCCGGTTCCCGGTTCAGGGTTCCCGGCTCGGGGTCCGATTCAACTTTGAACCAAGCAGCTCCTTGAATTGAAGGTAAGCAATTTGCTGTAGCGACGGTCTGTGACCGCCGAGGATGAGAAGGAGCCGGAACCAGTAGCTGAAGAAGCGGGCACTTTGTGCCTTTCTCACCCCTCACCCTGGCCCTCTCCCCGTTGAGGGGAGAGGGAGATGTTCGTGCTCAGGTTCCTCCAGCGGGGTGACCGGATCGATCCAGGCCCAACAAAAGCCGCCTAGCAGATAAACAATGGAGGAAATGAGGAAAGCCAGGTGCCAGTCGCGTTGGGTGTGATACAGGATGAACCCCACCGCCAGCGGACAGAGCATGCCGCCAAAGTTGCCCATCATGTTCATACTGCCGGAGACAGTGCCGGCGAATTTGCCGCCGACATCCATGCAGGTGCTCCACGCGCCGGGCATGGTGAGGTCATTGCAGAAGCTCGCGAATCCCATGGCCAGCATCGCCAGCAGAGGGTCCTTGATGTAGTACGAAGCCATCAAAAGGATGGCCGCGCCGGTGAATCCGGCATAGGCGAACACGCGGCGGATCCGGGTCAGATTCACGCCTCGAACAATCAATCGATTGGAGATCCACCCGGCCGTCAATGACCCGAAGCCTCCGAAGAACAACGGGATGCCGGCCAGGGCCGCCGCCAGAACCATCGTGGTGGTCTCCGAGGTCAGGTGCATGGGACCTTCCAGCATGCCCGCCAGCCACGACATTAAGGCATTCGACTTCAGATCCGTGCCGCGGGCGTCTTTGAGATAAGCAGGCAACCAGGTGATGTAGAAGTACCACCCGTAGCTCAGGCAAAAATATTGGACCCAGAGTAGCCAGACCGTCGGGCGCCCCAGAAAACTCCACGGCACGGCGCCGTGTCCGGGAAGATTTTCCTCGTTTTCCTTGAGTAACTCCAACTCGGCGGCGTTGACTCCCTTGTGATCGCGCGGGTTGTCTCGAAACCACCAGGCAAATACGGCGGCCCAGGCGACGCCGAGCAGGGCGAAGATGACAAACGCTTGGCGCCAACTGGCGACGCTCATCACGGCCACCACCAACAACGGCGTGAAAGCCCCGCCCCAGCGCGCCCCCATCCACATGGTGGCTTGAACCCGCGTCCGTTCCACTCGCGGCAGCCAATTGCTGAACGCCTTCGTCAGGTTGGGGAAGCAACCCGCCTCTCCGGCCCCGAAGAGGAAGCGGGTCACCAGCAAGGACAGGTAACTCCACACCCAGCCAGTCGCCGCTGTGAAAAAGGACCACCAGAGCACGACGCGCAGAAGCACCTTGCGCGCACCAACCCTGTCCCCTAACCAGCCCGTGGGGATCTCGAACAAGGCGTAAGCCAAGCCGAAAGCCGAAAACACCGCTCCTTTTTGTCGATCATCCAATCCCAACTCCCGCGCCATGTCGGGCATAGTCTGGGCGATGCAGACGCGGTCGATGTACTGGACCACCGCCAGCACAATTGCGAATACGATCAGCCAGTAACGGGTGCGTGTGGGTTTCCCGAGCGTGCCGACGGACGTGGGCAGAGTGGGGCGCTCTGCGGGGAAATCGTGCATGCGAAAGCTTCCGGAAATTCCAGCGGCCTGTAAATCCTCATTTCTGGCCTGCATTATCTCGGGCGCATTTAGCCACTGCCCTGAACGACGCAGTTTGGAGCGCGGCGTTTACGCCGCTTCAGCGTTAGCCGGGTCAAGAGCCAGGGAACTGTCCAACGCTTCCTCCGCTCTCCAACTTCAAGCGGCCTAAAGGCCGCGGTCCCGGGGCAGTGCCTGAATCCACGTATTATCCTTCGGTCACCCATGCGAGAGCTCTCGCAGGAGTTGAAACCAGACGGGGAACCGTCATCCTGCGCCCATGAATAACGTCTGCCCGGCTGTGGCCCATGCCTGAGCTGGCTGAAGTGGAGTTCTTTCGTCGTCGCTGGACAGTCGGCGAAGGACAACGCATCCGCAAAGTCGCCGTGCACGGCACCAAACGCCTGTTTCGCGGAGTCCACACACCTGGACTTGTGCGTGTCCTGACCGGAGCCCGGATGACGGGTTCCGCCGCGCACGGCAAACAGATGCTCTTCCGGTTTTCGCGGCAAGCGTGGCTGGGCGTTCACTTGGGCATGACCGGGGAGCTGCGAGTCGAACCGCCCGCCTTCGTCCCTGGCAAACATGATCATCTCGTCTTGTTTCTGAGCCGCCGCGCTCTCGTCTTCAGTGACGCGCGCCAATTCGGGCGAATCCGTTTCCATCAGGGCGCGGCGGAGCCGGAATGGTGGCGTAACTTGCCGCCAGCCGTAAATTCGCGGGCGTTCACGCTCGAGCGCATGGCGAATTATCTCACTCGTCATGCCCGCGCGCCGCTCAAGGCGGTGTTGCTGGCTCAGGACGCATTCCCCGGCGTGGGCAATTGGATGGCCGACGAGATTCTCTGGCGGGCGCGGTTGCATCCGGCCCAGCCGGCCGGGCGTGTGCACAGGAATGATGTGCCGGTGTTGTGGCGCGCGGTTCGATCGGTGTGCCGGGATGCGCTTCGGCTGCTGGCGCCGGACTATGCGGATCCACCAGCCAGCTGGTTGTTCCGGCATCGCTGGGAACCCGGGGGACGTTGTCCGCGGCATCGTGTGCTGCTGGAACGTGACACGGTGGGCGGACGCACCACCGCCTGGTGCCCGCGTTGTCAGGTAGATCAGGAAATCCCGAAGAACGTCAGATACGGTTCTGCGCGTGCTTCG
>Ga0247664_1000271_pt1 | contig 13093 bp, 5 predicted proteins | sample CNK05_metaG_FD_182715 | JGI IMG/M metagenome (GOLD analysis project Ga0247664, IMG submission 182715) | Soil microbial communities from Purdue University Martell Research Forest, Indiana, United States - CNK05 | ecosystem: Environmental > Terrestrial > Soil > Temperate forest > Bulk soil | place...
GAGTGGGCGTCGTGCGCGGCGGGTTCGCCGTCCGGTTTGATCAGGGTGGCGCGAAGGTTCGCCTCTTCAGCAACAACGGCACGCCGCTGACAGAGAACATCGCCATGGCCACCCTCACGGGCAACCCGGCGACCGGCGAAGGTGGCCGTGGCGACTCGGTCGGTTTCCATGGCAATGGTAACGACGCCTATCTGCAAGTGAACACAGGTCTCGATAGCAGCGACAACATCCGCAAAGCCTGGATCACCGTCATCAACGCCGACGGCTCGCTGCGTTACTCGCAGGCGGTCTCCGATGACATTCCGCTGAGCGGCTCCGACCGCACCGATGGCGCCATCGATGCCCTCGGCCGCGTGGTGGCCGTCTTCGACGACGCCGCCGGGACCGCCAATAACGTCCATGTCGTCCGCGGTCGTGTGTTCAACCCGAACGGCACCCCTGCCGGCGGGACCTTCTATGTCAGCGAAGCGGAGAAACCGTCTCAGATCAGCTTCGGGTCAACGCGGCCCCGCGCAGCCTTCCGTGGCAGTCAAGTTGCGATCATCTGGGAAAGCGACAACAACCCGAACACCACCAGCACGGTGGTGGCGGGCCGTTTGTTTACCGTGTCGGGTCCGGCGGCCACGGTGCTGAGCATCACCGAAGAGGGACCCAAAGTGAAAGTCGAGTGGAGCGGCGGCGGCTCCTTGCAAGGGGCCTCCGACATCAGCGGGCCCTGGACCAGCATTGCCGGGGCTGCCAGTCCTTACACCACCGATGCGGCGGGCGCAGCGCGCTTCTTCCGCGTGCGGTAACGGAAACAGTTCAGAAGGGCCTCCCGCGGCGCGGGAGGTACGGTGCAAGCGGGTTTTGGCCGGGGGCTCCCGAGTCAAAACCCGCTTCGCCATCTGGTCACAAGACATGTTATGGACTCAATATGATTCAGGATGCCAGTTCGCCTTCGCGCCTTCCTTGGGCAGTTTTGATTTTCTTTGCACTTCTCTTCGCCCCGTCGTTGCACGGGCAGATCGTGATCAACGAACTGATGTATCATCCGGTGGAAGAACCAACGTTCGATGCCGATGGGCATCCGTTGCTCGATTTATCCGAGGACGTCCATGAGTTTGTCGAACTTTACAACTCAGGCGCCCAACCGGTGGCCATCGGCGGATGGCGCCTGGATGGGGGCATCCACTACACCTTCCCCAACGGCGTCAGCATGGCGGCCGGAGGTTACCTGGTCATCGCCAAGGATCCCGCGCGTTTGGCCGCCATCCCGCAATATTCGTTGAGCCTCCCCTCGCTCCAAGGACCTTACGATGGCCAACTCAGCAACAACGGCGAAACGGTCCAACTCAAGAACGGCTCCGGCCAAATCGTGGAGGCGGTGTCTTACTCGGAGCAGTTCCCGTGGCCGGCGAGCGCCGATGCGTTAGGTGCTTCGCAACGCTGGACTGGCATCGACCCGCTGACGGCGCAGTATCGGGGCCGCTCGCTGGAGCGGGTCAGCGCGTCGCATCCGGCGCAAGATCCGGCTAATTGGGTGGCGTCCCCCTGGCCCGGCGAGCCCAGCCCCGGCCGCCCCAACGCCTTGCAACGCACCGTGCCATTCCCCATCGTGGTGGAGACACGTCTCGTCCAGGTCCATGGCGGCCAATCCATCATTACCTCCAATCAGCCCGCTTCTCTCACCGTGCGCTTTTCCGCCACCAACGAATTGGGAGCCGTGCGTCTGGAATATTTTGTTGACGAACTAAACCGAACGGACGAGCCGACCACCAACGTGGCCATGACCGGTTCCGGCCCGGAGTTCACGGCGCCATTGCCCGCGCTGGCGGGGCGCAGCGTCGTCCGTTATCGGGTTTGGGCTCAGCGTCTCCCGGGTGACGGGCCGGCTTTCGAGCAGGTGGTGATGCCGCGCGATGACGATCCGTACCGGTGGCGCAGCTATTTCGTGAACCCTTCGCGCACCAGCACGAACGACATCTATGACATCCTGATTTCGTCCAACAGCCTCTACCGGCTGGCGGTGAACCTGAATGATAATCCGCTCAACGGGCCCTACACCAACGTGGCGGTGGGCACTCCGCCCAACGGCCGATGGAATCTCACCGAACCGGCCATCCTGGTGAATCAAGGCACCGTTTACGATGTGCAGATTCGGCATGCGGGCAGTTTCTGGCGCCGTTCCCCGGGCCGCAAATCGTTCAAGCTCGAATTCCCTGCGTACGGCCGGCTCAAGGAATACCGGACCTTGATGATCCTGGATAAGGACGGTGTGAACATGTTCGGACATCGCGTTTATGAAGAAGCGGGGTTTCCGAGCGCGCACACGCGCTGGGTAGACATGTACATGAATAACGAGCCCAAAGTCATCCACCTCGAGATAGAAGAACATGACCAACAACTTCTGGATCGCTACGTCAAGGAACGTCACCAACTCGCTTCCGATCAACCCGTCGAACAAACCGGGCACATCTACAAAGCCAGCGCGACGGGCGCGGATAACGGGCCCTACGGGAACGTCGGCCCGTATGGCACTAACCAGGGCTGGCTGCCCCTGGAGCGTTACGCATGGAATTATTCTTCGAAGAACATGGACTGGGAAGGGTATCTCCCACTGAAAATCGCCTGCGAAGAACTCGCGGCCGCGCGCGCCGCTGGTCTCGCCGCCCTGCGCGCGCATCTCAGTGCCAAGTGGGACGTGGATCGCATGCTGACGTACCTCGCCATCCGCAATTGGATGGCCGAAACCGACGACGGCCCACATAACTTCTTTCTCTGGCACACTGGCGAAGGCAAATGGACCATGCTCGGCTGGGATTTCGATAACACGATGAGCCAATACGCGCTCACCATCTACAGCGCCGCCAACATGTTTAAGGACAGTGTCCTCACTGCCTTCCACGACGAGTATAACCAACGGATTTATTGGCTCGCCTACACGTTGCTCGACCCGGACAACCTGGCCACCCTGGGTATCACCTTCCCGTTCCTCAACGAATTCAGCACCGCGCGTCGCACGAACCTCCTCGCCCAAACCGGCCTTCCCACCTTCCAACGGCCGACTCGGCCCAGCAGCATCGGACCGGCCGGTGGCGAATCCATTTTCCCGCCCGCGTCGTTGCAGGCTTCGCCTTACGCGCACACCGCCAGCCCGGCCTCGCCGCATGCCGCCACCATTTGGAAGATCCGCTCCGCTGAAGGTTCGTTTCGCCTGCCGGTTTATGCGGTGACCAGTTCGGTTTACCTGACTTCCATCCCGGTGCCCTTCGGATTGCTCGAACCGGGCAAGCTCTACTACTGGACCTGCCATTACGTGGACGCCGAAGGGCATCCCTCCGTGAGCGCCGACCAAAATGCCTTCCGTTATGGAGGCAATTACCAACGACGCGATCTATTGACCCTGAATGATACCGGGGCCTGGAATTACAACGATCAAGGCACCAACCTGGGCACAGCGTGGCGCACGCCGGCCTACGACGACAGCGCCTGGGCCACGGGTCCGGCGCTGCTCGGAGTCTCCGCCGCCACTCTCGCCGCGCCGGTCCGAACGCCACTGACGCTCGGCCGGCCCACCTATTATTTCCGTAGGAAATTTTCGTTCAGCGGCGACGCAAGCCACGCCACGCTGCGCTTGCAACACGTGGTGGATGATGGCGCCGTGTTTTATCTGAACGGGGTCGAGATCTATCGCTACAACCTGCCTACGCTATTCCCGCCCGGCGGCATGCCTTACTCCATCCTGGCCGGCGCCGACATCGGTGACCCAGCGCTGTCCCGCCCGGTCAGCCTGGTCCCCACCAATCTGATCACCGGTGAGAATCTGCTGGCGGTTGAAGTTCATCAGAAGGCCACCAACAGCGCGGACGTGGTGTTTGGCCTGGCTCTCGATGTCACCACGGAATTGGATTCGGGCGCCATCCGCCTTAACGAGATCATGGCGTTCAACCGCAGCACGCTGGCCAATGGACCGGCCTATCCGGATTGGCTCGAGCTCTATAATCCGAGCGATCAACCCCAATCGTTGAATGGACTCAGCCTGACCGATGATCCCTTGACTCCCCTCAAGTTCGCTTTTCCAGCCGGTCTGCAATTGGGTGCCCACGATTTCCTCGTGGTCTGGTGCGATGCCGAGATCAGCCAGCCTGGTCTGCATACGGGCTTTAATCTCAAGAGCGAAGGGGAATCCATCTGGCTCTTCAACTCCACCGTCAGCGGATTGGCTCAAGTCGATCAAGTCAGCTATGGCCTGCAATTGGCCGATTATTCGATCGGCCGCGTCCCGGACGGCCGCGGCGACTGGACGCTCAACCGGCCCACCCCTAACACCGCCAATCAAACGCAGGAACTCGGCTCCACCCGCGCTGTGCGCATCAACGAATGGATGGCCGGCCCCGCCTCCGGCGCGGATTGGTTTGAGTTGTTTAATCCCGATCTGCGTCCCGTCTCCATCGGCGGTTATTACTTGACCGACGACTTCGCCGCGCCCACCAATTCGCCCATCCCTTTGTTGTCGTACCTCGGCGGTTACACCTTTACCAAATTCGTCGCCGATGATGACGCGGCCGCCGGCGCCGATCATGTGCGCTTCAAGCTCAGCGCCAGCGGCGAAATGCTCGGGCTCTACGATCCAGACCGTGTGCCCATCGATCAGATCACCTTCGGAACGCAAACCAGCGGTTTATCCCAGGGCCGTCTGCCTGACGGCAGCGCCACCATCGTCTCCCTCTTCAGCGGTGCGTCGCCGGGCCGTTCCAATGCTGGGGATGCAGACGGCGACGGCCTGCCCAACGATTGGGAACAACATTATCTTCTCAACCCGTTATTGGCGGAGGACGCCCAGTTCGACAGCGACGGCGATGGCATGACCAACCTGGAAGAATTCCTGGCCGGCACTGACCCCACCGATAGCGCTGATCGATTGCGCGTGACGGCGATTGATTGGGTAGACGGCAGCGTGCGCCTGCGGTTCCCGCTGGTTCCGGGCAAGGTTTACGAGATCCAATATTGCGATGAGACGCCCGCGGGCACCTGGCAATCGCTCCGCATCATCGGGCCCGAGACGAGTGCGCGTACCGCGGAAGTGCTCGACACCAATGTGGCGGGCGTCGGGGCGCGTTATTACCGAATCGTGTTGCGGCGCATCTAGGTCTAGGCCTTTGGAGGGATGGCCGTGATGTTCGTGGCGAGTTCCCAGGCAGCCCAATCCGGCAGATGTTCATGAACTCAAGTCAGCATGCAGCCGGGGTTCACCGCCTGAAAGGCGGCCCCCCCCATCTCGTGGCAGCCGACGTCAGGAGGCTCAATTGGATCCGGAGTCGCGCATGTCGAAGTTTGCAATCCGCGTTGCGCGCTCATTCCGCATTCCGCAAGGCGCACTCCGCACTGGAGCGGCTGCTCCGGGTTCCATTACTCGCCACGTTTCTCGGCCTCGGCCTCGGCCTCACTGCCGCTCAGGCCCAGGAACAACCATTTATCTCGGAGTTTCTCGCCGTCAATAGCCGCACCTTGCACGACGAGGACGGCGACAGCTCCGACTGGATCGAGATCCATAACCCCGCCACCAACAACCTGTCGCTGGATGGATGGTTCCTCACCGATGACGCCGCCAACCTCGCCAAATGGCGTTTCCCGAACTTCGTCCTGGCGCCCGACAGTTATCTGGTGGTGTTCGCTTCCGACAAAAACCGCACCAACCTGACTGGGCGCCTGCACACGAATTTCAAACTGGCCAGCGCCGGCGAATACCTGGCCTTGTGCGATCCGAATACCAACGTCGTCTCGGAATTTGCCCCGACCTATCCACCGCAGGCGACCGACGTTTCGTACGGACGCGATTGGTCGGACCCTAAGCAGCTGGGCTATTTTTCCGTGCCGACACCTGGCCAGCGGAATTCGACGGGCGGCCCGGGATTCGCGCCCGAGGTGTTGTTCGATCGGTCCAGCGGCACTTTCACGAGCCCCTTCACACTTGTCCTTACCCTGTCCGCGGCGGTGCCGGATGCGGTGCTCCGGTTCACGTTGAACGGCACGCTACCGACCAACGGATCGCCGATCTACACCAACTCAATGCTCATCACCAACTCCATCCAGGTGCGCGCGCGGGCGTTTCGGCCGGGTTATCTGCCAGGGCCGCCGCATTCCGAAATGTTTTTTCTGCTGAACACCAATGTGCAAACGGTGACGAGCGATCTTCCGCTGATCTTGTTGCACACGATGGGCACCGGGCCCGCCAACGCCACGGTGGACAAGTTCGTGGCTCTGGCGGTGTTCGAGCCCAAGTTCGGTGTCAGCTCCTTCCTGAATCCGCCCGACTTGGTCACCCGCGCGCGCTTCAAGATCCGCGGCTCCAGCACCGAAGGAGAGCCCAAGTCCAGTTGGGCCGTGGAATTTTGGGACGAATTCAACGCCGATCGTGCGGAGCCCTTCCTGGGCATGCCCTCCGACGCGGACTGGGTGTTTTACGGGCCCAATCATTTCGAGCCGGTGCTCATCCATAATCCCTTTGCCCACGCGTTGAGCCGGCAAATCGGGCGTTATTCACCAAGGACCCAATTCGCCGAGATCTACCAGAATACCGGCGGAGGCGCCGTCGCCGCCGCGAATTACAACGGCATCTATGCCATCGAGGAGAAGATCAAGATCAGCAAGGATCGCGTGAACATCGACAAGCTGGACCCAGAAGACACCGCCCTGCCCCAGGTCACCGGCGGTTACTTGCTTAAGATCGATCGCCCGGACCCGGGCGACACCGGGTTTGGCGCCGCCGGGCAAGGCATCCTTTACGTCGATCCGAAAGAGGTCGAAATCGAACTGCCCCAACGTGACCCGCAGGAACAGTACATTCGGAATTATTTTAACGCCTTCGGGAACGCGCTCAACTCCGCGAACTTCACCAATGTCGTCACGGGTTACCCTGCGTTTGTGGATGCCCTCTCCTGGATCGATCATCATCTCCTCAACGTCCTCACCTTTAACGTCGATGCCTTCCGGCTCAGCGGTTACTTCTACAAACCACGCCACGGCCCCATCAATATGGGGCCGCTCTGGGATTTCGATCGCGCGCTGGCCTCGACAGACGGTCGCGACCTCAACCCGCGCGTCTGGCGCTCCCAAACCGGCGATCTCGGCACGGACTTTTGGAACTATCCCTGGTGGAGCCGCATGTTCACCGATCCAGACTTCTTCCAGCTCTGGATCGATCGCTACCAACAATTGCGCGACGGCGCCTTCTCGTCCGATAACCTCGCCCGCCTCGTCGATAGTCTGGCTAATCAAGTCCGCGCCGCCCAACCACGGGACGCCGCCCGCTACGGTGTGCGTCCCCGAGGCGTTGCCTCCAACTTCCCCTGGATGACCGCGCTCAACGGCACCTACGACGGCGAAGTCAATGCCTTGAAAGCCTGGCTCACCGATCGGACCGATTTCATGGACACGAATTTCCTGGTCCACCCGCGGCTCAGCCATAGCGGCGGTCCGGTCACCCCTGGCCAGACGGTGGCGTTGCTCGCCCCGGCGGGCATCTCCGTTTATTACACCACCGACGGCACCGATCCGCGCGCGCGCGGCGGAGGCATCGCTACCAACGCGTCGCTTTACGCGGCGCCGGTGGTGATCAACCAAAACGCGCGCGTGATCGCCCGCTCCTATAGCCAGGCTCATCGCAACCTCACCGGCGCCAATAACCCGCCCATCAGCAGTCCGTGGTCCGGTCCGGTGGCCGCGACCTTTGTCGCCACGCGCATTCCCCTCATCATCACCGAGATCATGTACAATCCTCTGCCCGGCCCGGCCGGGAGCGGTTACAGCGCGGACGACTTCGAGTTCATCGAGTTGAAGAACATCGGCACCACCCCGCTCGCACTGACCGGCTGCCGGTTCACCAATGGGATTCAATTCACCTTCGCCGGAGATCCCGCCCTCTCCCTGGCGCCGGACGAACACATTGTCCTGGTCCGGAACACCGCCGCCTTTGTTTCCCGCTACGGCAGCGGCGTGCGCGTCGCCGGCGAATATACTGGCAGCCTCGATAACGGCGGCGAGCGCCTGTATCTGGAAGGGCCGCTCCGCGAGCCGATCCTGGACTTCACCTACCGGGATAGTTGGTATCCGCTCAGCGACGGCTTCGGTTTCTCGCTCGTCATCGTTGATGAACAAGCCCCGCCCAGCGCCTGGAACGACCCCGGCCAGTGGCGCCTGAGCCGTGACCGCGGCGGCGCCCCCGGTTCCTCGGATCCGCCCGGCCCCGCCCATCCGCGGGTGTTAGTCAACGAGATCCTCACCAACCCCACCCTGCCCGGCCTCGATCAAATCGAGCTCTTCAATCCCAGTACCACACCTGCCGATATCAGTTCTTGGCTGCTCAGCGATGACTTGCGGACTCCGCAAAAGTTCCAGTTCCCGGCCGGGACCATCATCGCGCCCAACGCTTACCTGGTCCTGGACGAATCGGATTTTAACATCCCAGGCAACCCGCGCGCGTTCGGGCTCAGCTCGCACGGCGAAGAGATCTGGTTGTTCTCAGCCTCGGCCGCCGGCGAGTTGACCGGGTACCTGCACGGATTTGATTTCGGCCCAGCTGCCGTCGACGTGTCGTTTGGCCGTTATGTGGACAGCCAGGGAACCGAACAATGGCCGGCTCAGCGGACCACCACGTGGAATGGTCCTAACGCGCGGCCCCTGGTCGGTCCGGTGGTGATTAGCGAAATCCATTACCGGCCGCCCGATCGGCAGGTGTTCTCGTTAGTTACCGACAACACGCTCGATGAATTCATCGAACTTCGAAACATCACCGATGAAACCGTGCTGCTTTACGATCCGCAGTTCCCCACGAATACCTGGACGCTCACCGATGCGGTCCAGTTCGCGTTTACTTCCGGCACGCAATTGCCAGCACGGGGCGTGGCGGTGGTGGTGGGCTTCCCTCCGACGAACCTCACGCAACGCACCCGGTTCCAGTCCGTTCACGGCCTGCCTGAATCTGTGCCCCTGTATGGACCGTACCGTGGGCGGCTGGACAATTCCGAGAGTCGCGTCGAACTGCGCCAGCCGACGCTACCAGCCGCCGATACGGGCGAAGTGGACGGCATTGTGATCGACCGCGTGCATTATAAAGACTCCGCTCCATGGCCGTCCGCCGCGGATGGGCTTGGGCTGTCCTTGCAACGGCTGGTGGAATCCGACTATGGCAACGATCCCACGAACTGGGTGGCCGCCCTGCCAAGTCCAGGACGGTCCTATGCGGGAGGAGTTCCGCCTACCATCCTGAATTCGCCCACCAACCGCACGCTGGTAGCGTATACGGCGACCACGATGACGGTGGGCGCGGTCGGCCCGGAACCGTTGCGATACCAATGGCTGTTGAATGGGCACACGATGGTGGACGCCACGAATGCGATCCTCGTTCTGACCAATATTCAAGCCAATCAGGCCGGCCAATATGTGGCCGCGGTATTCAATCAGGCGGGAGTCAGTTGGAGTGATCCGGCCACCTTGAATGTGTTGATCCCCGCTACCATCCTGCGGCAACCGGAGAATGTCTCGGTCAAGCGCGGCACCAACACCTCGATCTTTGTCCAGGCTGTCGGCACCGGCGTCCTGACTTACCAATGGTATTTCAATGGCCAAATCCTCTCCGGATCAACCAACAGCGCGCTGAATTTCACCAATGTCCAGCTCCAAGCCGCCGGCAACTATTCCGTCATCGTGACCGATGAGATCGGCGCGACGCCCAGCCGCATCGTGACGCTCCTGGTCCAGATCGCCCCGTTTATCGTGCAGCAACCCGGCCCGCCCTACCTCAAGATGCTCGAAGGCGAACGTTTGATCCTGCACGCCGTCGCCGGTCCTATTCATCCCACCCTGCCCCTCAGCATCCGCTGGCGGCGCAACGGATTGTTTATCCCCGACCAGACCAACGCCACCCTTTCCATTCTTCTCACCAACCTGGTTCCCACCAACGCGCTCAGCTCGAGTAATGGATTCACTTACGTCCTCAGCAACCCGGTGCCCCCACCGGTGATCAGTTCCAACGTCACGGTGATCGTGCAGGCCGACCGCGACGGGGACGGCATGGGCGACGCCTGGGAAGAAGCGTTTGGCCTGGATCGCAACAACCCTGCCGACGCCCTGCTTGACCCCGACGGCGATGGCTTGATTAATCTGAGGGAATTTCGCGCCGCGACCGATCCCACCAACAGCCAAAGCACTCTGGTCATGAAGCTGCAGTTGCCTCCCGGCGGCCAGCCCCTCATCACCTTTAACGCCATCTCAAACAAAACCTACTCGGTCCTCTGGCGCGAACGGCTCGATCTCGGACAATGGACCACCCTCACCAACCTCAGCTGGAGGCGCACCAACTGGCAGGCTGCCGTCTCCGATCCTTATCCGCTTGGCATGTCGCGTGTGTATGAATTGGTCACGCCCATGACCGGCGAGACCATGCCCCCGGGCCCCGTCCTCCTCACCTCGCCGGAATCGGTCACCGTCAACGACGGACAACCGGCCCAACTGCGCGCCCAAGCCGCCGGCACCGGACTGATTCAGTATCAATGGTTCTTCGACGATGCGGAGTTGCCGGGCCAAATCAGCAGCATACTGCGGTTTGAGCCGGCGCGAACCAATCATCACGGCAGTTACACGGTGCGCATTTCCGATGACCTCGGGTCTCTGTTTACACCTCCCGTTCAACTCACCGTGCTGGTGCCTCCAGTGATTCAGCAGCAGCCCTTTGACACCATTGTCGCGGTCGGCGGTGCCGCCGCCTTCGCCGTGCAAGCCACCGGCGTTGAACCGCTCCACTACCAGTGGGTTCATGACGGACACCAGATCCGCGGCGCCACCGGCCGCGTGCTCATTCTGTCCAATGTCCAAAAGGACGGCGCTGGAGTGTATGCGGTCTTGATCTGCCACACCCCTCCCACCGGCCGCGCCTATGTTTGGAGCAACGGCGCGAAACTGCAGGTGCTGCCGTAATCCGGTCGCACCTCGGAAACGTGCCGATAAGCTCTTTGCCGAAAAATGGCGAACCCCTGCAGTCGCCCGCGCTCCGGAACCGGCCCGGAGCGCGGACGTTTTGTGCGATTGGCGATGTCAACTAACGAGACGGACCGGATTGTTGCCGGTAACGTCCGCCTTCCGGCGGCTCGGGTTCCGGGCTTCGATCCTGGGTTCGGTCCTGGCTTTGTTCACAGATCCACGTATGGACCAGGTCGGCCACCTTGGCCACGACCAATAAATCGTCTCGGCCAAAGTAGTCGGTGTTTTTCCATTCATTGCCGTCCTTGTAGGACCGTTGCAGGTTGGTGCTATAAAAACGGCCGTTGTCGTTTTCGTGCTTCCACACGGCGGCTTTGATGGAGCCGATGCGGACCTCATGAACGGGCTTATTCTTGGTTTGCATGGTAGGTGCATGGTTTCTCGCCTCGACTCCCGCGCCCCATGCGCGTCCTCCAGGGAAGCCAAACGCAACCGGAGCCATCCGGCCACATCTGGACCTCCAACGCCGGCGACCTTATCAGAGCGGCTCGCCCCTGAGCAAACCTATAGATGGAGGGCGGAATGCGGAGGGCGTTTGGGTATTCTTCATCCATCCCCATCTGCGTCTATCTGCGTGAAGCTGCGGGCCCCACCCATCTGCGGGAAACGCGGGATTGAAGCGGGCCAAAGAACGTTTACAGTGCTTTCGACACACTTATGACACGGCAGCAAGTGCTCGATCTTTATTTCATGGAAAACCGCGCCAAACTCATCGATCTGGCCGCCTTTTTGGATCGAGTCGATCGCGCCTCCGGTGACGCGGATTTCCGTTTGGAGGCCTTTCACCAGGCCATGACGCACCTGTCTCGCACGGGTCCTGACGCGCAACGAGCCCGGCATGTGCTTCTTGCGTTGAGCGATCCGACGCCTGATCCGGTCGCCCAAGCCCCCGGCAAAGGCGCCGTCGGCGCCTACCCCCGCAAATAACCTGGAACCGAGAACTTGGAACCCTGAACCCTGAACCCTGAACCCTGAACCCTGAACCCTGAACCCTGAACCGGGAACCCTGAACCCTGAACTTGGAACCCTGAACCCTGAACCGGGAACCCTGAACCCCATGCGTTATATCGAGCCTCATGGTCACATGGTCAGTCGGGTCACCGACGATTACATCAGCATGGTGACGGCGGGTTGCGCCTGTGTGTGCGAGCCGGCGTTTTGGGCGGGTTACGACCGCAGTTCGGTAGATGGTTTTCACGATTATTTTTGTCAACTCACCGATTACGAACCCAAACGCGCCGCGAAGTTTGGTTTGGCCCATTATTGTTGGCTTTGCATCAACCCGAAGGAATCGGAGGACGTGGGGCTGGCCAAGGAAGTGATCGGGATTATCCCGAAGTTTTTGGATCGGCCAACTGTGTTGGGCATCGGCGAGATCGGCCTCAACAAGAATTCCAGGAATGAAATCAAAGTGCTCGAGATGCACGTGGACCTGGCGGCGCGGGCCGGACAACTGATCCTGGTGCATACGCCGCATCTGGAGGACAAACATAAAGGCACCCGCCTGATTCTGGACGTGTTGAAGGCCGATAGCCGGATCAAACCCGAACGTTGCATCATCGATCATGTGGAGGAACATACCGTGCAGATGGTGCTCGACCGGGGGCATTGGGCCGGCATGACGTTGTATCCTGAAAGCAAATGCACCGCCGCCCGCGCTGTGGATATCCTGGAAATGTACGGCTCGGAACGCCTCTGGATGAACAGCGCCTGTGACTGGGGCGTCAGCGTCCCGCTGGCCGTGCCTTATGCCGCGCTGGAGATGCGCCGGCGTGGTTGGTCGGCCGAACGCATCGATGCGGTCATCTTCCAAAACCCAGTCCGGTTCATGAGCCAAACGACACGGTTTCTAGTTCCTGGGTCCTAGTTACTCGTTGCTAGTTGCTCGTTGCTGGTTGCTCGTTGCTAGTTGCTCGTTCCTACTGTAGTTCTTCGTTCCTGGTTGCTCGTTTGCCTCGCGAACGCGAGAACCTCGCAGCTAGGCACCTGCCACGAGCCACCAGCAACCAGCAACCAGCAACCAGCAACCAGCAACCAGCAACCAGCAACCAGGAACCAGAAAACTTCGCCAAAA
>Ga0247664_1000272_pt1 | contig 13069 bp, 9 predicted proteins | sample CNK05_metaG_FD_182715 | JGI IMG/M metagenome (GOLD analysis project Ga0247664, IMG submission 182715) | Soil microbial communities from Purdue University Martell Research Forest, Indiana, United States - CNK05 | ecosystem: Environmental > Terrestrial > Soil > Temperate forest > Bulk soil | place...
GTGAGCCTCCTTACGTCGGCTGCTACGAGACAGGAAAGGTTCATGGGTAGCCCGGACCTCCGAATTTCGGACGCACATTGGGGCCATGAACCCAACCCAAATCTCACGTAGCAGCCGAGGTCACGAGGCTCGATCTTTTTCCCGGAGAACGCGTTGGGGTAGAGTGAGCCTCCTGACGTCGGCTGCTACCTGAGGGTCGGTTCATGGGTAGCCTAAAGCAAACCACTAGAGACCTTGATTCTGAAAAGAAGGGGTGAGCAGATCAAGTCTAACGAGGCGGGGCCTCAGCGCGGAGCGGCAAGGCACTCCAAGGCGCCCAGTCTTGCAAAGAATCGTCTTCGCCTTGCTGTTCTGAGGCTCTGGCTCGTTAGAGCTTGATACCCACCAACCGAACGAACATTGAGTTAGCCGATCGCTTCAATCTCACTTTCAGGGTGTTGGGCACCGATTGATCGACGATGACGTTGTCGCCGCTGGTGACGGCTTCCGTCCAGGCGTTGTTATTCAGCGAAGGGGCGAGTTGCACCGACAGGATGGCGCGTTCGGTATTCGGACGCAGTGGGACGGTCAATTGGAGGTATTGCGGATCGCTGGGATCAGCCTCCAGCTTGGGCAGTTGATTAGCCACCTGGGGCGAACCGTCGTTCAACAGGTACTCGATGAAATTGGGAACGCCGTCTCCATCGGAGTCCGCCGCCGGATCGGTCAGGTTGGCGCCGGGATACTCTGCGGCCCATTCCTGATAATTGAGCCTGTCGGGAGGATGTTCGATGCTCAAGGACCAAGTGCTGAGAGTCCCCACGTTCGGAGAAGCCCGATCCGCCACTTTCAGACTCCAGGCTCCGCGGGCGCGTTCGCCCATGAAGATCCGGACATCGGGCAGATTAATGCTGAGCTGATTACCGGCCGTGCCGGTGGGTTCCCGGAGCGTGTAGCTTGTGCCCGACGGCGCGGTTAGCGAAACAAAGAGATCTCCCACATACGCGTGCGGGATGCTCACTCGCACACCCAACTTACTCACTTCCCAGTCATCCTGAACATTAATGACAGAAGTGATGCCGGGATTGGGATAGTCGGGAATGGGTTGGGGACCATTGGTGCTGGCGACCAGATTGGTCGTGCCTTTTTCATACACCATCAGCCGCGCCGCCGGACTGGTCTGTGATCCCAGCCCGTTGCTGACCTTAATCTTGTAGAATCCGCGCTGATCCAGGGTCAGCGGAGTCAAGGCCAGCTTGTTGCTGGTGGCACCGGGGATAGGAAGGTCGTTTTTGAGCCACTGATAGGAAATCGGGGTGGCGCCATTGGCAGCGACCTCATAGGTCAAGTTCTCGCTCACGCGCATGACCTGGGACGTCGGCCCCGTGCGAATGGTGGCCGGACCGGTGAGGATCGAGGGATCAATCGAGTCGATGATGGTCCGAAGCGCAGCAGCGCCAGGATAACCGGAATCACGATACAAGACTTCCCATTGTTTATGGGAACGCTCCGGGTTAACGGCATTGATGATGGCGAAGGTTGGAATAAATCCGTCGCCGAATTCATTGTAAGCCTGGCCGCTGAAATCATCGCACACCAAGTGCAACTTAAAGGCACTGATAAACGCATCGGTGGCCGCCGGGTCCTGCGACTCGATATTGATCGACATCACCACCACCGGCACCCCATGGGCGTTTCCGTGTCGGGTCGCGTAATAGTCATCGACATTCGCCCTCAGGTCGGGGGACGAGGCTTGGCAGGGCCCGCACCAATACGCCCAGAAATCCAGAACGATCACCGTGCCCGGGTAATCGTAGAGATGAACCGGCTGCCCCGTCTTATGATCGGTTACCGTGAAGTTCGGGGCGACATCCCCCACATTGACGAGTGCGCCGGCGCAGGGCTGGATTGTGATCACGCAAGCAGACGCGATTAAACCGGCCGTGAGATAGCTGCAAATGGCTTGTAGACCTCCCGCATGCGAATACTTATTCATAGAATTTGGTGACCGTTCCTGGACAAAACGAGACCCTACCGATTCAAAACCGATATGCAATCCCGAACTTGACTAGCCACCAGTTGCGATCCCGGTAAAGATTCTCAAAATCCCCCGCATTCGTCGGCAGATCGCCGTAGCGCGTAAAGTAGGGGCCCGCCGCCAGATCGACGGCGATGCGGTCCTGGGCGTAACGGATGCCCAGCCCCACCAGGACAGTGTCCAACGGCGGTTGCGCGCTGGAGATGATCGTGGGATCTCGGATGAATCCGTCGTCGGTGTAATAGTGGGCAAAGGCCCTCACGAACCAGTGCTCGTTCCAGTCACGTTCTACGGTTCCCTCGACAAAGTACGCCCAGAAATCCGGCCCTTCCCACGTGCCGCCGAAGGCACTTTTCAGTGTCCAATGTTCCCCCGCCGCGTAGTTCACCTGGTTCTGATACGAAAAACGCAAATCCCGGTCAGTGGCTGCAACGAACTGCACACTGTTTTGCATTCTCAACCGTCGAGTTAGCACATTCTCCAGGGCCACTCGACCTGACCAGGTTTGGATCAGATCCAACCCCCGAATTAACGGCTCGAACAGCGGCTTGTCGTAACTGGGCGAGACGGCGTCGCGTTGGTAAGCCACTTCCGCTTGTGCAAAAGCTACCGCAGGCACGTACTCCCAACGGAAGCCGCCGGAGAGATTGTAGCCCCAAGGGTCGACCTCCTTGTAGCCCGGAAGGCGGGAGAAGCTTTGTCGATAAAACTCTTCCAGCCAGATGGATTTGTAATCGGCGAAGCCGTTGTAATAACCGCCATTGGCGAGCCATCTCCAGTTCGGGACCAGATCACCTTTCAGCGCCACTTGTGCGCCCCAGTAGCTTTCGGTGAGTTTGGCGACTTCGTTTAAGCCCGGGATAATGATGTCCGGCACGTAGGTCAGATCGTAACCCTGATACGTTGCAGTCAATTGCCCTTCCCAGGTTCGTTGCACGTGACGGCCTGAGATCCTGACACTCGACAGATGCACGTCGTCGGTATTGAGGAACTCCGATGCCACGTCCGCCGTCTGCGTGCCCGCGCCGCCGCTCAGCCCCGACGGCATTGCCCGATCCATCGGCATCTTCTCTCCGATCTGGTTGATAATCGCCCGAATGCCCTCGGCGCCTCCAAGTCCCGACTGATGATGCACGACTTGCCAGTCGAAATGATCGGCCGTGGAACGGTGGCCATCCAGAATCACGATAAACGGAAGGCCTTCGCCTCCGAGTTGCTGCAGGAGCCGGCCCTCCGGATCGTCATAAGCCTGCCGTAGGCCCGCGCGGGCCATGAATTCCTTGGTCCGCTCCGGGTTTTCCGCTTCCACATTGATGGAAAGCACCTCCACTGGGATTCCGTTGGCGTTGCCACCGCGCGTGATGAAATGTTGGCGAACACCCGTCTCCAGTTCGCGCGAGGCCGGCAGGCATGGCACACACCAGTAGGCGAAGAAATCGAGGACCACAATCTTGCCGTTGAACTCCGATAACCGCGTCATCCGGTTGCCGCCCGATTCTCGCAGGGAAATGTCCGCTGGAAGTTGTGGTGAGTGGGCGAGCAGCGGCCGTTGGCTTCCACAAAGGAAAAAGAAAAGGAAAAAGAAAAGTAGAAGGCATGATAGCACCCCAGGGCGCCGTCCCAACGCCCGCCTCATTTGCACGAGGTGCATCCCCCCGCCTGAGCGCCCCCGGAAAAAGCCGATCCCGGCTCGATTTGCACCGTCAGGTTAGGCCGGCTCCCGAACACAGCCGATTCTTCGAAGATCATGTTCGGCTTTGAAACCAGCCGCTGCTCATGGACGCCAACGTGCGCGCAACCGCACAGCCAGCAGCCAATGAGCCCGAGGCAAGCGCCTTGGATCAGCCTCCGTTGCCGCGCGTAAACTGGGTTCACTGCGCCACGATCCGGGAATCAAGTTCGTTTGTCCACAGCATTCTAAAAGTGTGGACGAACAGGAGCGCATTCGAGCGATGCACCAACTGTAGCGGCGGTCTATGACCGCCGCTTTTTCTCGCTGCTTTCGCGCACGGCGGCGGTCGCAGACCGCGGCTACAGGTGTGCGGTTACGGCTTTAGGATATGATCGAACTGAGCCGGGTCGCCGGTCTGTTCCAGGTGCCGTCGCAGGTTGTTGGCGGAGAGTTGTTGGACGCTGCCGTCGCCCATCAGCATGTTGCCGACATTATTGTGGATGTTGCCCTGCCAGATGGAGGCGGCGGCCGTCAGCATGGTGGCGTTGTTGATTTGCGCATTCGCGCAAAGCTGGTTGTCGGTGCCCGTGACATTCCGGTCTCCCGCGACTTGGACCCCCGAAAGGCTGTCGTCAGAGTCCGTGGCCGCGAAATAGCTGAGCGCCCGGTTACCCATGACTTCGAATCCTGAGCCGGGAAGCGTCCCCCAATCATTGGCTTTGTCCTTTTCGCTGTCGCTTGGGCACTTGAAGACCTTGGGAGTGCTGATCTCGTCGCGGATCGTAAGGAAATGGCGCCAAGCCTCGGTCTGCCCCTGGCTGCCCCCGTCGGTCGCCGGCAGCCTCCACGGAAAACGGCTCTCGTTGTCGTCGGACCACATCCGAAAGGCGAGTCCGAGCTGGCGCAGGTTGTTGACGCATCCAATCCGCAAGGCCTTGTTCTTTGCCTTGGAAAGTGCCGGCAGGATCATGCTGGCCAGGATCCCAATAATGGCGATCACCACCAGCAGTTCGATCAAGGTAAACCCTCGAACGGCGCCGGATTTATTTGCTCGGAGCATTCCTTAGACTAACGGATGGAGCAGCCGGACGCAAGAAACACCAGACTGCCCTTGGATCCGGTTTACAAATCGCCTAGGTTCCCCCGAATGTCATTCTCCGAACAGCCATCCATTCAAGCAGCGCGAGATCGAGCGGGATTATGCAGAGTTCTTGACCTCATTCTGCGTCGGCCCGATTTGACCTCGGCCGAACTGCAGTCCGGTTGCGCTGCCGCGCAGGCTCTCAACCTGGCCGGCGTCTGCGTGGCCAGCTCTCGCCTCCTCCAAGCCGCGACCCTTCTCGAAGACTCGACCGTCCGCATCATCTGCTCAATCGGGGCGGCCGCCATGGACTCGGATGTCAAACGGTACGAAACGGAAGTCGCTGTTGACGCCGGCGCGCACATCATCGAACTCACCCCGAATCTGGGCAGGCTGCGCGATGGCGAGAACGCGTTAGTCCTGCGTGAACTGCGAGACGTGGTCGAAGCGGCGGATGAACGCCCGGTGCGCGTGCTGTTGCCGATCGAGATTTTCGCCGCGCTTGGTTCCGATTGCCTGAGCTTCCTGACCGAGGATTCAGGCGTGGGTGGCCTCGTTTTGGTCTGTTCTGGCCCTGGCCCTGGCCCTGCCGATGCCGAAACCGTTAAGCGCGCCAGGGAATCGTTGAACGAACGGTTATCCGTCAAATTGGACAGTGCTGGGTTGGCCTGGGCCCAGGTTGTTTCTCTGCATGCCGCCGGGGCCGATCGGTTTGCGACCGTTTTGGGCGCCGAAGTCCTGCAGGAACCCTGAACGTCAGTTCTTCGTGTTAACGCAGACCGGCATAAAGAACCGTACAAAACGGAAGGCAGAAGGGTGCAAAAAGAAAAGAAAAACAAAAGAGCCGGATTGCTCCGGCTCTTTGGTGACAAGGTCATTTACGCCTTCACCCAGGCGCTCAGAAGGGTAACGAGGCCAACTATTGTCGCTGTTCGAACCTCGTTACAAGCAAGACCTTTCTGCCAACCCTAAACGAACAGCGAAATGCACAAAACTTCGTAAGATTGGATGGGGCCCGGAAGGCGAACGTTCAAAAATTGTGGGAAAAGTTTCGGCGTCTTTTCCAAGTCGTTTATAAAAAGTATCTTACATGCCTAGATCGCTTACAGCACACTAGCTGACGAGCGGTTGCGGATTTCTCCAAGTGTGGCCCTTTACGGAAAGCAGTTGGTCAGAGGCTGTCGGCCCCCACGTGCCCGCTTCATAAAACTCCGGGTCATTCAGCGACTGGTTAGTCCACGCCTCGCGGATGGGATCGACAATGCTCCAGGCGGCCTCCACCTCGTCCCGGCGAATGAACAGGGTCGCATCTCCCTCCAGCGCATCCAACAACAAGCGTTCGTAGGCTTCCGGCGTGTAGGCGCCAAATTCTGCGTCGTAACTGAAATGCATCCGGACGGGCCGGAGTTGGACGGTCGTGCCGGGGATTTTCCCGTTGAACCGCAGCGTAATGCCTTCGTTTGGTTGCAGGCGCAGGGTGATAGCGTTGGCGTCGAGTTTGCTTCCGCATTGGGCCGCAAAGAGAACATTGGGCGTGGGTCGGAATTGGACACGGACTTCGCTGGCGCTGAGGGGCAGGTTCTTTCCCGTGCGGAGGTAAAAAGGAACGCCCGACCACCGCCAGTTGTCCACGAAGAACCTTGCGGCCACGAAAGTTTCGACGTTCGACCCGGGTTTAACCTTGGCTTCCTGGCGGTAAGCCACGCGGTTTTCATTTCCGACGGCGCCATCGGCGTATTGGCCGCGGATGACGTTGGTGGCGACCTGGCTGGGATGCAGCAGCCGCACGGAGCGGAGCAGCTTCACTTTTTCGTCCCGGACAGCTTCGGCTTCCAGGGAGAGGGGCGGTTCCATGGCGATCAGGGCCATGACCTGAAGGAGGTGGTTTTGTACCATGTCCCGCAGCGCCCCAGCTTCTTCGTAGTAACCGCCCCGGGAGCCAACGCCGATCTGTTCGCTCACGGTGATTTGGATTTGCTCGACCGATTGGCGGGTCCAGAGTTGCTCGAAGATGGCGTTGGAAAATCGGAACATGAGAATGTTCTGGACCGTTTCTTTGCCGAGATAATGGTCGATCCGGTAGATCTGCCGTTCGTGTGCGAACCGAGTGAGTTCAAGGTTCAGTTGGCGGGCGGAGGCCAGATCATGGCCAAAGGGCTTCTCCACGACGATCCGTTGCCACCCGGGTGCTTCGTCATTCTTGCGCAGAAGCCCCGCCTGAGCGAGATGCTCGGTAACCTCCGCAAACTGGCTCGGCGAAGTAGACAGGTAAAAAAGCAGGTTGCGCCGAACGGCTTCATTGGGTGCTTGGGCCAGCTGTGCCCCCAATGCCTGGTAGCCGCTTTTGTCGGAAAAATCCCCCTGGCAATAGTAAAGATTCGACGAAAACGCCTTCCATGTGGCCGCGTCGAGGTTCTTGGCTTTGGAGAAGGATTCCACCGCCGTTTTCATCTCGTCACGCCAGGCGTCCGACGATTTTTCGCGCCGGGCGAAGCCGACGATGCGGACGGGGTCCGGCAGCTGTTTGGTGGCAAACAACCGATAAAGAGCAGGGATCAATTTCCGGGCCGTCAAATCACCGCTCGCTCCGAAAATCACAATGGTGCTTGGCTCCGCCTTGCGCTTTTTGAAGTCCAGCCGGCAGGTCAGCAACTCGTCCAGTTGGTCGGTCTGATCCATACCGTTGGACAATGCGTAAGCAGCGGGAAGAATTCAACAATTCTTCTCTTCCGCCGGTGGCCGCGCGAGGGCTGGTGGGGAGCGGGGCGCTACAACTCGACCCAGGAGATAATGACGTAATCCTTCCAAGGGCCGTAGCTCCTCAGCGACTCGTCGTAATGAAAGGCATAGTGGCCGGTGACATGGATGGTCTTGGTCACGCAGGCTCCGACAAAATGCAGCACCGCGCTGCCGCCTCCGTTCAGCTTGAAATCAACGCTCGGAGCGTAAATCGCGCCTGTGAAATCGCCGCTGGAAGGAAGGGTGAGGCTCGTGTTGCTGGGCAAACCGTAGTAAACAAAGTTGGTGGCGCGTCCCGTATTGTTGATCCCGCTGCCCCCGAAGTTGGCCGAGGCCCCGGCCACATACAGTCTTAAGCTGGCACCGGGCATGATGTCGACTTTCCCGAGCATGTCCACGTCACCGTCGACCAGCAGGACGGAGTCGCCGGTGACGGCAATTTTCTCGCCGGCTTTCACGGTGAGCTGTGGCATCTCGAAGTTCCCCCCCGGCAGCACGTACTTGTAGACGGCGCCAGTAATCGTCCCGCTGGCGGGAAAAAACCCGCCACCGTTGAAAGGACGGACCACGTCCGGCAACCACATGTTCATGTCATCCCGGGCCCAACCCGGCTCGATCCCGGAATTGCCTCCAGCGTGCCAGGCCAGGCTTCCCACCACACCGTTGGCACCGACACCGACGGTGCCGCTTGGGCCGGTGCTCAAGTGGCCTTTGATGTTGGCGTTGCCCGAGCCGATCGAATTGGTTAACCCGGAGTTGGTCGCCACATCGCCGTTGTCCCTGGCTTTGGCCGGGTCATACAACGTGCCGGTGCTAGCGGTTGGATCGGTGGAATCGAAACTATCAGTCGTGATATTGTTTCCACTGAGATTGATCCGCTCCTTGGCGAGCATGGCTTTGGAGAACACCACGTCCTTTTTGGCGACGACCTGGACAGCCCGGGCGATATAGGCGACACCTCCCACGTTCAGCGCGGCGGCGGCCAGCAGGGGCTGGTTAGCCTGAGCCACCACCGCGGGAAGCCGCACGTAACCGGTGCAAACGATGGTCGGGCGGAACAGGTCGTTGATGTCGATCCGGACCGAATAAAAACCGTCGCCGTACGCGCGTTCGCGGGCGAGTTGGGATCCGATTGGCTGCCAGCCATTGGCGACTAAGCTGAGCTCGCGCTGGTTGTTGAGGTGGGCCATGGCCTCCTCGAGGCCGGCCTCGATCACGGGGATGCAGGTGTTCCAAGCCTGCGAGCGGGCTACTGCCTGGTTCTGGCTTCGCACTAGGCTCAAACAGGACAGGACCACAATCCCGATGATGAAGGACAAGCACACCGTGATCATGAGAATACTTCCCCGGCGGTGCCTCCCTGGTTTGGGCTGGATGTTCATGTCTCCTTCTTGTTCCGGATGACGATGCGCGCCGTCTGTCCTTGTTCCGTATTGATCTTGCGGCCGAACAACGACCGCGAACAACTCCAGGTGACAGTGATCACCTTGCAGTTGGTCATCGTTGTTGAGATCATCGCGTAGGTATTGGATTGAGGATTGCGCTGATAGATCGCGAACTTGAGCTGATCACATTGATTCAGCAGCTTGGTGGAAAGGCCATTCTTGGTCCGGATCAAAGTCCGATCCGTGGGAGAATACACATAACTCAGCTCGGCGCCGTCTTTGTCTGTGCAAACCACGGAATTGACGCTGTAACCGGTCAAGTAACGCACCTGACGCAGGTCGCGGGTGAGATTATCGAGGGCCATGCGGTTCTCGTGATCAAGGTCCACATAATTCGACATCTCGGCCAGGCTCCGGCCGGTGGAGGAAGATAGAATGAGTAACGCTGTTCCCGCGATGGTGGTGAGGGCCACGGCAATCACGATCTCCATGAGGGTGGTGCCAGCTTGACCGCGGCCCCGGCGCGCAGTGGCCGGACGATCATGGGTAGCGTCCACCTGCACATGACGTGCACGCGCATTGGGGCCATGAACCCAACCCAATCTCACGTAGCTATAAGCCGAGGTCACGAGGTACACCCTGAGCCTGTCGAAGGGCTCTGATCTCTTTCCCGACGAACGCGCCCGGATAGAGTGAGCCTCCTTACGTCCGCTGCTGCGAGACAGGAAAGGTTCATGGAGAGCTTCCATCTGCTTTTGCATATAGGGAGCAGCGAAGATGACTAGTAGGTGTAGTTCTGCAGGCCGGACTGGCAAACGTAAGTCGACATCACCCGGTTGCGGTTCAGGGCGCCCGTTTTCCACTGGACCCTCACTGTTACCTCCCGCATGTCGTCGGCGTAACTGGTGCCGGTGTTGGCAGGGGCAATGGTCACCGTCCCATAATAAAGGATGCCTGAGTTAGTGGAGGCAGAGTTGACGTCGTAACTCGCTATAAACTGCGTGGGGACAAAACCCGGTTTGAGCTGGTCCCATCGGTAGAGCCTGAGCCCCTCCATCTTGTCCAATAGGATCTGGGTTGCTCTCAGGTTCTCGCGCGCCATGCGCATGGTGCTCATCCCGGAAATGATGGCTCCATAGACTGCCACCACCAGCAACCCGATCAAGCCTATGGCTAGCACCAACTCCACGATGCTGAACCCACAGCGCTTATGCTGCCCCATGCCCCGGTTTCCTCGCTTATTATGCAGTTTGCGCATGCTCATCGATCGACAAGCAGATCTCTGCCCCTTTGGATATCGACCGTTCCAGGGAAAGGTTGAGGCCGGTAAGAATCGTTTTACTGGCGTAATCGGTAAAAGACCGTCGGCCCGGCCTGCGTGCTGTAGGGGCTGCGGGTCACGTTGCCGGGCACGTCCACCCAGGCATTGGTCGAGGAAAGGTCGTCCGATTTCTGCAGAGTAAAGCCATCGCCATTCCAAAACAGTGTGGTGAAGTTGTTTTCCAGGATCACGCCCAAGCTGGGGAGAACGCGCTGGGCGATATTGATGCTGAGAGCGGATCCGAAAACGATGTCGGCGCTGGCGCCGAGGTTATGAACCTCGACGGCCAAGACGTTGTCCCCTTGGACCAGACTATTGAGCAGACTCCCCGAAACCTGGAATTGGTCCGGACAGGCGGCCTCCCCGGCGGTCACCGTTCCGGCACAAGGCGACCCGATGGCGGCGGTGCTATTGACGATGGGCGTGGGGGCGGCCGGCATGCGCAGCCGGTAAATCTCCGCGCCATTCAGGTAATAAACTGCTCCGTCGTCGACGTAACTGGTGAAGGCCAGGGCCGCTGTGCTGCGCACGCCGGTGAAATCGAAATGTCTGCGGAAATAATAAGTGCGCATCACCGGCCCAGCCGCGCCCGGGGGTAGCAGTGTGGTCCTGGGCGAGACGGCGGTGTTGTTCTCGATGTACAGCAAGCCGGCCCCGGGCCCCAGCCAGGAGGAATCATCGTAATTGAGCGTCTTCCAATTGATGCCATCGAGGTTATTGGTCGTGTATTTCCAGGTCGCAGTCACTTCGAAGACGGGCGTGCTCGAGATCGGCGTGTTGGTGGTTCGAAGGGCGCAGGCCGCTTCGAACGTTTCGGTGCCCGCCACGGAAACGGCGCGATAATAATATTTGGAGCCCGGATTTAACCCCGTCAGGGTCACGACATGCTCCCGTTTCGGACGGGAGTCCAGCGGCGTGGTGTTGCTGTAACTGGGCGTGGAGCCGTATTGAGCTTGGGTGGAGGCGTCAACGTCCGTCGACCAACGGATCGTTGCCGTGGTTGTCCCCGGGATGATGGTCAGATCTTTCAGCGGAAGCGGCAGGGGTTTGGCATAAACGCCAAACTGACTTCCAATAATTCGTTCGCGGCCGCGTCCCAACAAAATGTAGCTCGAGCTGTTCAGAGGAACCGGAGTCCCCGCGCAGTCTGAGCTGTACATGGCGGTCGACCCGCCGCCGTCCATATTGATCGCGTCGGAAGCTCCGAAGCGCTGGAGCCAGGTCGCTCCTTCCGGATCCGTGGCGCCGTCGCTATAGCCGGGTTGTCGGCCGTCGATGGTGACGACGAAAAGATAATGTCGATCCCCGGACAGTCCAAAGATGGTCCGAGGTTGTGGTTCGTGGATGCTGGGATCGGGGTAACTCACCGCCGCGGCCTCCCCGATATTCACATTGTTGCTTAGGATGGGATAAAAGCCCGTGACGGCGGTGTAGATGCCGGCCAGGCTGTGGCCGGGAGGCCGGTTATTGAAATCGAGGATGGGTTGCTTGTTGGTGGTAAACAAAATCGAGGCATAGCGCCCGTTGCTATCCGGGCCAGTATCGGGAAGGGAGACCACTGCGCCGGTGCAGACTTGCATCCCGTAAACCCGGCAGGGCAATCCTTCCGAATTGGGATCGGAGCCGCCCGGATTGGCATTATAGAAGTTGGCATCGGACACCAATGACAAGCCGTACTTCACCATGAAGTTCGTGACCGTCATGGTGTACGTCTCGACGCTGCCGGCCACATAATTCGAGGCCGGTGGCGTCGGGAAAAGAGTAATATCGGGGTCCCTGAGATCGATGCGCGCGCAATTGACCACCTGCAGACGCGGAATACTGGCATCGGGGTAGTTGGTGCCGACAGCCCGGTCGATCCCTTTGAAGAGGCCATGCCAGGGGGTAATGATCATCTCGGCTTGCAGGGAGACGGCTGTACAAAGGGGGAACAACGCTACAAACAGCTTCTTCATGACAATTTACAAAGACAGTTACAACTCAACCGCGGCCAACTGGTTAAGCCTGGGATGGGGCTAAAATACATCATTTTGCCCATTCGCAAAGCTTTTCCCTCCACTGAACCGCCGCGTCAGCGGCCGTCCAGCTCCCCCTTGCGGGTCCGATTTGAAGTGGATTTTTAAACCGGCGGACGATATTTTCAGGCCATGCCAGAAAAGAGTCTCCAACAATTACCCCGCGATCTACGAGATCTATTCCAGAAAGGCACCACGGCACTGCAGCGGCAAAACCTCGACTATGCCGTCGCCATTTTTCAGCAGGTCCTGCAACGCGAACCGGCCTTCCTGGAAGGCCGACAAGCCCTGCGGGTGGCTCAAATCAAAAAAACCGGAGGCAGCACCAGCTTTTTCAAGAAGGTCTTAGGGGGCGCCGGCGCTTCGCCATTGATCGCCAAGGCACAGATGGCAAAGAGTCGTAACCCGCTGGACGCCATGCAGCTCGCTGAGCAGATTTTGGAAGGCGACCCCAACAGCACGGCCGGGAACAAGATCCTGGCCGAATGCGCCCTGGCTGCCGATCTCCCCAAAACAGCCTGCTTTGCCTACGAGTTGCTCCTGAAGCATTCCCCGCGCGATTACGATCTGTCCATGGCCTACGGTGAGGCGCTGACCGCAGCGGGATTGGTCCAAAAAGCGGAGGCTCTTTATCAAGACCTCATGCGAGCCTACCCGACGAAAGGGGAAATCTCGGCGGCCCTGAAGAACCTTTCGGCTCGTCGAACGCTGGATGAAGGCGGATACGAGGCCCTGGCCGATGGCACCGGCAGTTATCGGGACATCCTCAAAAACAAAGTGGAAGCCGTCCAACTCGAACAAGAGAATCGGGTGGTTAAGAGCGAAGAAGTCGCGCAAGG